>Ga0129310_1001463_pt1 | contig 20631 bp, 17 predicted proteins | sample Go1ome_2_FD_94433 | JGI IMG/M metagenome (GOLD analysis project Ga0129310, IMG submission 94433) | Western lowland gorrila individual fecal microbial communities from Wisconsin, USA - Go1022A metagenome | ecosystem: Host-associated > Mammals > Digestive system > Large intestine > Fecal | place...
AAGATTTATTTGTACTCAGGGATGAAGATGAATATTATTTGGAAAAATAATTGACATCAGTATCACTTGAACAATAAAATCAAATATGACATCACAGTGACATGAGCAGTAAATGATATTCAGCATTTGTTACTGAAACGGTTGCAAAAAAAGTTCATAATTTTTTGCAAAAAGTGCTTGACATTAGCAGGAATTGTAAGAAGAATAGACGAACTGGGAAGAATTGTTGTACCAAAGGAGATCCGTAGAACGTTACGTATCCGGGAGGGCGACCCGTTAGAGATCTTTACGGACAAAGACGGGGAGATCATCCTGAAGAAATATTCTCCGATCGGAGAACTTGCAATCTTTGCACAGGAGTATGTAGATGCGACTGCACAGATTCTTGGATGTCCGGTATGTGTGACCGATCGGGATCAGATCGTCGCAGTGGCAGGAATGTCGAAAAAAGAGTTGCTTGGAAAGTCCCTTCATAGGGAATTAGAGGAGGCGATCAATGACAGAGAGGCCATTATGGCAAGGAGAGGTGAGAAGAAATATATTCAGATTACAGATGACAATAATGATGTATATGAAGGACAGATTATTCAAACGATCATCAGTGAGGGAGATGCGATTGGGGCGGTGATCGTTCTTGCAAAAGAGGGAAAAAATTCTTTGACGGAGACGGAACAAAAGGCGGCAATTATTGCTGCAAATTTCCTGGGAAGACAGATGGAGGGATGATATATTTTGAAAAGTAAGTCCAAACCTTAAAAAGTTAAGAAAAACCTTGAAAAATCAAAGAATTTGACAAAAATCAATTATGAAGGAAATTGGTGAAGATCAACAATGGTTGGTGTAAGAAAATATACAAAATACACAATGATAAAAGGCAAAATGAATAGATTTTGTCAGTTTATCGCATGGAAAATTCTACTATTTTGTACAAAAAAACGAAGAATCCGCCTATTTGCTTGACAAATAAGGGGTAAACGAGTATAACTACTACTAGGACTTGCCTATCAGGGGCAGGGAATCAAAGAAATACTATATAATATTTAAGAGGAGGAACTATTCCTATGAACAAAACAGAATTAGTTGCAGCTATGGCTGAGAAGACTGAATTATCTAAGAAAGATGCTGAGAAGGCTTTAAAGGCATTCACAGATGTAGTAGCAGAAGAGTTAACAAAAGGAGAGAAGATCCAGTTAGTTGGATTCGGAACATTCGAAGTTGCTGAGAGACCAGCAAGAGAGGGAAGAAATCCTAGAACTGGCGAGACAATGAAGATTGCAGCTTCTAAGGCTCCTAAGTTCAAGGCTGGTAAGGCTTTAAAGGATATCGTTAACAAATAATCCGGTTAGAGGAAGATGATGAGGGCTGTTGCGAATGCAACAGCCTTGTTTCGTTTATGGAGGTTAGTATGCGGTTAGATAAGTATTTAAAAGTATCGCGATTGATCAAACGCAGAACCGTTGCCAATGATGCCTGTGATGCGGGCAGAGTCATGGTGAATGGCAAAGTGGCAAAAGCATCCACAGATGTAAAAGAGGGCGATCACATTGAGATCGCATTTGGCAATAAGAATGTAGCAGTAGAGGTAACTGCAATCGTGGAATCCACCAAAAAGGAAGACGCGAAAGACATGTTCCGTTATTTGTAGGAAGATAGTCATTTTTACCTGCTGTCTGACATAGAATACATCAAATAAAGTCAGACAGGAGGGTGGACACGGTATGGAAGATGTCAGAACGAACAAGTCTCATAAGATCACATTGAATAACAGAGGTGCCGGACTCATTACAGGAGTAAATGCAGTTATTTCCTTTGATCCGAATGAGGTATTGCTAGAGACAGAGCAGGGAGTACTATTGATCAAGGGGACGGACTTGAATGTAACGAAACTGACGCTTGAAAAGGGAGAGGTAGAAGTAGATGGAAGAGTCGATTCCTTTACTTATTCCGATCTGAAACCGGGTATGAGAGGTGAGAATGGGTTGTTCAACCGCCTGTTTAAATAGGGGGATGAATGGCTGATCTGATCTATGGAGAGATGGAGTTATTTGTGGTCTGCCTGCTGTTGGGGGCGTTTCTGGCAATGGTATATGACGGAATCCGTATATTCCGGATGTGTTTCCGGCATAGAGAATTTGTGGTAGATGTCGAAGATCTGCTTTTCTGGCTTTTTACCGCATGGATGGTGTTTCGGACTTTGTTTTACTATAATCGGGGAACACTTCGGGGATATGCATTTTTGGGATTGTTTCTGGGGGTATTGATCTACACATTAACTTTTAGCAGAGTATTTCTGTTCTTTGCAGGTAAGCTGGTTCCGATATTCCGGAAAGGATGGAATCTTGTAACAAGACCGATCCGGTACTTGAAAGAGTGGATAAGAAAATCGTTGAAAAAAATGAGGGCAGAGGTTACAATGGCATGGAAGAGTAGATAGGAAACAGGTGAGATAAGTGAGTAGACGACGTAGAAGAAAAAAGAAAATCAAAAAAGGACTGCCGCTGATCATATTTGTGGTTGCCATATTCTGTGTTTGTGCCGGTGCTAAGTCTGTTTCGCTGAAAAGAGAAAGTAAGGAATTATCCAAAAAGCAGGAAGTCTTGGAAAAGCAGCTCCAAGAGGAAGAACAGCGGACAAAAGATTTAGAAGAATTAGAGAAATATATGCAGACCAAGAAGTACATGGAGGATGTGGCAAAGAGCAAGTTAGGACTTGTCTATCCGGATGAGATACTGATCGAACCGGAGAACAAATAACCATGAATAGCAGTATGTGTCGGAAGTTGCGAATGTTGTCGTGATATATTGACAGATTCTGCAGGTGAGGTTTGTTATAATCGATCCCACTTTGAATGTGTGGGAGGAATGTCATATGCGATATAAGATAGAACATTGGGGGATACATATCCTTGCATTTATGGTGGCACGCTGCTGCCTGCTTGGAATGTATCCTTTTGTTGTGCCCTTTTTTATGGGGACATATTTGCAAAATCAAAGCTCGATCGGAGTTTTTCTTGCACTGATCTTTGGCGTGGCGAGCCGGCTCGATGGTGCCGCAGTAATTAAATACAGCCTGGTGCTGCTGTTCTTGCTTGTGCTATTAAAGGGAACAGACCGGAACAAGATATTTGCCAGCCATGAACAGATTGCATTGTTAAGCGGTGGCGTGTTATGGGCGGTCAGTATGCCTTATCAATATCTGGTGACAGGACAGGAGGTCAGCGTGTTGTATTCGCTGTTAGAGGGGATTATCAGTGGATGTTCCGTACTGATATTTGAACAGGGTTTTCTTGCATGCAGGGCAGGAACCGGAAGGATGTTTGCAGATAATAAACGGTTTATCGGAATTTTTGCATTAATGGGAGCAGCATTGTTTGGCTGCCCAAAGATGGAGCAGCCAATCTGTCTGCTGTTTGTGATCGCAGGGTATCTGCTTTTGTACAATACGTACCGGTTTGACGGAAGTATCGGGATTGTAACAGGAAGCATTACCGGATTAGTATTGGCATTTACTCTGGGACAAGTGTCCTATCTGGCAGTTATGATCCTGTTGGCGAGCCTGATCGTTATTATGCGGGAGTTAGGCAAGCCGGGCGTATTGCTATCCTATCTGGCAGGATATATTTTGCTTGGTGTATTATATGAGCCGGAATTGTTACAACCCACTATGCTTTGGAGTGCATTAATTGTGTTAGCATTGTTTTTATTGACTCCGGCTGTCTGGCTTAAGCACGTAAGGGCACGAAGGGAAGAGGTAACGCAGCTTTCTCAGGACATTCTGCTGCAGGAGGCGAATCGGGAACGGATCCAGAATTTTGGCGAAGCCTTTCTGGCAATGGAGAAAATGTTGTTATTGCATGAAGAGGAACATCCACAGAAGATGCCGGAGGGCCTTAGTAATGTCTACTTAAGCGGAGATGGCATCTCTTTACTTAATGTTGTGGAGTCGCAGAGCAACAGGTTGATGGAAATGCGGAGAAATTTTATCCGGCAGTTAGGGCAGATCGGACAGATCATACAATCTTTTCCGGTCACGGTAACGGAACGGTCGATGCAGGTGGAATTATTTGAAGGAAGAGTGGCATGTCGGTTTGCAAGGATGGGTCTGAATGTAACAAAAGCAGTATTGGTAAAAGATGCGGAGGGACGTAAGAAGGTCTATCTCAGTTGCTGTCTTGAAAAGGATCGTGTTGTGACGGGCAGACAGATGGCATCTGCATTGCGTGGGATTGTCGGGAAAGAAATGGTGTGCATGGGTCGGGAAGATGATACGGTGGGAAGGAGGGAAAGTCATTTCTGTTTTGAGGAATCGGCACGGTATATGTTGACGACGGGGATTGTCCGGAAGAACCGGAATGGAGAGGCATTGTGCGGTGACAATTTCTCTGTGATCCGGTTAGATAGTGGAAAGGCGGTTCTGATGATATCGGACGGTATGGGGAGTGGAGAAAGTGCAAGCATGAAAAGTGAGCAGGTGGTGGATCTGTTAGAACAGTTGCTCTGTGCCGGATTTGGCAGAGAGCTTGCAATTGAATTACTCAATTCTTTTATCAGTTTTTTGGATGATGGGAATACGAGTTCCACACTGGATCTGACTGTTCTGGATCTGTATAGCGGAATGACGGACTTTGTGAAACTGGGAGCCTCTACCACATTTATCAGGTATAAGGACAGGGTGGAATGCATCCGGTCTACTTCTTTGCCTGTCGGGGTGTTGGAACAGGTGGAATTTGACACTTGTGAGAGAAAGCTATATCATGGGGATATCATTGTAATGGTTAGTGATGGCGTGTTGGATGGCATACTGTTTGAGAATAAAGAGACGTATCTGGCAGAACTGATTGCGGATCTGGATACGAATAATGTGCAGAAGATGGCAGAATCCATCATGCAGGAGGTAGTATCCATGCAACGGGGACAAATGAGGGATGACAGTACGGTATTAGTTGCCGGCGTGTGGGAACGGTAATAGAATGCGAAGGAGATAAGAATGATCAACAAAGTACGGAAGTATATATTTGAGAATCATATGTTAGAAAAAGGCGACCATATTGTGCTTGGAGTATCAGGTGGTGCGGATTCGGTTGCATTGTTGATGGTTCTTTGTTCATTGCAGAAGGAATGGAAGCTGAAGCTTAATGTGATTCATGTGCATCATGGTATCCGGCCGGAGGCGGATGAGGATGTGGCATTTGTAGAACAATTGTGCCGTTCACTTGAGGTGCCTTGTCATGTATTCTATGAGGATGTTCCGGTTCTTGCGGCACAACAGAGAATATCTGAGGAAGAGATGGGAAGAGCGTGCCGTTATATGCATTTTATGGAAGTTGCAAGGGAGACAGAAAGTGTAAAGATTGCAGTTGCACACCATATGGATGATCAGGCAGAGACGGTTTTGTTTCACCTGATCCGGGGAACAGATCTGGCAGGAATGCGGGGAATGCTTCCGGTCAGCAGAATGGAGCAGGCGGAAGGCCTTATCTTGATCCGTCCGTTACTTTCTTGTCGAAAAGAAGAGATTACAGCATACCTTACGGCACAACAGATAACCTGGAGGGAAGATGTGACGAATCGGGAGAACCGATATGCCAGGAACCGTATTCGAAATCTGGTGATCCCGCAGTTTACGGCAGTGAATGAGCAGGCGGTTGTGCATATAGCCGATTTTGCTGTACAGGCAGCGGCATATGAGAAGTTTTTTTCCGTTCAGGTGAAAAGGTATGTGGAAGAACATGTGCGGATGGAGGAAGGCAGCTGCATATATATTGACCGCAATCAATTGCTAAAAGAAGAAGCGGTCTTTATTCAGGGAATTCTATATGAATTATTATGCCGGATCAGTGGGAGAAAGAAAGATATTACGGCAGTTCATGTACAGGCAGTGTATGACCTGCTTATGAAACAAAGTGGCAGGGCAGTGTCGCTGCCGTATGGTATGGAGGCAAAGGTTTCGTATGAAAATCTCATAATTGGGAAATGCTCTGTAGAGAAAGAACAGGAGAATGAGATCTATGCAATGTGGAATTGGGCTGAAATGATAGGACGGGAGCGCAGAATAAGGGTAGGAAAAGGAGTATTATCTGCAAAAGTAACAGACTTTGCAAAGGTTGATCCGAATAAACGAGAGATTTTTTTAAATAACATTAGAAATTCCAAAAATAACTATACGAAATACTTCGGGTGTGATACAATAAAGAATACGTTGTGTATTCGGAAACCAAAGCCGGGAGACTATCTGATCATAGATCAGGCAGGCACCCACAAACGGCTATCGAGGTATTTCATTGATGCAAAGATACCAAAGGAAGATAGGACAGATTGGCCGTTAGTAGCAGAAGAAGATTCTGTTTTATGGGTGATCGGCAGACGCAGGGCAGAGGTCTTTCCGGTATGCATGGACACGCAATATATATTAGAGTTGAGGTACGAAGGAGTAAGTGATGAACTATCATATTGAAGAGATGATTTCAGAAGAGAGAGTGGATGCCCGGATCGGAGAGCTGGCGGAACAGTTGAATCAGGAATATGCCGGCAGAGAGCTTCATTTGGTGATCATTCTGAAGGGCAGCATTTTCTTTGCATGTGAATTGGCAAAGAGAATAACGGTTCCGGTAACGATGGATTTTATGTCGGTTTCTTCTTATGGAGATGGGATGGTATCTGCGGGTAACATTACCGTGAAGAAAGAATTGGATGAGGATATTGAGGGTAAGAATGTATTGATCGTGGAGGATATTGTAGATTCCGGTAATACGCTGTTTCACTTGAAGAAGTTATTGAGTGCGAGAGATCCGGAAAGCCTTAAGGTTATTACATTGTTAGATAAGCCGGATCGAAGAACTGCGGATATTGAGACAGATTATTGTGGATTTGTGATTGAAGATAAGTTTGTGGTAGGGTATGGATTGGATTATGCCCAGAAACACCGCAACCTCCCATATATAGGTGTTGTTGTAGAAGAGTGATATAAAGGAGACTAACAAGAATGAACAGAAATTTAAGACGGAGTTTGATTTCCTATGTTGTATTATTCGCGCTGATCTTTGGTGTGTTCTATTTACTTCAGGGAAACAATCAGAATGTGGACTTAGGTTATACGGAGACTGAGTTTTCTGAGGACTTCAAAGAGGGAAATGTCGCATCGGTTTATGTACAACAGAATGCAGAGGTTCCAACCGGTACGGTTGAGCTTACTATGAAGGATCGGAGTCTGGTCCGGTTTTATGTAAGTGATGTGAATGATTTTCAGGAATTGTATAATACTTTAATGAAAGACAATGATCTGAATGTGACATTTGAGATGAGCGATGTGGTTCGCCCAAGTATGTTAGAGAAGATGCTGCCTTATGTGCTTGGCTTAGTGGCAATGGTCGTAGTGATCATGATGTTTGCCGGAATGCAGAATGCAGGCAGTGGCGGCGGTTCCATGATGAATTTTGGAAAGAGCCGTGCAAAGATGACCTCAGACAGTGATAATAAGATTACATTTGATGAGGTAGCCGGATTGAAGGAAGAGAAAGAGGATTTAGAAGAGATTGTAGATTTCTTGAAGAATCCGAACAAATATATTGAGCTTGGTGCCAGAATTCCGAAAGGTATTTTGTTAGTGGGTCCTCCGGGAACCGGTAAGACATTGCTTGCCAAAGCCGTTGCAGGGGAGGCACATGTACCATTCTTTACAATCTCGGGTTCTGATTTTGTAGAGATGTTTGTCGGTGTCGGTGCATCCCGTGTCAGAGATCTGTTTGCGGATGCGAAGAAGAATGCACCGTGTATCGTGTTTATTGATGAGATTGATGCGGTAGCAAGACGGAGAGGATCCGGTCTTGGCGGCGGACACGATGAGAGGGAACAGACATTGAACCAGATGTTGGTTGAGATGGATGGTTTTTCTGTGAATGAAGGAATCATTGTGATGGCAGCAACAAACCGTGTGGATATCTTAGATCCGGCAATTCTGCGTCCGGGACGATTTGACCGTAAGATTGCAGTTGGAGACCGGATGTGAAAGGCAGAGAAGATATTCTTAAGATTCATACGAAGAACAAGCCGCTAAGTGAAGATGTCAATCTGCATGAGATTGCAAGAACAACGGCAGGATTCGCAGGAGCGGACCTTGAGAACCTGATGAATGAAGCAGCGATCAATGCTGCAAAGGATAATCGTAAGTATATTATCAAAGAGGATGTGGATAAGTCCTTTATCAAGGTAGGAATCGGTACGGAGCGGAAGTCTCGTGTTGTTCCGGAGAAAGAGCGAAAGATCACGGCATATCATGAGTCCGGACATGCAATACTGTTCCATGTGTTAGAAGGAGTCGGACCGGTATATGCGGTTTCGATTATTCCGACCGGACAGGGGGCAGCGGGATATACGATGCCATTGCCGGAGAATGATAATGTATTTAACACCAAAGGTAAGATATTACAGGATATCAAGGTAAGCCTTGGTGGACGTATTGCAGAAGAAATGATCATGGATGATATTACAACCGGAGCATCTCAGGATATTAAGCAGGCGACTGCCGCAGCCAGAGCAATGGTTGTAAAGTATGGTATGTCAGAAGAACTTGGTCTGATCAATTATGAGACCGATAATGAGGAAGAGACTTTTGTCGGAAGAGACATCGGGCATCAGAGAATGCTCGGAGAACAGACTGCTGCAGCAATTGACAAAGAAGTAAAACGGATCATTGATGAATGTTATGCGGATGCAAGACGCATATTAGAAGAATATGTAGGGGTTCTCCACAAATGTGCGAATCTTTTGTTAGAGAAAGAGCGTATTGACCGTGAGGAATTTGAAGCATTGTTTGATGATGCCGGAGCTGTAACGGAATAGACAGGTATACTTTGTTGAATTTGTAGTCTGAGGTGTTGGAAAATAAACAAAATGAACAAAAACGGGGTGCAGTTGGGCAATGTTTACAAATGCATTTGTCGAAATGCACAAAAGATTTTTAAAATAAATCAATTGTTTGTGAACACTTTCGTATGAAAATACGTATAATAATACTTGTAACCCCCCCAATACATTATATAGTTTTTTTGCTACACCCCATAAGTAACAAAAAAATACCTTCTCCAGAAAAGGACAGTCGAGCGTTGGCTGTCCTTTTTACTTTGTATAAGACAAAAGATTTGTTCGTGGTGTGTTGTGTGATTTTTCGTTGCTATATTTCGGGGAATAGGTTAAAATGAAAAAGACAGTATTTTTTGATCTCGTATTGATTAAGCAACAATGGGGATATATATTATAGAATAATAATAGGTGACAGAATATCTGTTGCGGTGGAGGAAGACATGGGTTACTCATTTAAAAATTTTTCAAAGGCGCAGAAGGTGCAAATATATGCATTTCAGAACAAACCGGCACTTCGATCAGATGCGTTGTTTTGTGATGGTACAAGGCAGTATCGTATTCCGGCAGAGCCGATGTTAGGAGATAAGGTAACACTCAAATTTCGTACGGCAAAATTCAATGTAGATGAAGTGTATTTGATCTGTGATGGAGAACGTTATGAGATGACAGTGGGAGAGCAGGATGCGCAATTTGATTATTATGAGGTAATGTTACCACCTCTTACAGAAGAAAGAATAGAATATTACTTTGAAGTTGTAGCAGGGAATGCGTCTTGTTATTATAACAAGTTAGGGGTTCAGTTAGAGGTTAATCCGGATTATAATTTCTGTATTATGCCGGGATTTACAACACCGGAATGGGCAAAGGGTGCAGTGTTCTACCAGATCTATGTAGACCGGTTCTGCAATGGAGATCCGGGTAATGATGTGTTAGATAGTGAGTATTATTATATTGGGGACTATACAAAGCAGGTTACGGATTGGAATAAGTATCCGGATGCTATGGATGTGCGTTGTTTCTATGGAGGAGATCTGCAGGGTGTTATGAATAAGTTGGATTATCTGCAGGATTTAGGAATAGAGGTTATCTACCTGAATCCGATCTTTGTATCACCTTCGAATCATAAGTATGATATTCAGGATTATGATTATGTGGATCCGCATTTTGGACGGATTGTTACGGATGAGGGAGAATGTCTTAAGAATGGTGATAATCTGAATAAGAATTCCAGTCGGTATATTAATCGTGTAACGAACAAAGAGAACTTGGAGGCAAGCAATGATTTGTTCTGTAAGCTGGTAGAGGAGATTCATCGCCGGGGTATGAAGATTATCTTAGATGGTGTATTCAATCATTGTGGTTCCTTTAATAAGTGGTTAGACAGAGAATTGATCTATGAGAATCAGGAGGGCTATGAGAAGGGTGCATATCCTTCTGCGGAGAGTCCGTACCGCAGTTTCTTCAAGTTTTATGATGAGAATGCATGGCCTTATAATGCCAGTTACGATGGCTGGTGGGGACATGATACACTTCCGAAGTTGAATTACGAGGGTTCTGAGTCCTTGTATGATTATATTATGAGGATTGGGAAGAAATGGGTATCCCCACCGTTTAATGTAGATGGTTGGAGATTGGATGTTGCTGCAGATCTGGGACATTCCGAGGAGTTCAATCATAAGTTCTGGCGGGATTTTCGGTCGGCTGTCAAGGAAGCGAATCCGAATGCGATCATTTTAGCAGAGCATTATGGGGATCCGTATAACTGGCTGCAGGGAGATCAGTGGGATACGGTTATGAATTATGATGCATTTATGGAGCCGATTACCTGGTTCCTGACCGGTGTGGAGAAACATTCCGATGAATTCCGTGGGGATCTGCTTGGTAATCCGGATGCTTTTATCGGAGCAATGAGGCATCATATGAGCCGTTTCCATCAACAATCGTTAGAGGTAGCGATGAACGAGTTGTCGAATCACGATCATTCCAGATTCCTGACGCGTACGAATCGTAGAGTGGGACGAACCCATACGTTAGGACCGGAAGCAGCGAACGAGAATGTCAACAAGGGAGTGCTTCGGGAAGCCGTTGTATTTCAGATGACCTGGCCGGGTGCACCAACGATATATTATGGAGATGAGGCAGGACTTTGTGGATGGACGGATCCGGATAACCGACGTGGCTATCCATGGGGCAGAGAGGACCGGGATCTGATTCTGTTCCATCGGGATATCATACAGATTCACAGGGAGAATGAAGTATTGAAGCGTGGTTCTGTTATGTTTCTACACGGAGAGCACAAAGTCGTTGCATACGGAAGATTTGATCGCAAAGATAAGATTGTAGTGATACTGAATAATAATTATGAAGAAGTAGAATTAAGTCTGGATGTGGATCGCCTTGGTATGGTGAATGGAGATACTTTGCGGCGGCTGATCCTTACAGGGGAAGAAGGATATGTTATGGAACCGGCAATCTATTCGGTAGAGAATAACCAGTTGGTAATTCAGGTTCCACAGATATCTTCTATCATATTGAAAGCAGAGTAAAATGTTCTTGCAATCTTGCTGACTTTGCAGTATAATGCTTAATTGTCAGTTGCTAAATAACCAATGAATCTGTTAATGGCAGAGGTGGTTAGTGACAGATGGATGGATTCCCGAGTGGCCAAAGGGGACAGACTGTAAATCTGCTGCATATTGCTTCGGTGGTTCGAATCCACCTCCATCCAGTCAGCCGGCGTGGCGGAACTGGCAGACGCACAGGACTTAAAATCCTGCGGGACTTATACTCCCGTACCGGTTCGATTCCGGTCGCCGGCACGAATAAGCAAATCCTTGATTGCATAGGGTTTGCTTATTTTTGCTTTATAGGCAATTCTGCATGGGCGCAAAAGAGTCGCCTGCGGCTCTTTGTTGTTATAGGGAGGATATATGATGCTGAAGATAGGAATATGTACAAAGAGAAAGAATTTTGGCTTGTATGTAAAGGAGCTGCTCACAAGTCTGTTAAGTGATTGTGAGGAATGGGAGGTTGAACTGGTATCTGCGAAGGCGGTATTGGAACGAAAGGGTAGTAAGTTTTTAGAGTATCATATATTTTGTCTCGATGATCAGTTGCTGACGGAACAGGGAATAGAACCATTAGCATATATTAGCCGGTTAAGACCGGAGGCATCCATTCTGATGTTAGAGGGCGTGGAAGAGAAGAGACTTGGCCGAATCCGGTATCATTTATTCGTGTATCAGATGCAGCGGATGCAGCAAAGGGATCTCAAGGCAGAACTCAACCGGCAGTGGCAGAATGTGAATCTGGCACAGAGAAGTCTGTTTGTGGAGATGGATGGCATGCGTATCTCGGTGCCGATTGCAGGTATTATATATATCGAGAGCAGCAACCGGCGGATTATCTTGCATACGGTGCAGGGGGATTATACCTATTATGAGAAGATGTATGTCTTAGAGGAGTTGTTGAAGGAAGATGGGTTCGTACGGTGTCATCAGAGCTATATTGTGTCGAAACGTTATGTAACGGGATATAACAGTGCGGAGATCGAATTGGATCGGCTGACCATACCGATCGGAAGAAAATATAAGAATATCGTACATGAGGCATTTTCCGATGAACCGGTTGCAATGCAGGAAGAAGTAGAGAGTGCAGCGACTGAGAAACAAGGTGTTTTGGTTGGTGTGAAAGGAGCCTGTAAAGGTGTGAGCATTGAGTTTCGACCGGAACAGAAGATTTTGGTTGGGAGAGATGAGAAAGTAGCAGATATTGTTGTGAATCTGCCGAAAGTGAGCCGGCTGCATTGCATTCTTGTGTATCATGAGAAAGAGAATACTTATGAGATCATGGATGTATCTAAGAATGGCACGTATATTTCAGGAAAGCAGCGGTTGGTGGTGGATGTATCATATTGTGTGAAACCGGGAACCAAGATCAGTTTTGGAGATACGGATACAGAATATTGTTTAGGATAAGTAGCATAAGAAAAAGAGAAGTGACGGAACATGAGTAATAGTGAGAGGGGACTTGCAGCAGGAACAATTGTATATGGGGTATATGTAATAGAGAGTGTACTGGGCGAAGGCGGTTTTGGAGTGACCTATCTGGCCTTGAAAAAGGACACCGGGCAGACGGTAGCATTAAAGGAATATTATCCGCTTGCGTATGGATCACGAAAACCGGGATCGTGTGAGATAGAACCGGTGTCAGGCAAAGAGGCAGAATATGACCATGGCAGGGAACGATTTGTGAGGGAGGCATCGGTACTACATGAATTCTGTTATCTGGATGGTATTGTTAAGGTATGGGACTGCTTTGAAACAAATGGTACCGCTTATATTATTATGGATTATATCGACGGCATTACCTTGAAAGAGTATGTATCATGTCATGGTGGAATGGGGTATGATGAATGGATGGAGATGCTGTCCCCGATCCTGAAATCTTTGATTACATTACATAAGCACGGTGTGATCCATCGGGATATCAGCCCGGATAATCTGATGATCGGTATGGACAACCAGCTCTATCTGATCGATTTTGGGGCAGCGAAGGAGATTGAGTATGGCAAGACAACAACGGTGCTGCTGAAAGTCGGATATGCACCACCGGAGCAATATCTGCATGATGGCGAAATGGGAGCCTGGACGGATGTCTATGCAATATGTGCCACGATCTATACAGCACTTTGCGGGAAGGCACCGATAGATGCGGTTGCCAGACTGCAGGGAAAGCCATTGATTCCGTTAGAAGATCAAGGAGTGGCGTTACAGGTGTGGCAATGGAATGCCATCCAGAAGGGGATGCGGATTCGTGCGGCAGAACGTTATCAAAATGTAGAAGAACTCTATGAGGCATTGACTGTGGCACCAAAAGATGTGGAATTGCCTACGATCATGGATGTCACCACGGATGATAAGATAAAGGAGCAGATGCACCGGGTAAGTGATCGTGGTGGAAAGCGTGGTATATGGCGGAGTGTCGGAGTGACCGCAGTATTTATCATGTTGGTGTGTAGCATTGCAATATGGGGTATAAAGAACCGGAATCCGGTTAAGGCACAACCGGAAACTGCGACGGCTGCCGACACAGCGACAGAACGGGCAAGCGAGGAGATATCTACAGAGGAGGTTAAGATCTGTACGATGCCGGATGTGGTTGGAATGTCGGAGACCGAAGCGAGAGAGAAGATTATCCGGGAAGACAGTAAGATCCGGATTACAGTTGAACGGAAGAACAGTAGTCAGATGGACAAGGATCTTGTGATGGAACAGACTGTTGCGGCGGATACAAAGTATAATGAAGGAGCCATTACGCAGGTTGTGTTGACAGTGAGTGATGGTGTGGAGGCAACAACTACGGTGTCATCAAAGCCATCGAATACGCAGGATACACAGAAATATGACGTGAAAAGCAATAAGAAACAGACAGCAGACTTCTATTTAGATGATTAGAGATATAACAAGGACGGTAGGTTATCGTATTGTGGATAACTTGCCGTCTTGTATTATAATATGGTGGATTATACAGTATAGACTGTTGTATATGCAAAATAATGTAAAAACGAAAATGGATGTGGTAATATAATCATGGCTGTGTTGAGTTGGTCTGATAGGTTGCAACATCCTCTAAGTTGCAATCTAATATCTCACATAGGCGTTCTAATGTATGTGTAGATACATGGCTATTAGAACGCAGGCGCGATAATTGACCGGCGGATATACCATATTTGTTAATAAGCTGATATTGTGATATTTTCTTAGCTTTTAATGTATTCCAAAGTGGCTCATAAGAAATCATATAAACATCTCCTTACTTGAATACTACTCGGTTTTGTAATATAATAATATTAGCCATAATCGGGCAATATATACAGGTAATCAGATTGAACAATAAGAAATGGGAGTTTACTCACATATGAAGATGGTGAAATGTCTGAAAGGACACAAATATAACGCAGATAAATTCAATAGTTGTCCGCAGTGTGCGGCATTGCGGGGAATGGCACAACCGAAGGACTTTTCGGAGGAGCCGCAGAGTGATGTGGATACGGAAGAACCGGATATGGATCGGCAGCAGAAGTATGAGATTGTTGGCAGACGGAAAGTGGTTGGCTGTCTGATCTGTGTGAAAGGTGCTATGCAGGGCGAAGGTTTTTTCTTAGTAGAAGGACAGAATGATATCGGAAGGGGTGCCAACTTAGAAGTGGTATTATCCAAAGAATTGACGGTATCACGGAAAGCACAGGCATGTATCCTGTACGACAAGAAGGAGAACCGTTTTTATCTGACCGCAGAAGAAGGCAGAAAAGAAGTTCTTTGTAATGGTAAGGTTGTCGCAAAGAAGATTCCGCTTGTTAATGAGAGTGAGATTCAGATTGGACAATGTGTGCTGCGATTTGTTGCATTTTGCAACGGGAATTTTATGTGGAAGAATTAGGAATTACAAATTGTATTTCTTTGAGGAATCCGTTATACTGATACAAGTAAGTATATAGTATAGCGGATTTTGTTGTGTATATGGAATATAAATTAGTGAACAAAGAATGAAGCATTTTGTGAACTTTAATTACTGATAGATAAAATGAGGTAGGAGCGGGTAGAGAATGAAGAACATAAGAAGAATGATGTTGGAATTGTGTCTGGTAATCGGATTGGTATGTGGGAATGCGTTGATCGTGCAGGCGGAGGAAGAGGTCCCGACTAAGGTAATTGATGGGTATGTATGTGAGTGGCAGGATCTCATGGATACTACGAGGATTCTTGGGTATGAAGGTATAGAGTCAGTAGTAGAGCTTGCAATCCCGTCAGAGTTAGGGGGAAGAAAAGTGCATGCGATAGGATATGAGGCATTCAAGAATTGCACGAGTCTGGAAACGGTTGTCATATCAGAGGGAGTAACGACTATCTGTGGTTCAGCCTTTGAGGGCTGTAGTAATTTGAAGAGTATTACAATACCGAAGGGAATGACTAGCATAGATTCAAATGTATTTTCCGAGTGTAGTAGTTTGACCGAAGTTTCCATTCCTGATGGTGTGACCGAGATTGTAAGTTTTACCTTTGAAGATTGCACGAATCTGCAAAAAGTAATATTGCCGGAATCATTGATAAGCATAGGGAATGGAGCTTTTAAAGGTTGTGAAAAGTTGACGGACATTCGTCTGCCTGATAGCGTTACAACGGTAGCCGAGCAGGCGTTTTGGAAATGCACCAGTTTGAAAAAGTTGCCGGGGTTTGAACACGTGAAGGATGTCGGACAAAGTGTCTTTTGGGGATGCAGTAGTTTGGAGTCGGTCAAACTTTCAAATGAACTGACAAGCATACCGGCATATATGTTTTCCGGGTGTAGTAGTTTGACCGCTATCGAATTGCCTGAGAAGGTGACTAGTATTGGGGATAGTGCTTTTGTTGGATGCGAAGGTTTAACTTCCATTGATCTGGATGGAGTGATCAGTATTGGAAACGACACTTTTTGGAGGTGTGATGGTCTGACGACACTGGAACTGCCGGATACGATTACAGATATGGGAGAATCAGCGTTTTCCTCTTGTGGTAAATTAGAGAGCGTGATAATGTCTGATCACATAACAAGTCTAAAGGCGAATGTGTTTCATTCATGCGGCAGTCTGAAAACGGTTAAACTCCCGCAATATCTGACAAGTATACAATCGGGTGTGTTTGGGGATTGTAGCAGCTTAGAAAGCATTACAATACCCGATCGTGTAACAGAGATAGGGAAGTATGCGTTTTCTGACTGTAGTAGTTTGAAAAGTGTTGTCCTGCCGGATTCTGTTTCTGTGATCAAGGAAGGTCTGTTTTACAGATGTAGTAGTCTGGAATGTATTATGATACCGGATAGCATAACGGACATAGAAGAAGCTGCATTTAGCCTATGCAATAGTCTGACAGATGTAAAGATACCGGAAGGGGTAGTGAATATCGGGGAAATGGCATTTGATGGATGTCCGAATTTGACGAATATAGAACTTCCGAAAAGTTTAGTCAGCATAGGAGATGAGGTATTTGGATATACATGGGATCATACAGCGACAATATATGTGATTCCGGGAAGTTATGCGGACTGGTGGTTTACAAATGGTCAGCAGGACTATCAGAATACATGGAATATTGTTTATAGATTGGAGGATGATAACTGCCGTGTTAAGGTACTTTCGGAAGGGAGTGATCCACGAGTGGAATATCGTAGTCCGATCTGTAATGATGCTGTGGAATATATAATACCGGATACGGTGACTGTCGGTAAGGTATCCTATCGTGTGACAAGTATTGCAGATCATGCATTCGCAGAGTGCAGCAACGTAGAGAAGGTTACACTTGGACGTAATGTAACTCAGATTGCACCGGATGCGTTTGCGGGTATAGATGGAAAAGACGATAAGCTGGAACTGGTAATACCGGAAGAGGTGGAAGATATTAGTAACATGGGGATTACGAATATATCGAATGTGAACAATATTATGATCAATGTAGCAGCGGGAAGTCAGGCAGAGATCTATCTGCAACAGTTTAATACGATTCACTGTCATACCTACCCGGCAACGTCGAAGCCGGCTCCGGGACAGAGTAATTCGCAGGGCACAACCGATGGAAAGCAGGATACAACGGAGAATGTTCCTTCCAAGCCGGATGATATAACTGTATCGAATCCAACGGTAGATACACAGCCTGTATCTGCACCGGTCATCGGTCAGATATATGCAGTCGGACAGGCGAATTATCTGATATTGTCTTCTGATCAGGTATCATTTAGTGGAAGTGCGAATAAGAAGATAAAGACATTGAAGATACCGGATACCGTAACGATCAATGGACGGTTGTACCGGGTTACAGCGATTGAAAAGCAGGCGATGAAGGGCTGTGCGAAGCTGCAGACGGTTGTGATCGGTAATCAGGTGACAGCGATTGGGGAGAAGGCATTTTGCAAATGTAAGAAGTTACAGAAGGTAACGATCGGTTCACAGGTGACAAAGATTGGAAAGGGTGCATTTAGCGGAGATAAGAAGCTGAAACGGATGATCCTTAAGGGCTCGAAAGTAACGAAGATTGGGAAAAAGGCTTTGAAGGGAGTTCCGAAGCGAATCCGTATTACAGCACCAAAGAAGTGTGTGTCAAAGTATAAGAAGTTGTTGAATGCAGCGAAGTAATGAATAGACAGGACAAAAGAAATCAATCGAATTGATTGAAACAAAAGTGTGATAGTAGGAATAACAGCAAGGAATCCATTGTGGATAACTTGCTGTTATTTTTGTGCCTTGGTAGATTATGACATTGCAGATGTCGAATAGTCCGAATCCCTCAAACGGGAAAGGAATTATGCTAATATCTAGTCAGCATATTAATGCATGAAATATGATAAGAAGAGGAGAATGTGTATGAAAGTGAAGCAAATGATGAAACAAATGTGGGTTGCATGTCTGGTGATGATTATCGGTGCGATGTCGTTGACCATTTCATCTAAGGCAGCTGCGTTGACGGAAGGTGATTATGAATATGAGGTGTTAGAAGACAATACAGCAAAGATCACCAGATATAATGGAGCGGATATAGAAGTTACAATTCCTTCTGCCTTGGGGGGAAAGCAGGTGACTGTGATCGGTGATACGGCTTTTATGAATTGTGATAAGATCACGAAAGTCACAATTCCGGATGGTGTGACAAAGATAGGGGAGACGGGAAGCCCTAATGCGGTATATGGTGCATTTTTTGAATGTACTGCATTGAAAGAGATTGTGATTCCAGGCAGTGTAAAATCAATTGCTCAGTATGCATTTTTAAGATGTACAAGTCTGGAACAAGTGAATCTTCCGAATGGTCTGGAACAGATTGGATGGGGTGCTTTTGAGGGTTGCAGCAGTCTAGATAATGTGGTGATTTCGGCAAGTGTGACCTTGATGGATTATGGTGTGTTTGGAAATTGTGATCTTGACAATATTACAGTTGATCCGGACAATAAGAATTATTATAGTGTAGATAACTGTCTCATAGATACGAGAAAGAATGAATTGATACAGGGTTGTTATAACAGTAAGATTCCGGATACGGTGACGGCGATTGGATGGAATGCTTTCGCAGGCTGTAAGAGACTGACAAGTATTGTGATCCCGGAAAGCGTGAAGAATATGGGACCACAGGTTTTTGCTGATTGTATTAATTTAGAAGAGGTGGTGCTTCCGGATGGACTTACTACAATTGCAGACAGGGAATTTGCAGGATGTAGTTCGCTGCAGAAGATTAATCTCCCAAAGAGTTTGCTTGGGATTGAAGGAAGTGCATTTAATTACTGTAAGCAATTGAAGAACATTACGATCCCGGAGGGCGTAAAAGATATTGGAAATGATGCGTTTTATGAGTGTACGGGATTGGAGAGTGTAGTAATCCCGGATAGCGTGACGGATATCGGATTGCAAGCGTTTCGTGGCTGCAGTTCCCTAAGAAAAGTGAAGCTTTCTTCTAATATCAAAGCAATTCCTGCAGGAATGTTTTTGGACTGTTCATTGTTGACGGAGATTGACATACCAGACGGGGTGGAATCCATAGGAGGACAACGCTTTTCTGAATGTGCATTTGAAGGCTGTACAGGTTTGCAGAAGGTAACGATTCCGGATAGTGTTAAGCATATAAATGAAGATGAATTTATTGATTCGGAAACATTGAAGATATATTATGAATCTACTAAATCTTATGCAGCAGAATGGGTGAAGGAGAATGCTCCTGATAAAGACGCTTATGCGATACCTGATCCAACACCACAGCCAACCCCTAATCCGGATTTGCAGCCGGTAACAAAACCAGACCAGCCAGCAACACCGAATCAGACCCCAACGCAAACTCCTTCGGGAGCAACGCCGGCACAGACCGGGCAGAATACAGCAAAGCTGCCTGCCGCAAAAGGAACGGTATTGACTGTACCGGAATGGCAGTGTCAGGTTCGTGTGACATCGGATGCAGCAGCAGATCCGACGGTGGAATATCTGGCAACAACGAATAAGAAGGCGGCTACGATCAAAGTGCCGGATTCCGTAACAGTGGATGGCGTTACTTATAAGGTGACAGCGGTTGCAGATAAAGCGTTGGCAGGCAACAAGAAGGTTAAGAAGGTTGTCCTTGGCGTAAATGTAACAAGTATCGGAAAGAATGCATTTGCAAATTGTAAGAACTTAAAGAAGATTGAGGTGAAGTCGATCCAATGGAATAAGAAATCAGTTGGTAAGAATGCATTCAAGGGAACAGGTAAGAAGTTAGTGGTCAAGGTTCCAAAGAGGATGGCTTCTGCATACAAGAAGTACATAAAGGGCAAAGGGAATAAGACGGTTCGTGTGAAGTAGGAGATGGAAAGATCTTAAGGAGATCAAGAAAAAGAAGCGAGTTTGTATTAAGATTTTTGTTGTAAACAGGATTCCCTGAGGGATAAAGAATAAGGAAAGCGTGAATAGAATAGCATCGGAAATGGATTTTGTGATCTGTTTTCGGTGTTATTTTAGTTGAGGAAGAGTAGATTTATTTTGTATAATTTATGTATACTAATAGAATATAAATCCGATAATAAATATTCCTTGTAAAGTGATTATTTATAGTATATTATATATATAATAAATATATATATTTGGGAAAGTATGGTTGCGAAGCAGAATATATTTTATTATAATAAGGAGGAATACTATGAGTAAGACATTTGATGAACTGACGATTGCGGATGACTTCATGTTTAGCAAGGTAATGCTGAATGAACGATTGGCAAAGCATTTTCTAGA
>Ga0129310_1001464_pt1 | contig 20606 bp, 20 predicted proteins | sample Go1ome_2_FD_94433 | JGI IMG/M metagenome (GOLD analysis project Ga0129310, IMG submission 94433) | Western lowland gorrila individual fecal microbial communities from Wisconsin, USA - Go1022A metagenome | ecosystem: Host-associated > Mammals > Digestive system > Large intestine > Fecal | place...
CGCTCTCGCTACTCATCACTCGCAGCGGTACTAGGCTCGAAAACACCTCGCCAAGTACCGGCGGTTCTGAAGTACCTGCTTATGATAGATGTTATATCCTTGCAACCGATATTTACGTTATTGAGTTTCGCGCTGTTTGTATCAGAATCTACTGCGCTGTGCTTATCGCCACACCCGAAGCCGCCCTGACGTTGGTGCGGGCGGTCGACTGTACTGGAAAAATATAGGAACTGATATTATAATAGATTCAGGAAGCAACTTATCAACATAATTGGTCATGATGTGAGACAATTCCTGATTGATACATAAGAATGCCATGTTGTTTGGCTTGTTATACAACAAAAGCGGATATGAATTATAAGTACACGACTAATTACAAGTGAGTGTTCTTAATTCATATCCGCTTTGAATTATCCTGATTAGTATATCATTCTATCTCGTTGCATAGCCAGAATATAAACCGCAGTTAAAATTCTAGAGCCAATCAATATCTGAACGGCTTCGGGTGTGGCGATAAGCACAGCGTATATGTTGACGCCAGTATATTGTGCCAACATCAGCTCCGGAGAGAAAAAGTTGGGTTCCAAAGAGGGGCATTTGTGACGGTCAGCACTTAATGAGCGCATAGCGCGAATTTAGTACTGCTACCGGAGCAATTAAGTGCGAACGGCCCCGGCTTGGAACCCATTTTTTTAGGCCGAAGCGTCCGTTTCACATATACTGTATCGACTTACGCTGTGCAAGGGAAAAAGTTTAGAGGTCGCAATTGTTGACGGTTCGAGGGAATGGAATAACATCGCGGATGTTACTCATGCCAGTGATATACATGATTAAGCGTTCAAATCCCAATCCGAATCCGGCATGGCGGGTAGAACCGTATTTGCGAAGATCCAAGTAGAACTGGTAATCGTTCGGCTGTAATCCACATTCCTGCATTCTAGCAAGTAATGTATTATAATTATCTTCACGTTGGCTTCCGCCAATAATCTCGCCAATTCCCGGTACCAGACAATCCATGGCAGCGACAGTTTTGTTGTCATCATTGAGTTTCATATAGAAGGCCTTGATCTCCTTTGGATAATCTGTTACGAAGACTGGACGCTTGAAAAGTTGTTCCGTCAGATAACGTTCGTGTTCAGTTTGCAGGTCGCAACCCCAGGATACCTTATATTCAAATTGATCATTATGTGGCTCTAACAGGGCAATGGCATCGGTATAGGTAACATGTCCAAAGTCGGAGGTCAGGACGTGTTCCAGACGGTTTAACAAGCCTTTGTCAACAAATTGATTAAAGAACTGCATTTCTTCTGAAGCATTATCTAATACATAAGATATCACGTATTTAAGCATGCGTTCGGCTAACTGCATATCGTCGGAAAGATCGGCAAATGCAATCTCTGGCTCGATCATCCAGAATTCTGCTGCGTGTCTGGTGGTGTTTGAATTCTCGGCACGGAAGGTTGGCCCAAATGTATAAATGTTTCGAAATGCCTGGGCGTATGTCTCTCCATTTAACTGTCCGCTTACAGTCAGAGAAGTCATTTTGCCAAAGAAATCTTCCTTGTAATCGATCTGTCCGTCTTCTGTCCGTGGTGGGTTAGCAGGATCTATAGTTGTAACGCGGAACATTTCGCCGGCTCCTTCACAGTCACTTCCCGTAATCAATGGAGTGTGCACATATACGAAGCCCTGCTCCTGAAAGAACTTGTGAATTGCAAAGGCTGCCAATGAACGTACACGGAATACTGCCTGAAAGGTATTCGTCCGGGGACGTAAATGGGATATCGTCCGCAGGTATTCAAAGCTATGACGCTTTTTCTGAAGGGGATAGTCCCCCGGACAGTCGCCTTCTATCTGAATACATTGTGCGTGAATCTCAAAAGGTTGTTTGGCATCAGGTGTGAGTAAGAATGTACCGGTAATGATCAGTGCGGCACCTACGTTTATTTTACGAATGATATCATAGTTGGATAATGTGTCATCATAAACAATCTGAACCGGCTGGAAGAAAGTTCCGTCGTTGACAGATAAAAACCCAAATGATTTGGAATCCCGGTTGCTTTTTACCCAGCCGCAGATCGTAATGCTCTGGTCAGCATAATTTTGCTGATTTTTATATAGTTCCTTTGTTTGTAGGATATTCATAATTCGTCAAAGTCCTTTCTGATTAAGAATGATAACAATTAATATACCTCATTTTCAAAAAATCTTCCATATTTCTGGAATTTTTTGGGTAATTTGTTGTAAAAATATCCTTCAAAATATCAAAAATGAAATATAAAAAGAAAAATCTCGTTTCTTTCAGATTGTGCAATGTACATAAAATATCAACAAAAAAACGACAAAAAAATAAAAGAAACATGCCTAAATAGGGACTTTTCATGAAGAAATAGACAAAATTAATAAAAAATATGTAAAATTGCATAAAAATTGTTTTATTTTTTCGATTTTAATGTTATAATGTACTACATATTTAGCATAAAGGGGTGACACTATGATTAAGAAAGAAATGATAGCTATGCTGTTAGCCGGTGGGCAGGGAAGCAGATTAGGTGTGTTAACTTCTAATCTTGCCAAGCCAGCGGTTGCTTTTGGTGGAAAGTATAAGATTATTGACTTCCCACTTAGTAACTGTATCAATTCTGGAATTGATACAGTCGGTGTATTAACACAGTATAGACCGCTACGGTTGAATCAGCATATTGGAATAGGTATTCCGTGGGATTTGGATCGCAGTATTGGTGGTGTAACAGTTCTTCCACCATATGAGAAGAGCGAGAACAGTCAATGGTATACCGGTACAGCGAATGCGATCTACCAGAATCTGGAATACATTGATTACTACAATCCGGAGTATGTATTGATTCTGTCTGGTGATCACATTTACAAGATGGATTATGAAGTAATGTTAGATTACCATAAGTCAATGGAGGCGGATATTACACTTGCTACTTATGAGGTGCCAATGGAAGAGGCAAGCCGGTTTGGTGTCGTTATTACAGATGGTAACGGAGTGATTCAGGAATTCGAGGAGAAGCCGGAGAAACCTAGAAGTAACAAAGCCTCTATGGGTATCTATATCTTTAAGTGGAGTATCCTGAAAGCTGCTTTACAGGAACTTAAGGATGTACCATCCTGCGATTTTGGCAAACATGTTATTCCACATTGTCACGAACAGGGTGCCAAAGTCGTTGCTTACGATTTCAAGGGATATTGGAAGGATGTTGGAACGCTTGGTTCTTATTGGGAAGCCAATATGGAGTTGGTTGATATTATTCCGGAATTTAATTTATATGAAGAGTTCTGGAGAATCTATACCAAGAGCGATATCCTGCCACCTCAGTACATAGATGAATCAGGAACTGTAACTGAGAGTATTGTCGGCGAAGGAACAGAGGTATATGGTGAGGTTCAACATTGCGTTATCGGTTCCGGTGTAACGATTGGTAAGGGAGCTATTGTGAAAGATTCCATTATTATGAACAACACTGTAATTGAGGAAGGTGCTATTGTCAACAAAGCCATCATTGCTGAGAACGTCAAGGTTGGTAAGAACACAGAACTTGGTGTTGGAGAAGAGGCTACCAATGAGTATAAGCCACATATCTACTCTTTCGGTCTTGTTACAATTGGCGAGAATTCCGTTATTCCGGATAATGTCAAGATTGGTAAGAACACTGCAATTTATGGTACTACCAAGGCATCAGAATATCCGGATGGATTGTTGAAGAGTGGTTCTAGTTTGATAAAGGTAGGTGACTTAGCATGAGAGCAATCGGTGTTATTTTAGCAGGTGGTAATAGTAGTAGAATGGGGGAATTATCTGCCAAGCGTGCAGTTGCTGCAATGCCGGTGACAGGTAGTTACCGTGCAATAGATTTTTCGTTAAGTAATATGACGAATTCCCATATTCAGAAGGTTGCTGTGTTTACACAGTATAATTCCCGGTCACTGAATGAGCATTTGAATTCTTCAAAATGGTGGGATTTTGGTAGAAAACAGGGTGGTTTATATGTGTTTACCCCTACCATTACATCTACTAACAGTTATTGGTATCAGGGAACAGCGGATGCACTTTATCAGAATATCAGCTTCCTGAAAGACAGTCATGAGCCATATGTAGTCATTGCAAGTGGCGATGGTGTCTATAAGTTAGATTACAACAAAGTATTGGAAGAGCATATCCGCAAGGGCGCAGATATTACAGTTGTGTGTAAGGATATCAATCCGGAAGAAGATGATGTAAGCCGGTTCGGTGTTGTGAAGTACAATGATGATATGCAGGTGGTTGATTTTGAAGAGAAGCCTTTAGTTGCACAGACGCAGACTGCATCTATTGGCGTATATGTGATCCGCAGAAGACAACTGATCGAGCTGTTGGAGGCTTGTGCCAAAGAAGGAAGAACCGATTTTGTTAAGGATATTTTGATCCGTTATAAGAACGTGAAGAAGATTTATGCATATAAGATGGATTCCTACTGGAGAAATATTGGAACGATCGAGTCTTATTATAAGACGAATATGGATTTTCTGAAGAAAGATATCAGAGATTATTTCTTCCGTCAGTATCCGGATGTATATTCGAAAGTGGATGATCTTCCACCGGCGAAGTACAATAAAGATGCCGTGGTGAATAACAGCTTGATCGCAAGTGGCTGTATTATTAATGGTACGGTTGAGAATTCTGTGTTATTTAAGAAGGTGTATGTGGGTAATAACTGTGTAATTCGGAATTCTATTATATTGAATGATGTACATATTGGGGATAATTCGGTCATTGAGAATTGTATCGTAGAGAGTCGGGATACTTTACGTGCCAACACAATTCATACAGCAGAGCCGGGACAGATTAAGATCGTAGTGGAAAAGAATTTCCGCTATGCATTATAGGTCCTTTTCTGGAGAATACAATACAAATACAAAGGGGTGTAATACTTTATGGAGATTACAGATGTTAGGCTGAAAAAGGTTACAAAAGAGGGCAAGATGAAAGCAATCGTATCTATTACGTTGGATAATGAATTTGCTGTTCATGATATTAAGGTTATTGAAGGTGAAAAGGGGTTATTCATTGCAATGCCTAGTAGAAAAGCCGCTGATGGGGATTACAGAGATATTGCGCATCCGATCAATCAGACAACGCGCGAACGCATTCAGTCGTTAATCTTGGCGGAATACGATAAGGCGTTATTAGAAGATGAGGAAGAAGCATAGCGCATTACAGTAGAAGCTATCCTTTAAGGAAAACGAATCAGATATTCGCGCTCTTTAGAGGATGGCTTTTTCTTTATATAAGCGTAGAGCAGTAGGATCACGAAGGAATTGGTTATAACGGAAGGAGACAGAATATGAAGAAAGCATTACTATTTGGAGCAGTTGCGGTTATATTGCTTGGTGGAAAGGTGCAGGCAACACAGTTACCGGATGCGGCAGCAACACAGCCGGATACTACAGTTGCAACACAACAGACAGAGCAGGTAGATGTCAATGCAATTATGACGAAAGCAGAACAACAGATGAACAGCATGACTGTTTATGGTATGGAAATGTGGATGAATGGTCAGATGATGATGGACATTGCCTTGGATATGAATAGCAAGGTAGTGTATGCAAATGTGACTGTAAGCGGGGATTCCATGACGATCTGGGGAGACGGAAACACAAAGATGGCATATGTATATGATTCTACAGTCGGAAGATATTATTTTACACCGGATACCGCAGATTTTTCTCAATTGGAGAGTCAGAAGAACGAAACAATGCAGACAGTAAAGACGGATCCGTCCCTTGTCTATTCGTATGTAGGCAAAGTTAATAAGACAGTGAAAGGACAGACAACGGAATGTTATCAGATTCATGCATCTGTTGCACAGAATGGAACTACATCAAATGGGGAATATTATGTCAGCACGACAGATTATAGATTGATCTCGATGGATATCAGCATGAATGGTAAGGCAATAGCAGGTTCTACGGGCAATATAGCGATGCAGATCAATATGTATTATCCGCAAAGTCTTGCTATTCCGGCAGATGTCATTGCAGCAGCAACCATTTCACCGGATTATACGATTGATAAGGGAAAGGTTACTTATAAGGTCAAATACGTAAAAGGACAACCGGTATTAAGTGTTAAAAGTGCGATAACAGCGAAGAATAAAGTTAAGATTGCAGATTCTATTACGATATGCGACAAAGAATATCCGGTATATGAGATTGGAGAATATGCATTTGCGGGTAATAAGAAGATTAAGTCCGTATCCATTGGAAAGAATGTACAGGTGATTGGTAACGGGGCATTCTATAAATGTAAGAAATTATCTGCAGTTAATATTCGCTCTAAGCATATTAAGAAGATTGGGACCAATGCGTTTAAGGCTAATAAGGGAACTGTTAAAGTAAAGGTTCCGGCTAAAAAACTTGTCAAATATAAGAAAGTATTTGCAAAGTCTAAAAGGTTTATTGATTTAGTTAAATAAGATAAAACATATGAATCGAGCGGGAGACAACCTGCTCGATTTGTTGTTTTTGTGGAACACGTGGGTAGTATTTTATGTTGTTGGGGCTGGCAGAATCAAAAAAAATGTGATAGAATACCTAAGATTTCCAAATTGATTAGTAGTAATAGCATCGAGGTAGAGAGGCGAATCAGAATGGAGGATGTGAATATGACAAAAGTTAAGGCAGTCATTTTAGCAGCAGGAAAAGGAACCAGAATGAAGTCGGAGTTACCAAAGGTGATTCATACCGCCTTGGGAAAACCAATGGTGAACTATGTAATAGAAGCAGCATTAGGAGCCGGTGCGGCTAGAGAAGATATTTGTCTTGTGGTAGGACATAAGGCAGATCTTGTAAAAGAAACAGTCGGTGACAGCGTGCAGTATGTTTTGCAGGAAGAACAGCTTGGAACAGGCCATGCTGTAAAATGTGCAAGTGAATTTATTGGAACTGAAGGACTTACCATGGTACTTTGTGGAGACACTCCCCTGATCACAGGTGATACATTGAAGCAATTGGTGGAGACGCATGTAGCGGAGGAAAATGCAATTACAGTATTAACAGCCGTTGTAGATGATCCGACAGGATATGGGCGTATTATTAAAGATAACTGGGGTAAGTTTGTTAAGATTGTGGAGCAGAAGGATGCTACATTGGAAGAACAGCGTGTAGATGAGATTAATTCAGGTATGTATATTTTTAATTCAGAGATACTAAGTAAAGCATTGGAAAAATTAAACAATAACAATGTACAAGGCGAGTATTATCTGACTGATACCATTGAGATTGTCAAGTCAGAAGGCTGGGGAGAAGTTGCGACGATGATCGTATCGGATGTAGATGAGATCAAGGGTGTGAATTCTCCGGAACAATTGCAGGAAGCAGAAGCAATCCTTCAGGCTAGACAGAAATAGAAAGTAAAGACAGAAAGGCAATATGGTTTATGAAACTGATTGTTGGATTGGGCAATCCTACTCCGCAGTATGAAAAGACACGGCATAATGTTGGATTTGAAGTGATCGATCATTTAGTAGAAGAGTATGGAATTGCATTAGATACGGCGAAACACAAGGGGTTTTACGGAAAAGGCAGGATAGAAGGACAGCAGGTTATTCTGTTAAAGCCAATGACTTACATGAACTTAAGTGGAGAGAGTGTTGTGCAGGTCGCCAATTATTTTAAGATATTACCGGAAGATATTATTGTAATATATGATGATATCAATCTGGATGTGGGCCGGTTGCGGATCCGGGAAAAAGGCAGTGCAGGCGGTCATAATGGGATCAAGAACATTATCTCACAACTTGGAACGGAGGAATTTCCACGGATCCGGGTTGGAGTGGGAATGAAACCACCACGTATGGATCTTGCGGATTATGTATTGTCCCATTTTGGAAAAGATGAACAGGAACTTATGGAGATGGGATATGAGAAAGCCTGCAAAGCGGCAGCCTTGATGGTGCAGGATGAGATTGCACAGGCTATGAATCAATATAATGGTAAGTAGCAATGCTGCATGCTGCAATGGAATGCGTAGAGTAAGACAAGGACGGAAATGTGATAGCAATATCACATTTCCGTCCTTGTTGTATATCAGGAACAGAGTACAGATCCATGCTCATATGGAAATCTGTATTCAGTTATGAAATCTTATTACCTAGTATATACGGTTGCAACCGGATCCGTTGTACCCAATGTATAGCTGGTAATCTGCGTGTTAGTGGAAAGGTACAGGTAATCGCCAATATATATGCCGCGTACGGAATCGGAATCATAGTTGTCATATTCGTTGGCATCATTCAACTTGTAACGGGCGGTTTCCTTAAATCCTGTCCTGTCATCATATGTGTAGGTTGCAAAGTAATAAGAATATTCGTAATTCTTGTCGTTATAAGTGGTGTATACAAATCCAAAAATATTATCTGTTGTGTTGATCATGATAGCTTTATGGTCATATAATGCCGGACTGTACTCGGAATTTTCTATGATATATTTATCCTTTTCTGTTACATGTTCCGGATCGCTGATATCAAACATAGATAACTTGATCCCGAGAAATTCCTGTGTGTCAGGATCGGTTTCTTCTCCGATTCCCAACAAAGTCGTGCTGTCATATGGATGCAGATAATTTGAAAAGCCGGGAATCTTCAATTTGCCAACAATCTTCGGATCTTTTGGATCTGATAGGTCAACAGAGAATAGAGGGTCTGTATTCTCATAGGTTACAAAATATCCCATATCTCCAATAAAACGGGCGGAATAGATCTGCTCTCCCGGAGCAATGCCGGTTAGCTTAGAGACGAGATTCATGTGACTGTCTAAGATGTATAAGGCATTGACGTCTTCGGTTACAGTAGTATTAGAAGATGCGGTATCTTTCAAGGTAATATCCCGTAAAAGTGCAATATTATTCGCAGGAATGGTTGCGACCATCCGGAGATATCCATCTTTCTCACTCAGTGCAAAAGAATCGTAGAAGTAACCGGCAACGGTTGCGGTATTCCCAACATTGAGAGCTCCTTTCTTATAAGAAATCCGACTGATCTTTGTCTGTGTGACATCATTATATTGTGTACAATATAGATAGATTGCAGAATCACTTACATACGTATCACCGCCGGAACTTGCGAAGGCTTTTGAGTCCGTGAACCGGGTCGGATCTTCTAATGGAAGACTGGTGATCACATAAGTAGACTCTAGGATTACGTCTTTTGGATAGTAGAGATCAGAGCATTCAATGATCTTACCATCAATAGATGGGATGTAGTTTTCGTAGTCTGCTTCTTTTTCTAAAGAGGTATCGTAGAAGTTACTGATAGTGTATAAATAACCATCGCTGATACGGGAGCTGACATAGTAGCCGGACTGTGATAAGTTACGGATCAATTTTGGTTTGGACTTGTCTTTTAATGTGCAGACCGCAATGTAAGTCTGTGTACGGTTGACATCCTTTTGGTAATTGCTTCTTGTATATACAATGAATAATGTATTGTTTTGAAGATAAAATTCCTGAAAGGTGATCTCATCATCATTAGCAACGGAAAGAATATCGTTAAGTTCCATGTTGTATAGGACATCCATGTTGCCATTATCGGTTTGGGTGATCGATAATTTATAGATGGTGTTATAGTCGGTTGTATCAAGATGTTCCGACATGCGGTATATATAAGTACCGTCGGTCTTGATAATGTCCCCTTCGTCTACATTTTCTTCCTGGGTATTCGTCCTGGAATATCCGTTTGTGGACTGTGTACCGGCTAAGTCCTGTACTGCCGTTTCTTTTGTAGCGTCGCTGGCATAACTTTCTGTGCTGATCATAGAGGCACTGTCTGCAAGGGCGGCAGATTCTGTCATCGGGACATCATCCGTAACAACAGAAGAGATGGAATTGTAATAGGCATCATATGCCTTTTTGATCGTTTTGTAATAATCGGAATAGCTCTTTGGGGAAGCAAGGGCATTCTCGGCTGCAGCTGCGTCCGACTCAAACAAAGCAGTGCTATCGGCTGACGGCTTGCTGGTTGTGTCGGCACCCCCCTTCTTTGATAAATGCGTATTATAAACACCACCAACTACACAGAGGGCAAGACAGGCAGCAGTCAATCCCCATTTCATATAGCGTTGCTTGTGAGAGGTGTTCGGTGTAGACGGATTGGAAGAATTACTGTCTTCTTCATTAAAAGGTTCCTTAGTGTGTTTGTAATCCTCTAGCATATTCTTCATGTTCTGAGGAGAAATGCTGTCTGGAATTGGTAAATCGTTTGCTGATTGTTCGATCTGATTCAGAAAATCCTGTTCTTTCATGCAAAATCCTCCTTTAAATATTGCGCCATTTTGGTAAGGGCGCGGCTTTTGGTGGAACGGATGGTTCCATCGGTACTGTTGAGTATTCTGGCGGTCTCGCGACTGTTATAGCCGCCGAATACGATCAGGGATATAATGGTTTTCTCTGTATCATTCAAGACGGTATATGCATTACGGATATCTAACGTGTCTGCATAAGGATGGTCTTCCCTGATCAGGTCGTTGTCTGTTATATCTGTGTGAAGATGTTCCCGGTTAGCAGCATACACAGCCATTTGCCGTTTGCATTTGGTTGTGAGAATCCGGAAGATCCATGCCTTGAATTTGTCGGGATGTTTTAGGTTCGCTATTCCGGTAAATGCATCTAAGACCGTTTCACTGAGCACATCTTCGGCATCCTGTTGATTGCCTAGCATATAATAGGCGAATCGATACATATCCTTATAATAGAGTTCGTATAACTTGCAGAAAGAATCGGTGTTTCCGTTTTTTGCAAGCAATACATGAGCTTTTATCTCCTCCTGGTTCAATGAATTGTCACCTCCTGTATTGTGTCTTATTGGAAAAAGACGATTTTTGAGTTCACTCGTATATATAGTGTCAGAATTGATGGAAAGTGTTGCAGGAAAATGCAAAATAAAAAAATATCAGAGTTTTTTTAGATGGTCTAATTTGTTGAGGATCATTTTGCCACTGATAGAATTGGTGTCGGGAATGGCTTCGTACAACCGGTTAAATGCGGTAAGATCCCCTTTTTCTTTGTAATACCGGCCAAGCAGTTCATAGATTCCGGAAATATCCGTGCCGGTTGAGAGGCAGTAAGTTAGAAGATCGACAGCCTCGACAGGGTATTCTTCATAGATTGCCTGTGCATATAAGAACAGATAACGCATATATTGGCTGTAGTTCTGATCACACATAGACAGGATATCAAGATTGGCAGGCCCGTATTTTTCTTTTAGTTCGGTATTGGTAACGCCAGTGAGATTAAGCATTGATTTTTCGGCATAAGTTAGAATTTCTTTCTTATAATTGTCAATTTGCGATTGCTTTTTTGCGTCATTTAAGGTAATATCAAAGGGAAACGATTCAGTCGGTGCCTGGATGTAAGGAAGGGCAGAGATATCCTGTCGGCGTATGCTGTTAGCGGCAGATTCACGGTCAAGGTAAGAACGGACAGAATGTTCGTCTGAGTGATCCCGTTTGTCAGCATTGTGTTTGAAAACCAGGGCAAGAATTGTAATAATAAGAGGTAATAATAATATTCTCATAATAATCCTTTCAGAAAAGAGGTGTTGATATGTTTAACTTCAGTAATAAGAAGAAGCAGCGTGTAATATCATCGGCTATTGCTATTGTGTTGGCACTTGTTATGGTAGTCAGCGTCATTACAACAGCAATCTTTTAGTGTTCATATTAAGAATATAGGAACAGAATCCGATAAAAAGATGTGTGTGAAAAAAGTTTGAAAACCATTTACATACATCTTTTTTTATGTTACAAAGTACATAATCTTATTAAACTATACAAAATTAAAACCACAAAGTCAAATTCTTAGTAAATTCTGACAGTATTTCCGGAAAGGGTTGAAAAGATGTTTGTTTGTGTTACAATGAGTGCTGTATAAGTTTGAGAATAAGAATGAATATATATTAAGGAATGATAAGTATGAAGAAGACAAAAGTATTACGTACATTAGCAATATTGATGATTACCGGAGCAGTTGCAGTTGCAGCTTGTACTGCCAAAGCTAAGAACGCAGAAGATGCAACAATCTATGCAGGTGTATACTTAGATGGTGTCTATGTTGGAGGGCTTACCAAAGACCAGGCAATGGAAGAATATGATAAGTATATAGATGGAATTGATAATCTGAATCTGACTTTTACGACGAGCGTAGGAAGTCATTCGGTTACATTAGATGAGCTTGGTGTATCCGTATCTGTCGAAGATGCAGTAGATCAGGCATTTAATTATGGAAGACAAGGCAATATTTTAAGCCGTTACAAAGAGATCAAAGCATTAGAAGCAGAGAATGTAGTTTTAGTTCCGAAGAAGAAGTTTGATGAAGATAAGTTAAAGGATCTGTTAGAGAACGATATGGGTGATATTACACAGACGGCAAAGAATGCATCCATTGAGAGAGTGGACGGACAGTTCAATATCATCCGTGGAGAAGTGGGAACTTCTATTGATGTGGATAAGACGATCAAGAAAGTAGAGGATGTATTTACAGCAGAATGGGAGCAGAAAGATATCAAGATTGATGCGGTAACAGATGAAAAAGATCCGGATTATACGTCAGAAGATTTTGCTAAGATAGACAGTGTATTAGGCCAGGGTTCTACTACATACAGTCAGGGTAATACTGCACGGTGCCAGAATCTTGCGACCGGTGCAAGTAAGATCAGTGGAACGGTATTGATGCCGGGCGAGCAGTTTTCAATGTTGGATACGGTACTGCCATTTACAGAGGAGAATGGATATGCGAATGCGGGACAGTATGAAAAAGGTGATGACGGTTCGATTGAATTGGTAGATGGTCTTGGAGGCGGTATCTGTCAGGTGTCTACAACTCTTTACCTTGCAGTACTTCGTGCAGAGTTAGATGTAAATGAACGCTATCCACACACGTTTCCGGCCAGTTATGTAAAACATGGTATGGATGCAGCGATTTCAGAAAATGCAGGAATGAATTTCAAGTTTACGAATAATACAGGATATCCGGTTTACATTGATGGATATGCGGGGGGCGGAACGATTTCTTTTGCAATCTATGGTCATGAGACAAGAGATGCAAACCGTACGATAGAATTTGAGTCGATCGATGTCAAGACGATCGAACCGGATGAACCGGAAGAAGAGAAGACAGATGAATTAGAAGAAGGCAAACAGGAGACGGTACGTGCAGCACATACCGGATATTATGTAGAGCTTTGGAAACATGTATATGTAGATGGAGAAGAGACGGAAAAGTATATTGTAGATTGTGGCCGGAGCAGTTATCAGGCACAGCGTGCGAAGATTAAGATCGGCACGAAGAAAGTGAAGAAGAAAGATAAAGATGATTCAGATGATGATACTGATGATTCAGATGATACAACGGATAATTCTACAACAACAGAAGCTCCTGTAACAGAAGCGCCAACAACGGAGACAACGACGACAGATACTCCGGTTGGTGAAGCGGCAGGAGAGAGCGAATAGGAGTTAATGATATGCGGACTGGTAAACTACCGGAGCATACATTGAAACGTTCCATATTGAACCCAATCCGATATCGCAGTAAGGATATTGCATTTCGGTCAGCAATTGGACATGATGGGGCAGTGCTTGGCAACATGGTAACATCCATAGCCACCACTGCCTTTTGTTATACGGGGAACGAGATGTATGCATTGGATAATGCGATAAACAATATAATAGCGGCAGGTGGCAGGCCATATGGAATTTCCGTTGCCATTTTGATGCCGGAACATAGTGATGAGGCGGTCTTACGTGCAATTATGGATCGTCTTGCCATATCGGCAGAGGCATATCGTGTAGATATTATGGCGGGACATACCGAGTTGGTGCCATCCGTAGTACAACCGACGGTTACGATCACCGCATATGGTACAGTGCTTTGGAAGAATCAGCATGAGAAAGTGCGGGAAGACATGGATATTGTTATGACGAAGTGGGTTGGTCTGTATGGCGGAGCAATCTTAGCGAAGCTTAAAGAAGCAGAGCTGGCAACACGTTATCCTCTAAGCTATGTTAAAATGGCTGCCTCTTACATGAAAGAAACTTCATTGATGCCGGAGCTTTCTGTGATCGAGGCTGCAGTCGCGGAGAACCCCGATTGCATTCTGGCTGCACATGACGTATCAAATGGAGGTGTATTTGGTGCATTGTGGCAGTTGTTATCTGCGTGCAATTGTGGTGCAAGGCTGGCGGTAGAGAAGATGCCGGTGAAGCAGGAGATTATAGAAGTGAGCGAATACTTTGATATCAATCCGTATATGATGAATGGGCAGGGAAGTATGCTGCTTGTGACAGAGAATGGACAGGAACTTACGGATGCATTTATGCAGGCAGGAATCATGGCGAATGTAATTGGGACGACAACAAAGGAGAAAGACCGGGTTGTAGTGGTTGGAGAAGAAGAACGCTATCTGGTGCCACCAAAGGGAGACGCATTGAATGCGGTATTCTATGGACAACCAATTCCGGTATAGAAAAGTGTTTTTGGCAATGATTTGGCAGAGAGTATTCTTACAATAACGAATTATGTATGAGATGAGCCAAAGGAACAGGAAGGATAATAGAATACATGAAGAATATCAGAACGAAAATATTAAAATTATTAGAGAATAATTCCAAAATGGACACAAAGGATATCGCAGTTGTGCTTGGAATGGACGAATCAGTCGTGATCAATACGATTCAGGATATGGAGCAGGAAGAGATCATTTGTGGATATAATACGATCATTAACTGGGATAAGACAGATGATGAGAGAGTAACGGCTTTGATCGAGGTGAAGGTTGCACCTCAGCGTGGAGAGGGCTTTGAGAGAGTGGCAGAGCGAATCTATAATTACGAGGAAGTTACTTCGTTATATCTGATGTCTGGTGGATTTGATATGACTGTGTTCATTGAAGGAAAAACGATGAAAGAAGTTGCACAGTTCGTTGCCAGAAAGCTTGCACCAATGGAAGGAGTGCTTAGTACATCTACGCATTTTGTGTTGAAGAAGTATAAGGAAAATGGTACGAAATTGGAGCAGGATAAGAAGGATGAGAGGCTGGTGGTTACAGCATGAGGAATCCATTATCAGACAAGGTGATTAAGATGAAACCATCCGGTATCCGTAAGTTTTTTGATATTGTAAGTGAGATGCCGGATGCAATCTCGTTAGGCGTGGGCGAGCCGGATTTTGATACCCCGTGGAATATCCGGGAAGAGGGAATCTATTCATTAGAGAAAGGAAGAACCTTCTATACCTCCAATGCCGGTTTGTTGGAGCTTCGGGAAGCTATCTGTGAATATAATGAGAGACGCTTTCAGTTGATGTATGATCCAAAGAAAGAGGTCATGCTGACGGTTGGCGGCAGCGAGGGAATTGATGTGGCACTTCGTGCCATGCTGAATCCGGGAGATGAAGTGATCATTCCGGAGCCGTGCTATGTATCTTATCTTCCGTGTGTGCAGTTAGCAGATGGCGTGCCGGTAACGATCAGCTTGAAGAATGAGAACCAGTTCCGTTTGACAAAGGAAGAGTTAGAGGCAGCCATTACGGATAAGACCAAGATATTGGTAATGGCATTTCCGAACAATCCAACGGGTGCGATTATGACGAGAGAGGATCTGGAAGCGATCGCAGAGGTGATCATCAAACATGATCTGTATGTAATTTCCGACGAGATCTATGCAGAACTTACGTATAGTGGGAATCATGTGAGTATTGCATCTTTGCCGGGCATGAGAGAAAGAACGATTGTGATCGGTGGATTTTCCAAGGCCTTTGCTATGACGGGCTGGAGATTAGGATATGCTATGGGCCCGGCTATGATCATGGAGCAGATGATCAAGATCCATCAGTTTGCAATTATGTGTGCACCGACGACCAGCCAGTATGCAGCGATCGTTGCGATGCGGGATTGTGATAAAGATGTGGTACATATGAGAGAGGCATATGATCAGAGAAGACGATATATGCTCAATGCTTTCAAAGAGATGGGACTTCCGTGCTTTGAACCGAAGGGGGCATTTTATCTGTTTCCGGATATTCGGGAGTTTGGTATTCCGTCAGAGGAATTTGCAACCGGATTGTTGAAAGCGAAGAAGTTAGCAGTTGTGCCGGGAGATGCATTTGGTGACTGTGGCGAAGGATTCCTTCGGATCTCGTATGCATATTCGTTAGAGGAATTGAAGACGGCAGTGGGAAGGCTGGCTGAATTTGTGGAAGAGTTGCGGGCAGAACAGTAGGTACAATGATTAGGAGGAACATATCATGATCAACATTGTGTTACATGAGCCGGAAATGCCGGCAAATACAGGAAATATCGGAAGGACATGCGTGGCAACTGGTGCAAGGCTGCATCTGATCGAGCCTTTGGGGTTCCGGATCAATGATAAGATGATTAAGAGAGCGGGAATGGATTACTGGGATAAGTTAGATGTGACCACATATGTAAGTTATGAAGATTTCTTAGAGAAGAATCCGGGCGCGAAGATCTATATGGCAACGACGAAGTCAAAGCAGACTTATACGGATGTGCATTATGAGGAAGACTGCTATATTATGTTTGGCAAGGAAAGTGCCGGAATTCCGGAAGAGATTCTGTTAGAGAATAAGGAAACCTGTGTGCGGATTCCGATGTTAGATCATATCCGTTCCTTGAATCTATCCAATTCGGTTGCAATCGTATTGTATGAAGCATTAAGACAGAATGGATTTTCTCATTTTCAGATGGAAGGACAATTACATCATTACGAATGGTAGAAGATGTTATGAAGATGGGAGTAGAAAATGAGCGAGAGAATATTGGTGGTAGACGATGAGAAAGAGATTGCTGATCTGGTCGAGGTCTATCTACAGAATGATAACTACGAAGTGACGAAGTTCTATAGTGGAGAGGAAGCATTGGAAAGTGCACTTTCGAATCCACCGGATCTTGCGGTATTGGATGTGATGCTGCCGGATATGGATGGATTTGAGATCTGTAAACGGATCCGGGAGCAGCATTATTTTCCAATCATTATGCTGACTGCAAAAGTAGAGGATATGGATAAGATCATGGGGTTGACGCTTGGCGCAGATGATTATATTACGAAACCATTTAACCCGTTAGAGTTGGTAGCAAGAGTGAAGACGCAGTTACGGCGGTATAAGCGGTATAATGGAGCGGAAGAGGTAGAAGACAGCATTGACATCCGTTCCTTACATATCTCAAAGAGCAGTCATAGCTGTACGTTGAATGGAGAATTACTGAACCTGACGCCGATGGAATTTGATATTCTCTGGTATCTGTGTGAAAGACGCGGCAATGTAGTGTCATCGGAAGAATTATTCGAGCAGGTATGGCGTGAGAAATTCTTAGATCAGAATAATACCGTGATGGCACATATTGCAAGACTTCGGGACAAGATGAAGGAACCGGCGAGAAAACCACGATACGTAAAGACAGTCTGGGGGGTTGGATATACCATTGAAGCATAAGAAAAGACAACAATATGGACAGGGCAGACTAACTACACGATTGATGTGGGGGTATATATTGGCTTTGATCGTGTATGGTGTGATATTGGTTGCAGTGATCTATGCGTCTTATATGATATTGCAATCCAGAATCTGGTATCCGACCGATACCTTGTGGCCATTGCTGAATCTGATTGATGACCATACCTATGTATTTGTAGGAATCCTGTTTGCAGTTGGATGGGCAATTATTACAAGACATTTTTTCAAGCGTGCACTTGGCTACTTGGATGAAGTAGTAGAGGCATCGGAACAGCTTGCCATGCTGCCGGAAGATACGATCTGGTTATCACCGGCACTGAAGGATGTACAGATACAGTTAAATGCGACAAGAGAACAGGCATTACACAATGCCAGAGCGGCGAAAGAAGCAGAACAACGGAAGAATGATCTGATCGTATATTTAGCACATGATCTGAAGACACCGCTAACCAGTGTGATCGGATATCTGACTTTATTACAGGATGAACCGCAATTGTCTACGGAACTTCGGGCAAGATATACCGGAATTGCACTTACAAAGGCAGAACGGTTAGAGGATTTGATCAATGAATTCTTTGATATCACAAGATTCAATCTGACGGCGATTGAGTTAGACAAAGAGAGGATCAATCTAAGCCTGATGTTAGAACAGATCATGAGTGAATTTCTTCCGGTTTTACAGGAGAAAGGGCTCACCTGGCAGTCGGAGATTGCGCCGGATGTAGAATTTGTCTGTGATCCGGATAAGATGGAGCGGGTATTTGATAATCTGATCCGGAATGCGGTGAATTACAGTTATGCCAATACGCCGATTCGTTTGTCGCTTGGTATAGAGGATGGAAATATTGTAATACGGGTATCGAATCACGGTAAGACGATATCACCGGAGAAGTTAGCCCGCATCTTTGAACAGTTCTTCCGGTTAGATTCTGCCCGGTCTTCGGCAAGTGGTGGGGCAGGATTAGGACTTGCTATCTCGAAAGAGATTGTGGAATTGCATGGAGGAACGATCACAGCGGAGAGTGCGGAAGAAAGTATTACATTTACCGTGAAATTTCCATTCGAAAGTCAACAGGAGCAATACCAGTAACAAAATGTCAATAGTTTTTTAATCACTTTTTTCAAAAAGGAAAAAAATAGAACGTATGGATTATTTCCATACGCTCTATCTCACAGTTCATATTAAATTTTTGAATTCTACAAACTGGAATTTTCACATCGGTGTAATAAAATTTTTTAACTCTTCTTTCAGTCTAATAAACTCATCTTCATCTTCTTGAAAAATTATATCATCTATAATAGGTTTTCTACCTTTTGTTCTTGCAAGAATACGCCTGTTATTTTTTGAAACAGAATATCTATATTTTAACTCGCCTAAACATATTGGTTTAATAATAGGTTCCAAACCACTTTCTTTATTATAAAAAACCCATGTTACACCATCTGTAAGAATAACCTTTGCATTATTCTTTGCTTTTAAATGTCGTTTAATTTCAGTTAAACACTTATATTCAGAAGTGTCAAATCCTGTTATATAATCCAGTATAGGTGATTTAATTTCTACAACTCCTCTATAATTAACTGGGACTTCCAAATTGTTCCAGTGCCATTCATCAGTTATGCATAAATCAGGTGTAGCAGGAAGAAGTTTTATTATCTCATTGTTAGTTTTTTCATCTTTATACTTCTTTTCATATGTTCCACAATATTGTTCATATTGGTGTATTTCAGAATTAATCTTAATATCCACTGGTTCTATATCCAAATCACCAAAAACTGATTGCAAAAAAGGTCGAATAACATTGTCTTGATAAGCCCGCTCTCTACTGTCTAAAGTTTTTATTTGTCTCTTCATTAATTTAATATAGTTTATATATTCCATTTGTTCTTCTCCAAATTCAAATTCATCTCTCCGTTTTTTAATCACTATTCCTGTTACATTTACAATTTAACTTTCTATATATGTGTAACAATTCTATAGGCAAAATCCGAAACCCAATGGGGGAGGATTGCACCATATAAGCTATCAGATTTGATTCTAATATAAGACAAGATAAGATGTGTTATAAACAAATCTGCTATATATCTTACATTTGATATGATCTCCCAAAATGACATGTCATAAGCAACCATTCTGAACGGAAAATGCATCAATACAAACAGTACTCCTGTTACAAGCACGTCCAACAAGATATGTTTTAAAAGAGAATGCAATCTAGTCTGAAGATATCCTCGAAATAATACCTCTTCAACTAGTCCGACAGTAAAAAAATAGACAAAATATATCAGTATATCTGCAAAATCAATAAAAGATTGGTGCTCAAACAATACATTTGATAAGCAATTACAAAAGAAAAGGATTGCTGCCAATGTGCCGCCCAAGACAAAAGATAATCTAATATTTCCTTCTTTTAACCCTATTGTTTTAATTCCCTGATGTCTCATTTTAAGACATAAAAGAACCAAAACCACAAAAAACACATTGATTCCTCCACCTATAATAGTGATTTGCAATTGAGAAATATATTGTACAATTATACCAGAAATAGTCATAACAACAAAATATGTTACTATTATTCCCAACGCTAAAAAGCCATCACTACTATCAAACTTAGTTATGTGTTCTTTATATGAATCTGGTACATCAAAAAGCTTTTTCATTTTTGTAATCTCCTAAACACCAAGACTGAAATTTAGCGTTCACTCATATATTGTTTTATTTCATCAGGCGTCAATTTTCGTACTTCTGTGTGTGGATATTCTTTATACTTTCCAGCACTAAACACAGGCATCATTTGCCTGCATTTCTTGTCTTTATTCTTTTTCAAAAATAGATTTAACTCATCATTTCCTGGAAATATTTTATAAGATAATCTTCCTTTATTGTTCTCTATCTCATAAATACCACACGCACTTTTCGTTGTATAGTCCGTTGTTCGCAAATATAGTTTTGCAATTTCCAATGACTTAAAAGGAAAATTCCATCGTTGCAATCCTCTATTTGGGTCATGCTCGATACAAATGCACCGTCCACAAGTTCCACAAATATATTGAGTGTGGTTCTCCAAACAGTCCA
>Ga0129310_1001465_pt1 | contig 20601 bp, 19 predicted proteins | sample Go1ome_2_FD_94433 | JGI IMG/M metagenome (GOLD analysis project Ga0129310, IMG submission 94433) | Western lowland gorrila individual fecal microbial communities from Wisconsin, USA - Go1022A metagenome | ecosystem: Host-associated > Mammals > Digestive system > Large intestine > Fecal | place...
CCGGCGGCGATGGTGGTCTGGCACTGGCGGCCCGTCATGCCGAAGATCATGTGGCCGTCGATATTCTCGTCGGAGAACGGGGTGAACGGCTTATAGTCCATGACGATGATGTCCGCCGCCGCGCCGGGTCTTAAAACGCCGAGCGTGTCAGGGAAGTATCTTTCGCCGATCTTCGCGTTGTTCTTGAAGAGCATGTCCGTCACCTCGCACCAGCCGACGTTCGGCAGGCAGTTCTGGCTGCGCTGCGAGCAGAGGGCGACCTTGAGGGATTCGAGCATGTCGTTCGTGTAAGCGTCGGTGCCCATGCCAAGGAGGATGCCGCGCTTGTAGAGCTGGAGCACGGGGCAGATGCCGATGGCGTTGCCCATGTTGGACTCGGGGTTGTTTACGACCATCGTGCCGGTCTCCTTGATGAGATCCATCTCGGCGGTGTTGACGTGGATGCAGTGGCCGAGAATGGTCTTGGGGCCGAGAATGCCGTGATCCTGCAAGCGCTGCACGGGACGGCGGCCGTAGTTCTGGAGGGAGTCGTACACGTCGTTCATGCCCTCGGACACGTGGATGTGATAGCCCGTGCGGCCGTTGTTGGCCTCGACCATGCGATCAAAGGTCTTATCCGAAATGGTGAAGAGCGCGTGGCCGCCGAACATTGCCGCGAGCATGGGATCTTTGCGCTTTTCGCACTCGGTGATGAAGTCGGCGTTTTCTCGGATGGCCTCAAGGCACTTCTCTTCGCCGTCGCGGTCGGAGACCTCGTAGCAGAGGCAGGAGCGAAGGCCGAGGCGCTTGCTCTCTTCGGCGATGGTGTGCAGCGAGCCGGGGATCTGAGCGTAAGAGGCGTGGTGGTCGAAGATCGTCGTCACGCCCTGCTTAATAGAATCGATGTACAGCGCGGTGGCGGACGCCCTTGTGCCGTCCATCATCAGATGGCGGTCGATCGCCCACCACGTGCCGTCGAGCACTTCGTAGAAGTTCGTCGGATTGTTGCCGACGATGGAAAGGCCGCGGGCGAGGGCGGAGTAGATATGCGTGTGCGCGTTGATGAACGCGGGCATGATGACACCGCCTCTGGCGTCGATGATCTCGGCGCCGGGATATTTTGCGCGCAGCGCCGCCTCTTCGCCGACTTCGACGATCTTCGTCCCCTCAAAGGCGACTGCGCCGTGCTCGTAATAGCCCTGTGCATCTGCGTTGCGGGTGATGAGACGACCGTTGGTGACAAGTTTCATAATGTTGCTCCTCCTTTTTCTTTTGCCTTTTCCCGATGCGAATTGCGCCAGCGCAGGGGGAAAGAAAAAAGCGCTCCTCACACAGACCGTGCCGACTCCCGATAAAAAGGGAAACGACCGTACAGCCCGTGCGCGAAGCACTACGTTGCAGCTACAAACAATGATTGAGTTGTTAAAAATATTTTACAGGAAACGCGAACAAAATGCACGGATTTTTCGTCTAATGCAATGTAGAAAATAGAAACTTAAATTTGTGCAAACCGTGGAAAGATAAAAAGATGCCCCGCAGCGGCCGTGTAAGCCCCGTCAAAACCTGCACCATTCTGGACAGGTGGGTCACCTCTGTCCGGCTTTATTGCTTCCAACGTCCAGCCGCAAAAGGCAGCCGGGAGGCCTGCAAACCACCGGAACGTACCAGCGTCCCTTATGACGAAATGTGGGTTTAAAAAGAACTTATCACGCACCCCGCAGGGCAAATTCAGTTTATCGCAATTCGTGGGGAAAAATCCGTCGCAATCGAAGATTTTTATTCTTCGTCGGCGAGGATCTGCTCCATGAAGAGGTCGTAGACCTTGTCGATCTCCTCTTCATCCTCGATGGTGACAAGGAATTCCTCGCCGTTTTCCATCTGGCTCTTCAGAATGATGAGACCGTATTCCTCTTCGTTTTCCTCTTCTTCGCTGTCCTCTTCGACCACGGGGAAGAACGCCATATACGTCGTGCCGTTATATTCGAGCGCATCAATGTATTCAAGCTCGATATCTTTGCCCTCATCGTCCGTCAGCGTGACGAAATTGGGGCCGAATTCATCGTTCATAGGGGAACACCTCCTGTGATTTTGTGAGTGCATTATACCGCACTTTTTGCAAAAATGCAAGACAAGATACGCACCACTTGACAGCTGTGCTATACTATATTCTGTATTCTTATTGATACCTGCAATCCACGCTATGCGCGCACCGCGCATGGTTCTAAGCAAAGGAGGAGGCGCTTTATGGAAGAAAACCGCGCAGAAAACCAGACGCCCCGAAGACAGCACGCACAGGCAAAGACGCATCAGGCGCACAAGAAGAAAGGCGGAACAGCCAAGAAGGTCATCGGCACCATTCTGGCCATCGGCCTTACCACATGTTTGATGTTCTTCGCCATCTTTATGATCTACGTCCACACGTCACTTGACCTTGATGTGGATATCTCAGCCTACACGCTCAAGCAGAGCTCGACGGTCTACTATCAGGACAAGACGAGCGGGGAGTGGGTGGAGCTGACGAAGCTCCACGGCGTGGAAAACCGCACGCTCGTCAGCATCGACGATATTCCCAAGCACGTGCAGGACGCGCTCATCTCCATTGAGGACGAGCGCTTTGAAAGCCACCACGGTGTAGACTGGAAGAGCACGGCGAAGGCCATTCTTGGTAAGCTCACCGGCAGCTCGACGCGCGGCGGCTCGACGATCTCCCAGCAGGTCATCAAAAACACGACCGGCGACAACGAGGTGACCATCAAGCGCAAGGTGAGGGAGATCTTCCGTGCGCTGCGCCTCGAGAAGAATTATTCGAAGGACGAGATCCTCGAGACGTACCTGAACCTCGTCTACTTCGGCAACGGCTGCAACGGTATTGAGGCCGCGGCGGAGAGCTACTTCGGCAAGACCGTCGGCGAGCTGTCGATCGCCGAGGCTGCGTCCATTGTCGGCATCACGCAGTTCCCCTATAAATATGACCCGTCGCGCGGCGACTGGTACCGCGAGCAGAACAAGGAGCGCCAGCTTACCGTTCTTTATAAGATGCACGAGCTGGGTAAGATCAGCGACGAAGAGTACGAGCAGGCAAAGGTCGAGCCTCTCGTCTTCTCCTGGGACCCGGGCTTTGTTCCTTCTGCGGGGGTCGCAAGCAGGGTGGATACCGCCTCGAGCACGGAGTATGACTCCTACTTTGTTGAGCGTATGTTCAACGACATCGTCGCCGATATGCACGAACAGTTCGGCTATGATGAGAAGGTCGCAAAGGACCTGCTCTACACCGGCGGCTACTCCATCTACTGCACGGTCGACCCCAAGGTGCAGTCTATCGTGGAAAGCGTCTATGCCGACCGCAACAACCTGAACTATACGTCCTCCAAGGGCCAGCAGCTTCAGTCCGGCGCAACGATCATTGACAATACAACGGGCGACATCGTGGCCGTTGCGGGCCGCGTGGGCGAGCGAGAGGGCCGCTTCCTGCTCGACTATTCGACCGTTGTGCGTCAGTGCGGTTCTGCCATCAAGCCCTTGAGCGTTTATGCGCCCGCGCTGGATGCCGGCGTCATCACGCCCGCGAGTGTCATCGACGACTATCCCGTTGAAATGCTCGGCGGCAGTATTTGGCCGGTGAACGCCTACTCGGGCTATCGCGGCATTATGACGCTGCAGGACGCCATCCGCAATTCGTCCAACCCCACGGCGGTGCGCACGGCCATCAAGCTGACACTGCCCGCGTCCTACGCGTTCATGACCGAGAACCTTAGCTTCTCGACGCTGACGAACGATGATCTGACGGCGGCGGGCGCACTGGCGCTCGGCGGCCTTTCCAAGGGCGTGACCACGCGCGAGATGGCGGCGGCCTATGCCTCCTTTGCCCGCGGCGGCATTTACACGACGCCGCGCACCTACACCGAAGTGCGCGACCACAACGGCAATGTCATTCTGGACAATAAGAGCGAGTCTCACGTTGCGATGGAGGAAAGCACTGCCTATTCGATGAACGAGCTGCTTAAAAACGTTGTGCGCAACGGTACGGGTACGGGTGCAAACTTCTCCGGCATGACCATCGCCGGTAAGACCGGTTCGACCAACAGCAACAACGACCGTTACTTCGTCGGTTACACGCCGTATTACACGGCGGCGGTCTGGGTCGGCTACGATACGCCGACGCGCATCGTGGCGAGCGGCAACCCCGCCGCCACGCTCTGGAAGACCTTTATGAGCAAGGTCCACGAGGGGCTGCCCAACAAGGACTTTGACGTTGGCAGCGGCGATATGGTCAGCGTGACGGTCTGCACGCAGACGGGACTGCTGGCATCTTCCGGCTGCCCCGCGCAGACGGTCAAGGTTGCAAAGGATTATGCGCCAAAGCTGTCCTGTGACGCGCACATCAGCGTGACGGTCTGTGCAGACTCCGGCATGCTTGCTTCCGACTACTGCCCGAATATCACGACGGCCTATGTGCTCGATCTGAGCCAGCCGAACGTCAGCGCCGGCTGGGGCTATACGCGTGAGCTGCTCACAACGCCCCTCAGCGCGGCGATGCAGGCAACGTATCAGGCACAGCTCGAAGAAGGGCTCATTTCGTCGATCCCTGCAGGCGAACCGGTGCGCACGAACAGCGGCACGGTGCAGCTATACAGCGACCTCATGTACAGCGGCATGTGCACGACGCATACAACGCCGCTTGAGCCTACGCCGGATCCGGACGCTCCGGATGATACCGGCAATGGCGGTGAGGGCGGCACGCAGACGCCCGGTGACAACACGGGTACCGCAGGCGAGAGCGCAAGCGGTGACAACGGACAGTTCCTCGATTGGCTGCTCAACAGCGGTAATACGGGGCATTGACAGAAAAAAGAGAACGACGATCCGTCGTTCTCTTTTTTATGCCTTTTCCGGGCGCGTATTCCGGATCTGCGAAAGCAGCAGCAGAAAAAAGGGGAAGAGCACCATTCCTGCGATGCCGAATGTGCAGTAGCCGAGGTACATTGCAAAAATGGACGCGACCGACGGCAGTCCCGCCTGCGCGGAGAGCAGCCGCGGCTCAAGCGTGTTGCGCGTGATGAGCGTGCAGAGGTAGAGCGCAAGCAGAACGATCGCCCGGGGCGGAAAGCCAAACAGCAGTGTGACAAGCGCCCACGGCACAAGCGCCGTTCCCGTGCCAAAGACGGGCAGCGCGTCGAGCAGTGTGATGAGGAAGGCGAGCAGCAGGGAATAGCGCTGACGAATGAGAAGAAAGCCCACCAGAAGTTCTGAAAATGTGATAAGAGACAGCGTCGCCTGCGCGCGCAGCCACCGTGCGAGCGAGCGCATCACGCCGTCGCGCAGGCGAAGGAGTTTTTGCATGGCGATCTGCGGTATGCTGCGCTCAAGTGCCGAGCAAAGCTCGGGATACGAAGCGGAGGTGAAAAAGAGCGCCAGTACGCAGGTTGCGACTGCAAGCACGCTGCCGGGCAGCGTCGCTGCCGCTGCGGTGAGCGCACCGACCGCCCGCTCAGACAGCGCGCGCAGCAGGCTGTCGGCGTCCGTTATGACCTGTAAAAACTGCTCGTGCAGGAAGCGGCTGAACCATTCGGGGCTTGCTGCGCTGAAGCGCTCCAGCCGGGAAAGAAGATCGTTCGCCGCAGCTGGGATCGCGTCGAAAAACGCCGGGGCGGCGGAGAGCAGCGCGCTCATCTGCGCGAGCAGCGTGGACCACAGGAGCGACAGCAGTCCTCCGAGGAGAAAGAGAAGCGTCAGCGTCAGGATCAGCGCGGAAAAGCTGCGCTGGAAGCGCAGCCGCCGCTGCAAATGCAGCACGAGCGGTTCCAGCAGCGATGCAATCAGAAATGCCAGCAGAAACGGCAGACACCATGGCAGAAGATAGCGGAAAAGACAGTAGAAAAGCGCCGCACCCGCAAACGCCGTGAGTGTCAGCAGCAGAAAGCGCCGGAGCGTGTTCTCATTCAAGTTTTGCATTCCTCTCTTTGAAAAAATGTTGCATTATCAATCGGAATATGCTAAAATCCTGCCATATAAAGACAGATGACCGTATAGGAGAAACAATTATGGCGCCTGCAACAAAGTTTTATCTGGTCTCGGCAGATGCTCTGCCGGAAATTTTTATCAAGGTGGCGGAGGCAAAGCGCATGCTCCAGTCCGGAGAGGTGCGCACTGCGGGCGACGCCGCCCGTGCCGTCGGCATCAGCCGCAGCGCATTTTATAAGTACCGCGACGCGGTGCGCCCCTTCAATGACATGAAGACCGGCCGCATCATCACGTTCTACGCGATGCTCAAGAACAACCCCGGCGTATTGTCCGATGTCCTTTCTATTTTTGCCGGTTCCGGCGCAAATATTCTGACCATCAACCAGAGCATTCCCACCAACGGCTGCGCCGCGGTGACGATCTCGGCCGAAACGTCGGAGATGCAGGAATCCATCGAGGAGATGATGGCGCATGCCATGTCGCTCGAGGGCGTGGTGCGCTTCGATATCCTCGCGGCCTGAATCACCCCGGCTCATACAATTTCATACGCTGGATTGGCGGCTGCTGCTATGGTGTGCTGCCAATCCATTTTTTGTTGGAAGTGGTTCTGATGAGCCTGATCGTACAGAAATTCGGCGGCAGCTCCGTGCGCGATCACGAGCATCTTCTGCGCATGGCGCGGATCGTTAAGGGAAACGTTGACAGGGGCGATGAGGTGCTTGTCGTCCTCTCCGCGCAGGGAGATACGACGGACGGACTGCTGCAAAAGGCAAAGGAGATGAGCGACGCGCCCTCGCCGCGCGAGCTTGATATGCTGCTCTCCGCGGGCGAGCAGATGAGCGCCGCGCTCGGCGCGATGGCGCTCGAGTCCATCGGCGTTCCCGCTGTGTCGCTCTGTGCCTGGCAGATCCCCATCGAGACGGATGGCGCGCATACGAGCGCGCGGATCGAGCACATCGGTCTTGCACGTCTGGAACGGGAACTCGGGCGCGGGCGCGTCGTGGTCGCGGCGGGGTTTCAAGGGATCGACAAGGCGGGGGATATCACAACGCTCGGACGCGGCGGCTCTGACACAAGCGCTGTGGCGCTCGCTGCGGCGCTGCACGCCGATGCGCTGCACATCTATACCGATGTAGACGGTATTTTTTCTTCTGACCCGCGCATTTGTCCCAATGCCGTGCGCCGCCCGCGCATTTCGTATGATGACATGCTGCTGCTCGCGCGCAAAGGCGCACAGGTGCTGCATGACCGCAGCGTGGCGATGGCGGCAGAATGCGGCGTTCCCATCGTGGTGAGATCATGCGGGGAGAAGAGCGAAGGCAGTGTTGTCTGCAAGGCGGGGGAGGAAGGCCCCATCACCGGCGTGACGCAGAAAAAAAGCGACCGCTCGCAGTTTGCGGTCGTCACGGCGGTGGGCGGCGCGCTGCCGGACAGCGCATACGAGCACAAAGCCGCTGCCGCGCTTGCACGCAGCGGCGTGAGTGTTTCCGCTGTCGTTACCGGCGAGCGTTTTCTGAGCATTTTTGTGCCGCGCGAGGAATCCGACCGCGCGCTGCGGATCGTACACGACGCACTGATCGCCGCGGAATGAAAAAAGACCCGTTGGATGCTCCAACGGGTCTTGTCTTTTGCAATTCACTTATTCCTCGGCGTAGCGCTTTTTTGCCTTTTCGATCTTCGCTTCGTAGCGATCCTCCTCAGAGAAAATGCAGCCGCAGTATTTCTGCATATAAAGACCCATCTCGCGCGCCTTGTTCTGCCCCTCACGGAAGCTGGGGCGGAAGTCACGGTAATAGAAGGGAACGCCGTACTTTTTGCCCATCGTCTCGCCCACAGCCTTCAATAGCTCGTGATCCTGATAGGGAGAGATGAGCAGTGACGAGGTGAAGGCGTCGTAGCCGTGTTCGGCGGCATATTTGGCCGCCGTGCCGAGGCGGATCGTGTAGCAGTGCGCGCAGCGATGGTCAATGTCGGCGCTCACGGCGCGGACAAAGTCGCGCAGGCCGTAATCCTCTAAAATATGCACCACAAGGTGCTCTTTTTCGCCGTATTCGAGCAGCGTGCGGCGGCGCGCGTCGTATTCCGTCCAGGGGTGGATATTGGGGTTGAACCAGAGCGAGGTGGGCTCGATGCCCTCAGCGCGCAGCGTGTCTACGCAGTAGACCGAGCAGGGGGCGCAGCAGGAGTGCAAAAGCAATTTATCCATGAAAAAAGACCGGCTTTCCTGTATCGTTTCCGTCAGCATAGCACAGATGCGCAGCAAAGTCCATGGTAAAAGAAGCGGAACCCTTAAATAAAGTATCGTTCATGATTTATACATTGACTATTCAATCTCGTGCGTAGTATAATACATTGATTATTATGAACAAGTATGCCCATGCGGCAAAGGAGAAAGTGTATGTGGATCGCGGACGGTTGGGAAGATTATGAGCTGCTGGACTGCGGCGGCGGAGAAAAACTCGAACGCTGGGGAAAGCAAATTCTGGTGAGACCGGATCCTCAGGCGATCTGGGAGACGCCGCGCACGAATCGCGGCTGGCGCAACGCACAGGGACGGTATCACCGCTCGTCCTCCGGTGGCGGACACTGGGATAAGGACAAGCTGCCGGAGAGCTGGGTCGTGGGCTACAAGGATCTTAAATTCCAGGTCAAGCCCATGAACTTCAAGCATACGGGGCTTTTCCCCGAGCAGGCCGTCAACTGGGATTTTGCGCGCGAAAAAATCAAAAATGCGGATCGTCCCATCCGCGTGCTGAATCTCTTTGCTTATACCGGCGGCGCGACGGTCGCGTGTGCGGCGGCGGGCGCGCAGGTCTGCCATGTGGACGCGGCAAAGGGCATGGTCAACTGGGCGCGTGAGAATGCGCGTGTCAGCGGCCTTGGCGACGCGCCTGTGCGCTGGATCATCGACGACTGCGCAAAGTTTGTCGAGCGCGAGATCCGCCGCGGCAAGGTGTACGACGCCATCATCATGGATCCGCCGAGCTACGGCCGCGGCCCCGGCGGGGAAGTGTGGAAGCTGGAGGACAATTTGTTCCCCTTCGTAAAGCTCTGCTCGCAGGTTTTGTCGGATAAGCCGCTGTTTGTCATCATCAACTCGTATACGACGGGGCTTGCCCCCTCGGTGCTCGGCTACATGCTGCATCTGCTGGTCGCGGAAAAGTACGGCGGCAAGGTCACGTGGGACGAGCTCGGCCTTCCCGTGACGGAAACGGGGCTTGCGCTGCCCTGCGGCGCGACGGGCCGCTGGTTCAGCGAATAAACAAAAGGAAACGCACCGATATGGAAATGATAAAAACACAGGACCTCGCCTTTACCTATCCCGGCGCGGAGGGGGAGGGCAATACGCGCGCGCTGCGCGGCGTGAATATAGAGATCGAGCGCGGCAGCTTCGTCGTGGTGCTGGGGCACAACGGCAGCGGCAAATCGACACTCGCCAAGACCTTCAACGCAGTCCTGCTGCCAAGCGGCGGCAAGGTCTACGTCGAGGGCATGGACACGAGCAACGAAGAACTCCTGCTTGAGATCCGCAGGCGCGTGGGCATGGTGTTCCAGAACCCGGATAACCAGATCGTCGCAAACGTCGTCGAAGAGGACGTCGCATTCGCGCCCGAGAATCTGGGCGTGCCGAGCGAGGAGATCCGCAAGCGCGTGGACGACGCGCTCGAGGCGGTCGGTATGTCGCAGTATGTCAAGCACGCGCCGCACCTTCTCTCCGGCGGACAGAAGCAGCGCATTGCCATCGCGGGTGTACTCGCGATGGAGCCGGAGTGCATCGTGCTCGACGAGGCGACCGCCATGCTCGACCCCGTGGGCCGGCGCGAGGTGCTCGCGGCGGTGGAAAAGCTCAACTACGAGCAGGGCATCACTGTGGTGCTCATCACCCACCACATGAACGAAGCCGAGCATGCTGACCGCGTGATCGTGATGAACGACGGCCTTGTCGTGATGGACGGCACGCCGCGCGAGGTCTTTACCCGCAAAAAGGAGCTTGAAGACATCGGCCTTGCCGTGCCTGACACGGTATCGCTGCTCTTTTCCCTGCGCGAGGCTGGGATGGACGTGCCGACGGACGCGATCACCGTGAAAGAGTGCGCGGACGCCATTATGAAAAATTTTACCTAAGAGGACAGAACCTTGGAAGAGATCATTCGTGTAGAAAATCTGACGCACACCTACGGCGCGGGCACGCCCTTTTGCCGCAGTGCGGTGCAGGATATGTCGCTTGATATTTATCGCGGCGAATTCCTCGGGATCATCGGCCATACGGGCAGCGGCAAATCGACGCTGATCCAGCACTTAAACGGCCTTTTGAAGCCCACCACTGGCCGCATTCTGCTCGGCGGGAAGGATATCTGGGCAGATCCCAAGAAGATCCGGGACGTGAGATTCCGCGTGGGTCTTGTGTTCCAGTATCCGGAGTATCAGCTCTTTGAAGAAACGGTCTACCGTGACATTGCCTTCGGCCCGACGAATATGGGCCTTTCCAAAGAAGAGATCGACCGCCGTGTGCGCGAATCCGCGCGCTTTGCCGGCCTTTCGGAAGACCTTCTGGAAAAGTCGCCCTTTGCCCTCTCAGGCGGACAGAAGCGCCGCGTGGCCATCGCGGGCGTCATTGCGATGGAACCCGAGGTGCTCGTGCTCGATGAGCCGAGCGCGGGACTTGACCCGCAGGGCAGGGAAGAGCTGCTTGCCAACATTCGCGCGTTCCACCGCGAGCGCGGCACGACCGTTGTGCTTGTGAGCCACAGCATGGAGGAGATCGCGAAAAACGTCGACCGCATCGTTGTGCTGTCTGACAGCCATGTGCTCATGAGCGGCTCGCCGCGCGAGGTCTTTGCCCGCGGCGATGAGCTGATGAGCGCGGGACTCGACGTGCCGCAGGTCACGCGCATCGCCATGGCGCTGCGCGAAAGAGGACTTGCCATTTCCCCCGCTGTTTACACCGTCGACGAGCTGAGCAGAGAACTCATCGCGCTCAAGAGAGGGGGCGGCAAAAAATGCTGAAGGACATCACGCTTGGACAGTATTTCCCCGGCGACACGCTCGCCCATAAGCTTGACCCGCGCACCAAGCTCCTTGTCACCGTGCTCTACATCGTGGCACTTTTTACGGCGAAGAGCTATTTTGCCTATGGGCTGCTTGTTCTGACGCTCGTGGTCGCCGTGCGCATCTCGCGCGTGAGCGTGAAGGCACTCTTCAAGGGGCTCAAGCCTGTTTTGTTCATCATCGCCTTCACGGCGGTGCTGAACCTTTTCTATACGCCCGGTAGGGAGATCTGGCATTTCTGGATTTTCCGCATGACGATCGAGGGCGTGCGCGCGGCCGTCACGATGATGCTGCGCATCACGCTTTTGATCATGGGTACGTTCCTGCTCACCTATACGACCTCGCCCATCCGCCTGACGGACGGCCTGGAAAACCTGCTGAACCCCCTCAAGGCCATCAAGCTCCCCGTGCACGAGCTGGCGATGATGATGTCCATTGCGCTGCGCTTTATCCCCACGCTCATTGAGGAAACGGACAAGATCATGTCCGCGCAGAAGGCGCGCGGCGCCGACTTTGAGACCGGCAGCCTCATGCAGCGCGCCAAAGCGCTCGTGCCGCTGCTCGTACCCCTCTTCGTCAGCGCCTTCCGCCGCGCCGACGAGCTGGCGACCGCCATGGAGTGCCGCTGCTACCACGGCGGTGAGGGGCGCACGAAGCTCAATGTGCTGCGCTATCAGACGCGCGATTACCTGGTGCTGGCATTTTATGCCGCGCTTGTGGCCGCGGTCATCGTGCTGCGCTGAGAAAGGACGCTTTTATGCGAAACATTGCCCTCAAGCTTATGTATAACGGAACGGCCTACCACGGCTGGCAGGTGCAGAAGACCGTATCAAGCGTCTGCGAGACGATGGAAAAGGGCCTTTCAAAGGTCTGCGGCGGGAATGTGAAGCTCGTCGGCTGCGGCCGCACGGACGCGGGCGTGCACGCCGAGCGCTACATTGCCAACTTCCACACCGATTCCCGCATCCCGGTCGAGCGCCTTCCCTTTGCCATCAACACGCACACGCCCGAGGATATCGTCGTGCGCGAGGCGCTTGAAGTAGCGGAGGATTTCAACGCGATCCTCTCGTGTCAAAAAAAAGAATACACCTACCGCATCTACAATTCGCGCATCAAAAATCCGTTCTATGTGAACAGGGTCTACTTTTACCCCAAGCATCTCGATGAAGAGGTGATGGATCGCGCGGCGCGCGCCTTCGAGGGCACGCATGACTTTAAGGCCGTGCGCTCCGTCGGCACGGAGACAAAGACCACCGTGCGCACCGTGCACTACTGCCGCGTGTCGCGCTCTGGCGACCTTTTAGAACTCAAGGTCTGCGCGGACGGATTTCTGTATAATATGGTACGGGCCATCACCGGTACCGTGCTCTACGCCGCCGAGGGAAAGCTCACGGCGGAGGACATTCCCGAGATCCTTGCCTCCGGCGACCGCTCGCTTGCCGGCCCCACCGTGCCGCCCGGCGGTCTCTACATGACGAAACTTTGGTATGAGGATGAACGGCTCAATGACTGACCGAAGAGAGGAAGAGAATATCCGCGAGGAGATCCGCCGCTCTCAGGCCGCGCCGCGCCGCGGCAGCGGGCTGAAGCGCGTATTGATGGTGCTTTTGGTGCTCATTGCCGTGCTGGCGGTGGTCGTCGCCGCGGCGTGGAAGGATCTGAGCGGCCTTGACAGTGTGCGCCGCCTGTTCTCCTACAATCATGTCACGCAGGATGAGCAGGGTAAGGTCGAGCTCTATTCCTTCAGCAATGACCGCAGCAACACCTTTGCGCTGCTCGGCGACCACCTGATCGTCGCCTCGACAACAGGCGTTTCCGTTTACGGCAGCAGCGGCGACGTGGTGGACAGCACGAGCGTAAAGCTGACCAACCCCGCTATCGCCGTTGGCGGACAGACCGCCGCGGTCTACGACATCGGCGGGCAGACGCTGCTGCTCTATTCCTCCGGCGGCCTTGTGCGCGATATGAGCGGCGAGTGCAGCGGAAGCATTCTGTCGGTTTCGGTCAATCCCTCGGATTATCTGGCGCTGAATGCCGAAAAAAGCGGATATAAATCTGCCGTCACGGTGTACGACGCCTCGGGTGAAAAGGTGTTCGCCTTCAATTCCTCAGAGCGTTATGTGATCGATGCGGTCGTCATGCGCGACTGCAAGCGCATGGCAGCGGTGACGCTCGGGGAGTCGGGCGGCTCGTTTGCCGACACGGTGAACATCTACTCGCTCGGCAGCGAAAAGGCGGATTCTGTCAATACGCTGACAGGTTCGCTCCTTCTCTCGCTCGACAGCGTGGCGGGGACGCTTTCCTGCCTGACGGACGAGGGGCTGACGCTCTTTTCCGCGGACGGAACGCTTGCGGGAAGCTATCGCTATGAGTATCCCTATCTGCGCGGTTCGAGCATGGGCGGAGACAGCTTTGCCGTACTGCTTTTGAGCCGCTATCGCTCCGGAAGCACGCTGAAGCTTGTCACGGTCGCGTCCGACGGAACCGAGATGGCAAGCCTTGACAGCAATCAGGAGATCCTTTCGCTGTCGGCGGCGGGAAAGTACATCGCGGTGCTTTACAGCGATAGTCTGGTGCTTTATACGGCACAGCTTCAGGAATATGCGCGCCTTGACGGGACGGAATATGCCCGCTCGGTACTCATGCGCGCGGACGGTACGGCGGTGCTCGTCGGCTCGTCGTCCGCCTGGCTTTATATTCCGTGATTTCTGTAAATCGCTAAAAATGTTACAAATTGTGACTTGAAAGGAGTGCGAGGAACGTGAATAATGGTCTTATGATCGACGTGGCCTTCGCGCTCGTGTTGGTGCTCGGCATCGTGTTCGGTGCAAAGCGGGGACTCTTCCGCAGTTTCATGGCGCTCGCTGCCATCTTGATCGCGCTCATTGGCGCATCGCTTCTGACCGACCTCCTCACAGAACCCGTGACCGAGCTTTTGATGCCGCGCGCGGAAAAAGGCGTGGAGGAATGGTTCCGCAGCTGGGACGAGAATGCCGAGGGTGAGATCCCGCAGCCTTCGGAGCAGTCTCCTGCGGCAGAAGGGGAGGAAAGCGGCGTGCTGACCGAACCCGCCGTTTCGGATGGGGAAGAAGAGGGGGAGTATGCCTCGCCGCTTGCCGTGACGGGACTTCTCAAGCAGTTGCTGCACTTCGACCTTGACGGGAGAGTGCGCGAATCGCTGCGCTCTGCCGCGCGTGATGCGGCGCTCGCCGCTGTGCGCACGTTGCTCGGCAGCGTGGTGCGAACGTTCGTGTTCGTGCTCTGCTTTCTCGTGCTGTCTGTGCTGCTCCACCTTGTTACAGCGGGCATTGACAAGGTGTTAGACTTGCCGGTTCTGAACGCGCTCAACACCATTGGCGGCGGTGCGCTGGGACTGATCGAGAGCACGCTGCTGCTGTTTCTCGTCTGCGATGTAGCGCCGCGCTTCGGCGTTAAGGCCTTCACCGAATATGAAGGCACCTATCTCTTATCTTTTTTTATGAGCCATACCCCGCGCAGCCTGTTTGCTGCGCTGTTAGCTTGATTTTTACCCCCAAGGAGGACATACCATGCAGCCGCAACTTTGTTCCAGATGTAAAAAGAATATCGCCGTTGTGTTCATCACCCGTCAGGAAAACGGGCAGAACGTCAACGAGGGCCTGTGCCTCAAGTGCGCCAAAAATCTCGGACTGCCGCAGGTGGACGAGATGATGCGCCGAATGGGCATTACCGATGAGGATCTTGACAATATCTCCAACGAGATGATGGGCGCCTTCGGCGGCGCGGAGAGTCTGGAGGGGCTGACCGACGCCGATGATCCCGACGCTGACAACGAGGACGAGGACGGCAAGACCGCTACGTTCCCGTTCCTGAGCCGCTTTTTCGGCGGCTCGCCCGCTGCGAACGACGCATCGGGCGGCGAGGCCGAGCAGACGCAGAGCCCTCGCAGCAATAAGAAAGCCGAAAAGGGCAGCAAGCACAAATTCCTGGATTCTTACTGCATCAACCTTTCCCAGCGCGCGCGCGACGGCAAGCTCGACGCGGTTATTGGCCGCGCGGAGGAGATCGAGCGCGTTATCCAGATCCTCAACCGCCGCCAGAAGAACAACCCCTGCCTCATCGGTGAGCCGGGCGTCGGCAAGACTGCCATCGCCGAAGGACTTGCCCAGCGCATCGTGGCGGGTGAGGTGCCCTTCAAGCTCAGAAGCAAGGAGGTCTACCTGCTTGACCTGACGGCGCTCGTCGCGGGCACACAGTTCCGTGGCCAGTTTGAAAGCCGTATGAAGGGTCTCATCGAGGAGATCCGTAAGATGGGCAACGTTATCCTCGTCATCGACGAGGTGCACAACATCGTCGGCGCGGGCGACGCCGAGGGCAGCATGAACGCCGCCAACATCTTAAAGCCCGCCCTTTCCCGCGGCGAAATTCAGGTCATCGGCGCGACGACCTTCACCGAGTATCGCAAGCACATCGAAAAGGACACCGCGCTCGAGCGCCGCTTCCAGCCTGTTACGGTCAACGAGCCGAACATGGAGGATACGCTCAAGATCCTGAAGGGCATTGCCCACTATTATGAGCAGTACCACGGCGTCAAGATCCCCGAGGGCATTCTGCGTCAGGCTGTGCTGCTCTCCGAGCGCTACATCACCGACCGCTTCCTGCCCGATAAGGCCATCGACCTCATCGACGAGGCCTGCTCCGACCTCAACCTGCACGATAAGAACATCAACCGCCGCATGGAGCTGCGCCGCGAGATCGAGGATTACGACAAAGAGCGCGAACTGTTGCAGGGCGCGGAGGAGCCTGATTTTGAGCGCCTCGCCGAGCTCAAGAGCCTCACCATGAAGGCGCAGGAGGAGCTTGATGCGCTCTGCGCGCAGGGTGACCCGCAGCTTTCGATGGACAACCTTGCCCGCGTGATCGAGCTGTGGACGAAGATCCCCGCCTCCCGCATCCGCGAGGACGAGTTCCACCGCCTGAGTGAGCTCGACAAGCGCCTGAAAGAGCACATTGTCGGCCAGGACGAGGCCATCGAGGCCGTTTCCGCCGCCATTCGCCGCAACCGCGTGGGCATTTCGCCCAAGCATAAGCCTGTGAGCTTCATCTTTGTCGGCCCCACGGGCGTCGGCAAGACCGAGCTTGTCAAGCAGCTTGCGCAGGACCTCTTCAATTCGCCCGACGCGCTCATCCGCCTCGATATGTCGGAATTCATGGAAAAGCACTCGGTCTCCCGCATCGTCGGCTCGCCTCCGGGCTACGTCGGCTATGACGAGGCCGGCCAGCTGACCGAAAAGATCCGCCGCAAGCCCTACGCCGTCATCCTCTTCGACGAGATCGAAAAGGCGCATCCCGATGTGATGAACGTCCTGCTGCAAATTCTCGATGACGGTGAGGTCACCGACTCCCACGGCCGCAAGGTGAATTTTGAAAATACTGTTATCGTGATGACGTCCAACGCGGGCAGCGAACGCAAGGAGGGCACCGTTGGCTTTGGCCACACGGTGAACGAGCAGAACCGCGACCGCGCGATGAAGGCGCTCGGTGAGTTCCTGCGCCCGGAATTTCTGAACCGCGTGGACGAGGTCATCTGCTTCAACCGCCTCGACGAGCAGAACTTTGCCGGCATTGCCCGCATCATGCTCTCTGAGCTGCAAAAGAGCCTCGAGGACAAGGGCCTGCACTTTACGTGGGACGAGGCTGTTGAGGAATATCTCGTCAAAAAGTCCTATTCCGCGACCTACGGCGCGCGCAACCTGCGCCGCACGATCCAGAAAGATCTGGAAGACACCATGGCCGCGCAGATCATTGATTCCTACGAGCATCCCGTTACGCAGATCCGTGCGTCGATGGAGGATGGCAAGCTTGTTGTACGCAGCATGTGACTAAGAAAGGGGAGGGAGACCATGTTCCATCTGTTCCGCAAGGACATTGAAAAGCACTGCGCCTACTGCAAGAGCGGATCTGTCATCAGCGAAGGGCAGGTCATCTGTTCCCGCCGCGGCGTGGTCGATTCCGCTGACCACTGCCGTCACTTTTGCTATGATCCGCTCAAGCGTGTGCCGCCGAGACCCGCCACACTGCGCGATCAGTATACCTCCGAGGATTTTTCCCTGTAAGGCCGGGCAGCGCCCCGAACAATAAAGAAAGAAGGCCGATTCCCATGAACATTTCTCAGGTTTACGCAGTCTATTTCAGCGCCACCGGCAACACCAGAAAGGTGACCACCACGCTTGCAAATGCCCTTGCCGTCAGCTTCGACGTGCCGCTCGAGGTGCGCGATTTCACGCTGCCCGCCGCGCGCGAGGAAGCGTATGAGTTTGCCGCGGGCGACCTTGTCGTCTTCGGTATGCCAACCTACGCGGGCAAGCTGCCGAATAAGCTGCTCGAGTTTGTGAAGTCCGGCTTTCACGGAAACGGCGCGCTGGCTGTGCCGGTCGTGACGTTCGGCAACCGCAGTTTTGATAATTCCCTTGCCGAGCTCTGCGCATGCCTTGAAGGGGACGGCTTCCACACCATCGGCGCAGGCGCCTTTGCCTGCCGCCACGCCTTTACCGACGCGCTTGCCAACGGCAGACCCGATTCCGACGATATGGCGGAGCTTGCCAAGCTCGGCTCGGCGGTCGTGGGCCGCATCGTGAAGATGATGGATTTCCCTGCGCCTGTCACGGTCGACGGTGACGCGGACGCGCCCTATTACCGTCCGCTGGGACTGGACGGCGAGCCGAAGGTCTTCCTGAAAGCCAAGCCCAAGACCGATCTCGACAAGTGTATCCGCTGCGGCGTGTGCGCCTCTCTCTGCCCGATGGGCTCGATCAACCCCGACGATGTGACGGAGGTTGCGGGCATTTGCATCAAGTGCCACTCATGCGTGCGCAATTGCCCGACGGGCGCGAAGTACTTCGACGATCCCGCGTTCCTTTCGCACCGTGCGATGCTCGAGCGCGACTATACGCGCCGCGCCGAGGATAAGATCTTCACGGAGTAAGATAAGTACATAAAAAGGCTCTGTTTGGGTTCTCCCAAACAGAGCCTTTCTTTATTTTGCTGTCAGCTGAGGTGGACAAGGGTCGTGCCAAGCTTTTCGGTGAAGCCCAGCGCGCGGTACATTCCCTCGTCGCACAAAGCACAGGTAACGGCAAGACTGGCAAGGTGATTTGCCCTACCGTATTCCTGCGCCGCAGACGCGAGCTGCCGCGCGGCGCCTTGCTTTCGGAACACCGGTTCGACGAAGAAATCCTCAAAGACACCGATGTCCGCACATGCAAATGTCGAAAATACGCGGCTCACGCTGCACATTCCGACCATGCGTGTTTTGCGGTAGGCGGCAAAGAAGGTGATGCGTTCCTCTTGAATGGCCTGCAAAAGCTGCGCTTGCTTTCTCTCGTCGAGCGGCGTTTCACCGATCTCAGCGAGATAGCCGTTTTCGAGTTTCCAAAGCTGCCAGTCGTCCGCACCGGGGACGAACTGACGGACGGTGATGGGGGCGTCCTCCTCCGGCGGGCGCAGCATCAGCGGTATGTTCCACTCGTCGCAGCCATAATGAAAATAAGATGTTCCATTGTCGTCCTCCAAAGTAAAATTTCGGAGGGTCAGGAAGTGTGGACCATCCATACACGCTGCATCATCATAACAGATCAGTCCTTTCTTCCTGAATTTGCCGCGGTACGCGGCTGAAGAGAGCATAGCATATTTTTTTGCAAAAGGGAAGCGCGCAAACGGACGTTTCCGCATAAGCTGAAAACGAAAAGATTGATTTTGGAGGGAACGCTATGCAACCGTTGCACTTTTTCCTTGGCGCAAACAGCGAAGAGGGATTTTCCTCGCTCTATGAACAGCTCTTGGGCGGACGATTTGACGATCTCTTGATCCTCAAGGGCGGCGCAGGCAGCGGCAAATCGACCTTTATGCGTCGCGTGGGTGCGGCTGTGGAGCGCACGGGCGAGCGGGTCGTATATATCAACTGCTCGGGCGACCCCGATTCGCTTGACGGAGCGATCTTCTTAGACCGGCGCGCCGCCATCGTGGACGGCACCGCGCCCCATGTGCTTGAACCAAGCTATGCCGCCGCCTGCGAGCGATATGTCGACCTGACGCGCTTTTACGATTTGGACGCAGCCAAGGCGCGCCGCGCAGAGATCATTGCGCTGAGCGATGAGTATCGCGCGCACTATCGCAGCGCCTACCGCGCGCTGCGCGCGATGGGCGAGGTGGAGAGCGAACGCCGCGTGGCGATGCACGCGCAGATGGATTTTGCAAAGCTCCGCCGCCGCACAAGCGGGATCCTCGCCCGTGAGCTGAGAAGCGAGGGAGAGGGGAGCGGGCGCGTGGTTCGCGCCTTTCTCGGCGGTGTGACGAAGCACGGCGATATCTGCCGTTTTGACACGGTGGAGGAACTCTGCCCGCGCGTTTACGCGCTCTGCGACAGCGCGGGATTGGGGAATGAAATGCTGCAAACCATTGCGCAGGCGGCGCAGGAGAAACGGTTCGACGTTATCATTTGCCCCAATCCCGACCGACCGGAAGAATGCCAGCATGTGCTGATTCCCGAGCGCGGCCTTGCCTTCGTCACGACGAACGCGCGCATGCTCTATGAGGGGAAGCCCTACCGCCGCCTGCGGCTCGATGCGATGGCGGAGGAACGGCTCACCCGAGCACAGAAAGCGAAGCTGCGATTTATCCGCCGCGTGGAAACATCTCTTCTGGAAGAGGCCGTGAGGACGCTCACAGATGCCGCAAACGCCCATGACACGCTGGAAGCGGTCTATCGTCCCTGTATCGACTTTTCGGGCGTGACTGCGCTTGCAGAGGAAGAGATCGCAAGACTAATAAAGTGAGATCACTTTACAGCAAACAGCCGCCCGTACGGGCGGCTGTTTGCTGGATGATCAGGACTTGCTCCAGTCTGCGCGGAAGTAGATCGTCTGCTCGGGAAGCGACAGAATGAGCGTATATTCGCGTTCCTTTCCGCCAGAGAAGTCGGTGTATTCTGTGGTGCTGACGACCGCCGTACCATTCTCTCCATATAGCGAGAGATCGTAAAGGACACCGTTTGCATCGCGCTGCACAAGTGAGTAAGTTCCGCTCTGTTCATTGCCGTCTGCGTCGGTGATCGTCAGCGCACCATTTTGCGCCGCGCAGGTGAGGGCAGGGAGGTCAAGCGGCTGACCTGCGCTGTCGATGGCCTGCGTCGATGTCCAGTCGTGTTTTTCAATGTGCAGACCGTCGCCCGTTTTGATGCCGCAGCCGACGAGCAGGGCAATGAGCAGCAGCGACAGCGAAATCTTCCATTTATCTGTCATGTGTTTTCCCTTTCCACTTATTGATTTCCAATCCGATCAGCACGCTGAACCCTACAGCAAAGAGCGACAGTGCAGCCAAAAAAAGGTGCGAAGGGAACCGGCCTGTGATGTAGATATCTGTCGCCATATCAGCGCCGCCAACAATCGAAATATCCTCTGGAATAGGCGGCCCCGCAGTAAAATACTGCAAAGCGCATACAAGCAGAATCGGTACGCTAACGGCCAGCAGCGCCCACGCGCCGATGCGCAGGACTTTTACGCGCTTGGCACATGTTTTTTCTGATATGGCTGCTGTGCTCGGCGGGGGAGCAGCACCCTCCGGCGTACCGGTCAG
>Ga0129310_1001467_pt1 | contig 20531 bp, 19 predicted proteins | sample Go1ome_2_FD_94433 | JGI IMG/M metagenome (GOLD analysis project Ga0129310, IMG submission 94433) | Western lowland gorrila individual fecal microbial communities from Wisconsin, USA - Go1022A metagenome | ecosystem: Host-associated > Mammals > Digestive system > Large intestine > Fecal | place...
ATGGCTAGGCTTTGTACCTGCCATCATGTGGAGTGACGACGCAGATGGCGGTTTATCGGCAATCTGAGGGCGGAATTTATTACGTCCACTTGCTTAATTTGTTCCACTCAGCCCTATTCAATGGTGATGATATGTCTAAATTTTCTAACGTACTGCGCTCCGCGATACTTGCGTCACTGGTTATAGCTGCGGCGTTCCTGTGCGGTCTGCGCCTGCTCGAAATACAGATAGCCGACGGCGGAAAGTACCTTTCGATGACGCAGAATTCCTACACCGTCGAGCAGGATATCGAAGCCGCCCGCGGCAAGATTGCCGACAGCACCGGGAAGATACTCAACACGAACGAGCTTAATTGCAGCGTAAACCTGCAAAAGGCGTCGCTCGCCGCTGGTACTGAAAACGAAGTCATATACCGCATACTTTCCGTGCTCATCGACAAGGGCGAGGAGTGGAACGAGTCACTTCCGATCACGAAAACACAGCCCTACAAATTTGAAGCCGACCGCGAAAACGCCGTTGACTCCCTGAAAAAACGCATGGGACTGGGCGTCTACGCCACCGTTGAAAACTGCATCAACGCGCTGTACGAAAAATATGACATCTCCGACAAATACGAAGAGCCTATGCGCCGCTACATCGCGGGCGTACGCTACGAAATGGACCTCATGGACTTCAGCTATAAGAACAAGTACGAGATAGCCTCCGGACTTTCAAGCCAGACAGTTCTTGAACTGAAGGAGCTTTCTGCGCTCATGCCCGGCATGGAGATTTCCGAGGGCTGGGACAGAGTGTACCTCGACGGCACCACCGCACCGCACCTGCGCGGAACAGTCGGCGCTATCTCAGCGGAAAAGTACGCCGAGCTTAAGAACGCCGGATACACCATGAACGACATCATCGGCACCTCCGGTATAGAATCCGCGCTGGAAAGCACCCTGCGCGGAACCCGCGGAACCCGCCAGATCACCCGTGACTCCAACGGCGTGAAGATATCCGATGAGATAACCACCGAGCCGCAGGCAGGCAATTCAGTTATGCTCACCATTGATTCTGATTTTCAGAACATGGTCGTGGATATTCTGCAATATCACATGGACTTCCTGCACTCGCCGTACTACACCACCGCGATGGACGCCAACCTGCGCGGAAAGGATACGGAAGTCGGCTCTGCGGTAGTGCTGAACGTCAAGGACGGCTCAGTACTTGCGATGGCTACGATTCCGGGATACGACCTAAACGACCTGGTGGAGGACTATGGCTCCGTGCTGAACGCCAAGAATTCGCCGCTGCTTAACCGCGCGATAAACGGCGAGTACCGCCCCGGCTCCACGTTCAAGACTATAACCGCCACCGCCGGACTTGCGGAGGGAGTTATCGACGCCTCCACGACCATCACCTGCGGAGGACGCTACACTTACTATGCGCCGAGCTATACCCCTGGCTGCACGGGAGTTCACGGGGCGATCACAGTGCAGTTCGGTCTGAAACACTCATGCAACATTTTCTTCTACGAGACCGCGCGCCGTCTGGGAATAGAAAAGCTCGACTACTGGGCGGAGAAATTCGGTATCGGACAGGACCTGGGATTTGAGCTGCCCATGTCCACCGGAAGAATGACCTCCCCGGAGCTGTTCGACAGGCTCGGCATCGAATGGAACGCCAGCGATACGATACAGGCAGGTATCGGACAGTCCGAGACCCTGCTGACTCCGCTGCACCTGGCGACCCAGGCAATGACCATCGCGAACAACGGCGTGAGATACCGTCCGCACATCGTAAAGGCTGTGTATAACTACGATTTCACGCAGCTCATAAGCGAAACGAAGCCCGAAGTTATGGCGGATTTCTCCGACGGCATGGAGGACGTATTCTCCGAAGTCAAGGCAGGTATGAAGCGAGTAAGTGAAAACGCGAACTTCCTGCTGGACGGCGGCTGGTACAACATCTACGACTACAAGGGAATTGGCAAGGAGAACGTCTGCACCAAGACCGGTACTCCGGAGGTAATCGCAATGACGAAGTTCAATTCCACCATCGTGGGATTCTACCCCGCCGACGACCCGGAAATAGCGTTCGGCATATGCCTGGAGAACAGCGAGTACAGCCGTCATGTTGCGTGCAACATCATATCGGCGTACGTCACCGGTAAGTTCGAGCCGGTCTACGACGAGGACGGAAACGCGATGTATCCTCTCGGCGAATCCAACCGCGCAAAGCAGCAGGCGGAGCAGGCTGCGAGTGCCGCAAATAATGAACAGTAAAAAATCCCGCATCAGGTAACTGATGCGGGATTTAGTTTATCGAAAAGTCATAAGAGTGTAAATATTATAGAAGCTGTGGGGGAAAACTCTTGTTTTCCCCCACACCCCTTTAGCGCTTTTGTTGCGTTTAACGGCACTATCGTGCCGAGTAGCAGCGCTTCGCGCTGAGTGCGGGGCTCTGCCCCGCCCCCGCCAGCCTTTTAAAGCGTTCACGCCGTGAGCGAAGCGAATTAAAGGCGTGAATGAGAGGCTGGACCGAAAACTTTAATAGCTAACGCGCAAATTAAATAGTTTTTCGTCCTTTGACCCCGATGTCTCCGGACGATCATGTTATGCCGTTGAAATAACGGCTGGACACAGATGTTACAGCAAAGACAAAAGGAGGTAATTTCACTTGGTTAATTCCACCCGCCGCGCGTCTGTCTGCGGCGAGTGCGTCAGGAGTCAGCGACTCTTCGTCACGGAAGATGCGTTCTTCCGTCATCAGGACTGCTTCATCTTGAAGGAGAGGCAGTCAGTGCACTGACATACTGTGGGGTCAGCCTCGTGCGTGCCGACCTCTATCTTGTCAAGGGAGCAGTAATCCTCGCAGCAGCAGTGGTGCTCGCAGTTGTGGATAGTACAGCCGATGTGCTTGTTTGCATATTCAGTTCCCATATCAGTCATTCCTTTCTTTATCAGAAATACGGCTTTTCGCGCCGTGATGATATTATCTGCACTATCTCCGCAGATATTCCAAAGGCAAAAATTAACACGGTTGACACGAACGCCTTTTTGTGATATCATGTAAATGACCGAACGTATATTCTTTTGGGAGGTGCAGCATGGACAATTCAGCAAACGCCGGAAAAACCGAACAGAAAACCGACAGCGGAAAACTGATACGCCGCGGAAGCTTCCGCATAAGCTACAACAACGAGGGTAAGCTTGTAGTATTCTGTATCATCGGAGCGCTGCTGTGTATCGCAATGTTCATCGTTGGACTTGTGTTATTCGGCGCGCCAGAGGATTTCCTGGGCTTCATGGGAAGCGTGTTCTGGATAATCCCGGCGGTGGTGTGCGTGGTGCTTATCCCGGTGATTATATGGGGCAGGACATGCAGTTACAGCGCAGGCGAAACCGAATTACAGGCTAATATGCCCGGCGGACCGGAGTACCTCTATTACAGCGATATTTCCGAAGTTATATACAAGCCGTTCCTGCTGTTCGGAAAACCGCGCGGACTTCTGATAACCGTAGTCACCAGCGTGCGCGATTTCACCTACCGGTACATCTACAGCAGCGACGAACTGACAGAACCCGAGCATACGCCGTTTTATCTGCTGGAGATAAACTCCGGGCTGAAACAGCCGCAGGATGCAGACCCGGAACTTACCGCCGCGATAATGTCGCAGTTCGCGGTAATGCAGGAGAAGCAGACCGACAGGCTCTCCAAAAAACGCCCGAAGAAAACCTGGAAAAACCTATTTGACGATTAAGCAACGGCGGGAAGCGAAATGCTTCCCGCCTATTTTTCATGTAAACGGATACACGCATGTGAAAAAACGTATCATGATTTTACACAATTTAGCATGGGCAAAAACGGAAGAATTTCACAATGTTGCTTCCTGTTGTACAGAATTCACAAAAACCACTTTACATGTTAAAGATTTTATTGTATAATATACGTACGACGTTTATTTATTAAAATGCCTGCATACGGTGAATTCGGCTGACATACGCCGTATTCATGACCACAAAATCTGAAAGGAACGGTGGCGAAATGTCCAAATCCATACTGATAACAGGCGGGGCTGCAAGCGGAAAATCCCGCTGGGCAGTTACGAATTATTCCCGCTTTGACTACGTTCTTTACCTGCGCACCGGAGACGCCGTAGACTCCGATATCATGCACCGTATCGAATACGGAAACAATCAGAACGGCGTTGAATGGGACATCGTATCCGGGATAACGGAAAATCCCGCGGCGGCGATAGGCGACCACAAGTTCGTGATATTCGACCGGCTGAGCGACTACACATCGATAGTGCTCGACAGAATGTGCCCGGATATCGCCGGAATGACCGACGAGCTGATGAAAACCATCGAAAAGAACGTTATATCCGATATCGAGGCAATGCGCGAGCGTATCCGCGAGAACGACGGCAGCATGACGATAATCACGCTGGAGACCGGATTCTCCGTAGCCCCGGCAGATCCGCGCGACAAGGCGCTGCGCCGTATGATAGGCGACATCAACCAGCGTATAGCGAATTCCTCCGATGAGGTATTCTTCTCAGCCAGCGGAATTCAATTCAAGATAAAGTGATCCACAAATAAAATACATAACACGGAAGGAAGAACACCATGACTTTTGAAGAATTCATCATGCAGGCGCGTGAAATGAACGCCTCCGATATCCACCTCACCGTCGGCGCACCCACCGTTGTGCGCGTGAACGGCGAGCTTCGCAAGTACACAGAGCTTTCCGACCAGGTGGTCAACCGCACGATCTTGTCAATACTCTCCGCCGAGCAGGAAAAAATGCTCAACGACGGCAAGGATATAGACTTCAGCTTTGAGCTTAAAAACGGCGCTCGCCAGCGTGCAAACGTGTTCCGCCAGAGCGGAAAGCTCGCGGCGTGCATACGTCTGCTGAACGCCGAGATCCCTACCCTTGAGGAACTGAAAATGCCCCCGGTGCTCCTTGATTTCGCGAAGAAGCGCAGAGGTCTGGTGCTGGTAACAGGACCGACGGGCGCAGGAAAATCCACCACCCTGGCGGCGCTGGTCGAGTACATCAACAAGACCCGCCCCTGCCACATAATCACCATCGAGGATCCTATCGAATACCGCTACAAGCAGGAAAAGGCGACCATACACCAGCGTGAGCTTGGCAGGGACGTACCGTCCTTCCATGAAGCGCTCAGAAGCGCGCTGCGTGAGGACCCGGACGTTATACTCATCGGCGAGATGCGCGACTATGAGACCATCTCACTCGCAATGACCGCCGCCGAGACCGGACACCTTGTATTCGGCACACTGCACACCTCCAGTGCGGCGCAGACGGTTGACAGAATCATCGACGCCTGCCCGATACACTCGCAGGACCAGGTGCGCTCGCAGCTCGCAAGTATGATACAGGCTATCATCGCGCAGTCGCTTATCCCGCGCTCCGACGGCAAGGGAAGAGTTGCAGCCGTTGAAGTCATGGTCGGAACGGACGCCATCAAGAACCTTATCCGCTCCAACAAGATAAACATGATGGAAACAACTATGGCGGCAGGAAGCAGAGACGGCATGTGCACCCTCAACGACAGCCTTTCCAAGCTCTACAAGACCGGACAGATTTCCTATGAGACCGCGCTTGAATATGCTACCGACCGCGGCGAAATGGAAAAGAAGCTGCTCAACGGTATCTAAAAGGTGTTGACAGACAGCGCATTTAGGCATATACTATAATAGAACAGAATACACGTCCGCAGTCAAAAGCTGCGGGCGTCAGACCGTCGAAAAAGTCACTTGCGACGGCTTCGCCTTACGCAAGTGACTTTTCCGCCGAGCATCCCAGCTACGCGCACGTTTTGGCGGCAAAGCCGCTAAAACGCACACTTGCTGGGATAGAAGTGTTTTTTGCCCCGGGAAACCCGTGGCAAAAAACGGATTAAAAAAGCCCGCTTCGCGGGCAAGTATTAATTCTTTTCTACATGCTGACGTCCGTAGTTAAAAGCTGCGGGCGTGTTTGGTGAAAGGGGACAATATATGAAATGTATTCCTGTAAAGTCGCTGAATTCCAGTGCCGCCGAACCGCAGGAACTTGTGCTCAGCGCGGAAAACGCCTACGCTGACCAGATATCCTGCGCGGCGGAGCGTATATATAACGAACGCAGCCAGCGCCCTGTAGTGCTCATCTCAGGGCCGTCCGGCTCCGGAAAGACCACCACCGCCGGCAGGATCGCGCAGCTTCTGCGGGATAACGGCTGCCGTGCTCACACCATCTCGATGGACAACTACTTTCTGCCGCTGACCGACGAGGAAAAGCGGCTCAGCGAGCTTGGCAAGTTCGACTTTGAATCACCGAAGCGTCTTGACACCGAGCTTTTCAAACAGCACCTTCAGATGCTCAGCCGCTGTGAGCCGATAGAAGTCCCGTCGTTTGACTTCGCAGCCCAGGACCGCCGCCCGGGAATGACGCTCCAGCAGCAGCCCGGGGATATAGTAATTATGGAAGGCATACACGCGCTCAATCCGGACGTCATCGGCGAATCCGACAACTACACGAACCGCGTGTACGTATCCGTACGCACGCGGCTTGAAAACGACGGCGCGCTGCTCCACCCGTCGAAAATACGCCTTATGCGCAGGCTTATCCGCGACAAGCTGTACCGCGGCAGGAGCATTCCGGAAACGATGGATTTCTTCCGCTCCGTCGAGCGCGGCGAGGATCTGTATATCATGCCCTACAAGCACCGCGCGAGCTTCGACATAGACACGTTCATCGCATATGAGCCGATGGTCTACCGAGACATTCTGCTGAGCGATCTGGAGCATGTTTCAAACACCTACAGCGATTACGAACATTACGCGGATATAGAGCTGTTCCTGCGGGCGCTGTCTCCGCTCGAAAGGGATTTCGTACCGGACAACTCGCTCGTCCGCGAATTCATAGGATAAAAAAGAGGTACAAGAGAATGGAGATAAGGAAGTTCGAAAAACAGGACGTTCCGGCGCTCATGCGCATCTGGAACGAAGTAGTTGACGCAGGTCAGGCATTCCCGCAGGAAGAGGATCTAACGCTTGGATCCGCCGAGGAATTCTTCGCTTCGCAGAGCTTCACCGGAGCTGCGGTCGAGGACGGCGAGGTCGTTGGTCTTTATATCCTCCACCCGAATAATGTCGGAAGATGCGGACATATCGCGAACGCAAGCTACGCGGTGCGCTCCGATATGCGCGGAAAGCAGGTCGGACGCCAGCTGGTCACACACTGCCTGCACAAGTGCAAGGAACTTGGCTTCCGCGTTATGCAGTTCAATGCCGTTGTGGCGGACAACGCTTCGGCGCTCGCGCTCTACAAGAGCCTTGGATTCACTCAGCTCGGCGTTATCCCCGGAGGTTTTCGCAAGAAGGATGGCAGCTACGCCGATATAATCCCGCACTATTTTGACGTGACTAAATTATGATACGACCCTGGTTCTACGATAAATTCATCTGCATCGCGGACAAATGCACCGACAACTGCTGCGCCGGCTGGGAAATCGACATCGACCCGCCCGCTTGGGAGCGTTTCCGGAAGGTACCCGGAGAATTCGGCGAACGGCTTCGCAGCGCGATACACGAGCGTGACGGTCAGAAAACGTTCGCGCTTGCTTCCGGCGACCGCTGCGCCCTCCTGCGTGAGGACGGGCTGTGCGAGCTGATACTCCACTGCGGCGACGGTATTTTATGCGATATCTGCGCGCTGCACCCGCGTTTCTTCAACAATTCCGGTAAAGTCCGGGAGGGAGGGCTTGGTCTTTGCTGCGAGGAGGTCTGTCGGCTTCTGTTCAGCAGCAGCGAGCCGTTCACGCTCGTCCAGGACGAGGAGGACGCTGAATTGCAGCGCTCCGACGACGAATTCACTGCGTCGTTCCGGAATGAGCGCCGTCAGCTTTTCCAGATACTCCAGGACAGGACGCTCGGCATCACCGAACGCCTGGGGAAATGCGCGGAATACGCCTGGAATATCCAGCAGCAGATCGAGGGCGGCGCCCCGGCGGAAATCCCGCAGGACTGGCAGTGCCTTGCGACACCGGAGGAGCTTTCGCGGCTCCTGGATACCCTCGCGGACATGGAGAGCATAAACGACGAATGGACGAGCGTACTCGCGGGGCTGACGGAACGCCGTGACGAGCTTCTGGACAGGCTCCCGGAATTCCTGGCGCTCCACGGGGAATGGCGATATGAGCACATCGCGGTGTACGGGATTTTCCGTCACTACACGGAAAGCCTTAACGACAGCGCGGCGTACGCCCGGGTAATGCTGGCGTGCTGCTCAGCTCTCGCAGTAATGCTGACGGACTGCATGAAATGGCTTGACAGCCCCGATAACAGCTCCATTTCTGAGTGGGACATGATACTCGACCTCAAGCTGTATTCCAAGCAGGTGGAGTATTCGCAGGAGAACATCGACGCATTCCTGGAGGAATATTACTAAAAAATGCCCCGGCGGTGTTTCCACCGCCGGGGAGGGTATATTTAACACACCGGGCATGCCTCCGGCTATTCACGGGCGCTCCGGCGGCTGTCGGGACGCCACCTTCGGCTCGGCGTGGAGTTCGGCATAGCGATACCGTTTCTGCCTTACCCTGCCTTATTGTATGCCCGGTCAGACTGTTGTGTGATTAGTCCGCAGTGTTCACCACGAAAGAATAATCCGACCAGCCCTGCGGCGTTGTCATGCGAACCGTGCAGACCGCTTCGGTCTGTTCCTCCGGCGCGGTTACGGAATTTCCGGTGAACTCCATCGACCAACTTTCGTCATGGCTAGTGGAATACCCGGCGTCAGTTATTTCCGCGCCGTCCGGCAGGTCAAACAGAATTTCACTGCCAGGCTCGGCGTGTATCTGTTCCAGCTCGCCCCGGACATTCCAGGGACTTGAAATATCGGCGGCGGCAGAACTATGCTCAATGCCCTCGCCGTCCGTCCATTTGTAGTCGAACTGTCGCAGCTCGTATGTTTCGCCGTTATACTCTGCGGTTATCTGCGACGGCATTCCCGGTTCGTACGCCGGGGTGCTCAGTTCGCTTCCGGTCTGGAACGCGAACACATAATCGCAGGTGCCAAGCGGCATTTCGACGGTAACGCAGCATACCGCAGAAAGCTCCTCAGCGGGCAGTGTAAACTTACCGCCGTCATACGCCAGGTCATGGCGCTCGTCCTCGCCGGTGTAATACACCGCAGATGTTATGCGTGAATCCTCCGGAAGTATAATCGCAAGCTCCGCCGACGGCTCGGTATACAGCGTTTTTAACGAGTTCGCCGTATACATCTGCCAGGGCGACGGGCAGTCAACGACTGCGGTCATGGCTTCGTCGCCATATAAAACCGTCCAGGTGTAGCCGCCCCTTGTCATTGCGGTACCAAGCCCGCCATAAAATACGCGGAGCTGCGGCGGTTCGGAATTATCCGTCTGGCTGCGGAGCACGGTGAAATAATAATCCGCGTCGCCCTGCGCGTATTTTACGGAAACATCGACCACGCCGCTCGTCACGTCTGCGGGGAATTTTACCGTTCCGTCCTGCGTGTATTCAAGTTCAACAGCGTCCGAGCCGTCCAGCGGATACAGCTTCACCGAGGTTATTTCAGATCCTGCGCGAAGCCCGATTTTAGGCTCTCCGTCGGAAACCAGGTCGAGGTCAACAGTCGCGTCGATATGCCCGTACGCCGCTGTTGTTACCGGGTCTGCGCCGCATGCTACCGAGCCGTCCCAGGTGTAATTACCAATGGTCATTGCAGACGCGCAGGCAACGCCGTCGCCGCTGTACTGCACCATGATACGCGGAGGTTCGGTGAGATCCTCCGGCTGAACGTCGCCCGTTACCAGGGCGATCTCGGTCTCGGATTTGTCAGCTACGCCGATTGCTATGGAGGTTTCGCTGTCAGAGCCTGCGCCCTGTGAAGCACAGCCAGTCAGTGCGATAAACGCTGAAAGTGCAATTACTGATAAGTACCTTTTCATATAATTCTCCTTTTCCGGGTGATTTTACGTTTCTGATAATAAAACCGGATATCCCGGGAAAAGGTTGCAAAAAACGGAGAAACAATGACCATACAGGAAATCAAAAACCGACTTTTTGAATTGCAGGACTTGAAGTTCAAGAAATTCCACTCACGGCTCATACCTAACATAGACCCGCAGACAGTTATCGGCGTGCGAACCCCGGAGCTGCGAAAGCTTGCAAAAGAGATCGGCGAGGACGAAGAATTCCTGCGCACCCTGCCCCACGAATATTACGAAGAAAACCAGCTCCACGCCCTCATAATCACCGGAATGACCGACTTCAGCGGCTGTATCTCCCGCCTAGACGAATTCCTGCCGTATGCGGACAACTGGGCGGCTACCGATATAATGATCGTGAAGCTGTTCAAAAAGCACACGGCGGAGCTTCTGCCGAATATCCGCCGCTGGCTCAGCTCCGGCAGAACTTATACGGTAAGGTACGCCGTTGGCTGTCTGATGAATTTCTATCTGGACGATAATTTTGACACAGAGTACCTTGAAATGGTATCCGCCGTAAAATGCGATGAATATTACGTCAGCATGATGGTCGCGTGGTATTTCGCGACCGCCCTTGCCAAGCATTATGACGCCGTTATCCAGTACATCGAGCAGCGCCGCCTTGACCCATTGACCCACCGCCGCGCAATACAGAAATCCATCGAGAGCTTCCGCATAACCGACGAACAGAAAATGTACCTGCGCATGCTGAGATAGCTACCCGCGCTCCTGCGAAAGATACCGCCGCGTTTCCCGGAAAACAGTTCCCGAAAGCACCAGGACTACCGGGAGGTTGACCGCAGCCATCACGCCGTTGAACATGTCTGCGATGCCCCACGCCGCCGAAAGATCGATAACTCCGCCGACAGCTGCGAGTGCCGTGTATACCAGTCGGAACGGCAGTACTGCACGGGTTCCCGCGAGGTACTCCGCCGCCTGAGAGCCGAAGCTCCCCCAGCCGATGACCGTTGTGAACGCGAAAAGCGACACCGCCGCCGAGAGCAGCTTCCCAGCCGCGCCGCCGAACACCGACGAAAACGCGACAGTCATAAGTTCCGCGCCGGTCACTTCCTCCAGTCGGATATCGCGTATCACCGGCGCTCCGTCCTCCCACAGCAGTTCCCCGCCGGCTCCCCGGGACTGTATCCCGGTGACTTTCATGACGTTAGTGCAGGTGACTCCGCCGCCGGAGATACGCACGGTGAATTCTTCCCCGGATGCGGTGCGCATGACGGTGCGCTCCCCCACGCCTGTGGTGAGCAGCGGAGCGCCGGAGGTTATCAGTCCCTCGGCGTCCGTGAGCCTGAAATACTGCGGCTGGGTCGTGATGTTACGGAACACCTCCTGCGCCGGAAGCTCACGGCACGGACTTGCAAGGAGCACGAACGCGGTCATGGAGCACATAACTATCGTATCGAAGAACACCTCGAAAATGCTCCACATTCCCTGCACGCAAGGCTCCGTGACGTCCGAAGCCGCATGTGCCGCAACCGATGAGCCAAGCCCCGCTTCATTCGAGAAAACTCCCCGGCGGAAGCCCATGCTCACCGCCTGCTTGACCATATACCCGCTTACTCCGCCCGCCGTAGCCTCAAGACCGAACGCACTGCGGAATATCAGTCCCATGACCTCCGGAATCCGCGTGATATTCACGGCGATTATGTACACCGCCGCCGCGATATAAAGCGCCGACATCACCGGAACCACGCGTGACGTCACCGCCGCAGTACGCTGTGCGCCGCTCTTCCCTTTTCCGCAGAAAAACGCCGCTCCGGTAATTCCGGCGAGAACCACCCCGGTAACTATCCCCGGAACTCCGAAGCCCGCGTTTATCGCCTGTGCCGCGCAGTTCATCTGCACGATGTTTCCCATGCCGAACGCAGAAAGCACGCACGCTCCGGCGAAAACCGCCGCCAGCGGCTTTCCCAGGCGCTTTGTGAAGCGTTTTTCGGACAATCCTCCGCGAATGTACATCATTGCGCCGCCCTGCCAGCTTCCGTCCGTGTTTTTCCGGCGGTAAAGGCAGCCGAGCAGATTCTCAGCGTACCCGGTCATCATTCCGAGTACTGCGGATACCCACATCCAGAACACTGCTCCGGCTCCTCCGGTGACTAACGCCGCAGCAACTCCGGCGATGTTTCCAGTGCCTAAAGTCGCGGCAAGCGCCGACGACATTGCCTGGAACGGCGTTACTGAGCCTTCTGCGCTGCTCCCGCGGGACTTTGAGAACACCGTGCACCGCAGCCATTTTCCTATGTGGCGCACCTGAAAAAATCCGGTGCGCACCGAAAAATACGCCCCGGAAAACAGCATCAGTACCAGCATCGGCGCGCCCCAGAGCACGCCGTTCACCCCATTGATCATAATATTGATGATATCCATCAGCACACCCCCGGACAAAGCTTATGCTCATTCTTATTATCGCCCTGACTAGTTTATGACACATTTTATTTCACATAATTCGCATATTGTGTGTATTAACATCATTCTTAACAGAATATTTATGCACATAGAATGCGGATTGTGATAAAATAATATTAACATTTGTTAAAAGCTATTAGGAGATATGGCACCATGGAATTTCGCTACAAAGTACTTCTGGCAGAGGACGACGAAAGCATTAAACTTCAGATCGCTGCTGTGCTTGAAATGAACGATTACGAGATGATACACGCGGCTACCGGGCATGATACTCTGCAAATGGCAAAGTCACACTGTCCGGATCTTATCCTTCTTGACCTCGGCCTGCCGGATATGGACGGAATGGCAGTGCTGGAGAGCCTGCGCTGCTGGTCGGCTATACCTGTGATCGTGGTGTCTGCCCGGGCGTCGGAAGAGGAAAAGGTGAAGGCGCTGGAAACGGGAGCCGATGATTATATCGTGAAGCCGCACCAGAACAACGAGCTTATAGCACGGATACGCGTCGCGCTGCGCCACATGCGCTGTCAGAATCAATCCAGCCTGCGCCGCGACGAGCTGATAAAAGTCGGAGATATGGTGGTAGACCTGGAGAACCACACCATATCCATAAACGGCGAACCTGTGGAGCTGACCCAGAACGAATACCGTATCGTGGCGCTGCTTTCCCAGAACATCGGACACATAATGCCCTATGACAAGCTGCTTACAAGGCTGTGGGGGCCTAACTCCACCGGAAACAACCAGATACTCCGCGTGAATATGGCGAATATACGCCGGAAGATAGAAAAGGACCCGGCTCACCCGCGATACATAATCACTGAAAACGGAATCGGCTACAGAATGCCATCTTCGGAGCAGCTTGCGCCGGAAACAATATGAACGAACGGCCGGACGTTATAGTCCGACCGCTGTTTTTATTCCCGCGTGTCCACGCGCTTCCTGGACAGGTCTATCGAAACCACCGTGCCATGCTCCTTACTATCCAGGCTGATGGCATGACCTAATGCTTTACATATCCTGCTGCAAAGATAAAGCCCTATGCCGCTCGCTTTCATATCCGTCCTGCCGTTGCAGCCGGTGTAGCCCTTTTCGAACACCCTGGGAAGATCCTCCGGAGCTATGCCGATACCGGTGTCGCTGATCTTCAGCACTTCGTTTTCCAGGGTTATCGCTATGCCACCGGATCTAGTGTATTTCACGGCATTTGAAAGTACCTGCTCCACCACGAACAGCAGCCACTTTTCGTCCGTGAGTACGGTGTGATCAAACGGCTCGTAGCTCAGCGAAAGGCGCTTGCGTATGAACTGTCCGGAAAAGCTCTTCACCGCCCGGCGGACGATACTGTCAAGGTCGCACTCCCTGAAAACATAGTCCCCGCCGCTCTCCAGACGTACATAGCAAAGCACCATATCCACATACTGCGATATGCGCTGAAGCTCCACGGAAAGCTCCCGGCTTTCGAGGGTGTCCTGCTCGGCGAGGGCAAGCCGCATGGAGGCTATCGGAGTTTTTATCTGATGCGCCCACATCGTGTAGTAGTCGCTCATATCCGCAATGCTTCCCTCATAGTGCGCCTGCAATTCCGTGCGGCTTCTGAAAAGAACTCGGATAAGCTCTGCGTACCCGGATTCGATGGAACTTTCCGGCTCCGGAAGCCCGTCGCAGCTGACGGTTATGTCATTTACCAGCTTTTCAAGCGTGTCCTGTCTGCTCCGGAATTTCATATAATCATAAACTCCGTAGCCGACACCCAGCACAGCGCATATCACCGCCGCATAGCCGACGGCGCCAAGCGGTATCCCGCCGAGCACAAAGACCATAGTGAACACCGCCGCGAACAGCAGGAACGCCGCTATAACGCGCCGCCTGCACCACAGATAATTCTTCATTCCACGATGTACCCCATGCCGACCTTCGTTGTGATGAACCCGTTAAGTCCCGCGCCGTCCAGCTTTTTGCGCAGCCTTGCGACATTCACCGTCAGAGTGTTCTCGTCAACGAAGCAGTCGGTCTCCCACAGACGGTTCATAAGCTTTTCGCGGCTGACTATCTTCCCCTTGCTCTCCATCAGCGTTTGCAGGATACGGTATTCGTTCTTCGTGAGATCTATCCGACTTCCTCCGGCATACAGCGCGGCTTCCGCAGTATTCAGCCGGGCGCCGCGGTGCTCGATGACTCCCACCTGCTGCGCAAAATCGTACGTCCTGCGCAGCATCGCCTGTATCTTCGCGGTTAGAACCGGCATGTCGAACGGCTTTGAAATGAAATCGTCGCCGCCCATGTTCATCGCCATTATTATGTTCATGTTGTCGCTCGCGGAGGATATGAACATCACCGGAACGCGGCTCGTCTTGCGCAGCTCACCGCACCAGTAAAGCCCGTTGTAGAACGGCAGGGTTATATCCATCAGCACCAGGTGCGGCTGATACTCCGCGATCTCGTCGGTTATATGCCGGAAATCAGACGCACACCTTACGTCAAGCTCCCACCCTGAAAGTCCCTTGCTCACCGCCCGGGCTATGCCCTCGTCGTCCTCTGCGATATAAATTCTGTACATGTCTGTACCTCGTTTCTCAAGCTGTATTATCTGTATTATATCACAGTTCACTTCAATAGTCAATAGCTTTATTTACAAAAACGGAGGGGCTGTCCGTAGACAGCCCCTCAGCTCAGTAATAAATTAACCGTCCCAGGCTGCCGAGAAAGGTACAGATGCTAGGAAATGACTGTTCGGCTAGGTTTTGTGCCTGCCGAACAGTCATTGACGAAGCAGATGTGCCTTTATCGACAGCCTTAATTCATTATGCTTCGGCTTTTTCCATATTAAGGCAGCACTTTTCTTTCCACTTACCCTGCCAGTAACGGATAAGGCTCATCAGCGCGGTTATTACCCAGGTAAGGCAGGTCGTCGTCCAGACTGCCCACCAGCCCATTCCAGGGATATGCACCAGGATTATCGCAAATCCTATACGCCCGATAACCTCCACAAATCCGTTTATCATCGCGTAAACCACGTCGCCGGCGCCGTTAAGAAGTCCTCGGGTGGTGTGGATAGTGCCCAGAGCCACATAGAACAGGCAGGACAGGCGCAGAGCCTGACCGCCGATCTCAATTACCTGGGGATCGTCCACGAACATTCCGACGATCTGGTCGCCAAGCGCCAGGAATATTCCCATGATAAACAGCGCAAAGCCAACTGTAACCAGCATGCTGCGGTGATATCCGCGGATAACGCGCTTTTGCAGTCCCGCGCCGATATTCTGCCCCGCAAAGGTGGACACCGCCGCGTTCATGGAGGCAAACGGCTGCTGGACGAGCTGTTCAACTCGCATCGTAGCAGTATACGCCGCCATGACCGTCTCGCCGAATCCGTTCGCGGTGCGCTGGAGGAATATCATGGACACCGAGATCATAGCATTCTGTAATGCTATCGGTACGCCGGTGGAAATGCACTTGGAACAAACCGCCCACACGGGCTTTGCGTCCTCGCGGCTGAGCTTGAAATAAGGGTTCCTGCGGAATCCCACGATAATGCTGCCTGCGGCACTGATGCCCTGGGATATCACCGTGGCATACGCCGCGCCGACAACTCCCCAGCCGAATACCACGACGAACAGCAGATCCAGCCCGACGTTCAGCAGACTCGCCACCACCAGGAATATCAGCGGCGTGCGTGAATCTCCGAGGGAGCGCATGACCGCGTTTATCCAGTTGTAAGCGGCTACGCAGAGAGTTCCGGAGCAGGCGGCGCGCATGTAGTTGGTAGCGTCCTGGAGTAGGTTGTCCGGGGTGTTCATCATCTTCATCAGCAGCCCGGCGAACGCCACGGAGATCACCGTAACAAGCGCGCCGAACGCCAGTATGACGTACGCCGAGTTGGTTATCAGCTTCTTAACTTCCTTGTGAAGCCCCGCGCCGAAGCGCTGTGAAATGAGTATTCCGGCACCGACCGAAAGTCCTATGCACAGCGTGCTGAAAAGGTACGTCAGCGAGCCTGTGGTGCCCACCGCCGCCAGCTTGTCGGAGCCGAGGAATTTCCCGACGATGATGGAATCAACGATATTGTAGAGCTGCTGGAATACGTTCCCGGCAAACAGCGGCAGCGTGAAAAGTATGATATGCCGCAGCTCGCTGCCCTCGGTCATTTTCTTTGTGTAAGTCATGTTCTTCCGTTCCTTTTGTCTGTAAACAACAAACAGCCCCACTGTTTGGGTGGGGTCGTGTGTTCCGTTTTTCTGTTTTTAATCCGACAGATAGGACTTCACCAGCACCTGGAGCAGCTCGTCACGGTCAATGTGACGGATAAGCCCGCGGGCGTTGTTGAACGTCGTGATGTATGTAGGATCCTCAGAGAGAATGTAGCCGACGAGCTGGTTTATGGGGTTGTAGCCCTTCTGCTTGAGCGCGTCATAGACAGTAGTAAGGATCTCCTTCATCTCGTTTTCTCTGTCATCGTGTACAGAAAAAGTCATGGTCTTGTCGTGCATAACATCAATCCTTCCTTGTCCAAATATTACAAATCGGTTACAATACTGATTATACACGTTTTCGATGAAAATTACAACCATGTTTCAATGGTTTAGTCATAATTACCATAGAAAATCTATAATTTTCACAAAACGGTTTTCCTGGGTTTGGATATTCTCACAAAAAACCGGCGGCATATCCTGCATGATATATAAATTTTGCTAAAACACTTGTATAATTCAGTTTTTTGTGATATAATGTTTCTATAATAGTGCAGCATGGCGTAATGGTAATTTTACGTCACACCTAGAAATAATTCTCATTCAGGAGGAATCACAGATGGCAGCAGGCGATGGTTTCAAGCAGGTCCCTTTCGGGTTTGATAAGAACGAAGTAAATACATACATCAGCGATCTCCGCAAGAAAATGAGCGCCCTTGAAGCGGATATGCGCTCCAACGACGAAAAGACAAAAGCGGCGGAAAAGCTTGCCGAGGAAGCTGACGGCCGCATAAAGGCAGCCCAGGAAGAAGCTGACAAGAAGGTGGAGGAGATCACCTCCCAGCTTGAGGAGGAAAAGTCCACCACATCACGCCAGATGGTCGAGATACGCAATCTGAAGGAGCGCCTTGATAACGAAAAGAAGAAAATGACCAATATGCTCAAGAACGGCAAGGGCGTATCGCAGGAGGCTACCCGCGCGTTCAACGAGGTTCTCGAAAAGGCGAACGAGGAAGCCGCAAACATAATCGAAAATGCAAAGCGCCAGGCGGCGCAGATCATCGAAGCCGCAAACCAGCAGCGCGACGTGGTTTCCGACAAGACGAGCGAGTTCCTCCAGAAGCTGCGCGAACAGCTCGAAGTTATGAACGACGGATACAATGCGGTCAACCAGTCCGCAGCGGAGCTTCTTGGAACCACCGTAGCTCCTGCGGTAACGCTCCCCGAGCCGGAGTCTGTCGCAGCGCCTGAGCCCGCGCCTGCCCCTGTATTCGCACAGCCCGAAGAGTCTGTCGAGGTGCCGGATATGTCCGTATTCGACGCAGTACCCGAGGCAGCTGACGAAGAAGAGCAGACCGAGCCGGAAGCAGCAGAGCCGGAGTTCACCGAGCCTGAAGAACCTGCAGAAGAGCCTGTTTCCGAAGAACCGGAGCAGACCGAAGCCGAGTACGAGAGCGCTCCCGCAATGTTCGACGACGACTGGAGCGGCAATGAGATGGCGGACGCCGTAGCAGCCGCAGAAAAGCAGATGGCAGAAGCAAACAGGCAGGATATACCGCTTGTAAATCCGGAGGCGTCTTCTGACCCGTTCGGCGGGGATCTTTTCAGCATGGACGACCACCACGACGAAATGTCCGGATTTGATATGGATAAGCACGAGGAAGCAGATAACCAGGTAGACGAAGTTTCGCCGCTCGATGTTTCCGACCACTCTGAAGCGTCCTTCGACAACGACTTCACCAAGGATCTGCTGGCTCAGACGATGCCCTCCAGCGCGCTTGGCAATGACGCTGACGATGACCTCTTGGCAGCCGTAAGGGCAGCCGAGGAAGCAGCAGCCGTCAAGCCCTCCGATATTGATATGGACGACGAGCCGGAGCCTGTTTCCACTGGTTCCGAGGAGGACGACCTGATGAAGGCTCTGCGCGAGGCTGAGGCTGCGTTCGGCGGTTCTTCCGTACAGTCCGACGACGAGCCGGAGGAGGAAGCTTCCGCAGAATCCGACGATCCCTGGGCTGACCTCCAGAAGCAGCTCGCCGCAATGGAAAGCGCTAACGGCGGAGCTTCCAACGTCACATACGACGAGCCGGAGCCTGTCCAGCAGGAGGAAGAAGAACCCCAGACCACACCTCCCTCAGCTGACGACGCTTCCATCTGGAACTTCGGCAACAGCAGCAGCGACGATGACGACATGAGCTCTGATTTCGGCGGCTTCGGCGGATTTTAATTAAATATCATGCGGCAGTACGACCTGTGCTGCCGCAATTCAGACTAAAGCAGGACTTGACACATGGAAATTGAACTGAACACAAGCGAACTCAAAGAAAAGGCAAAGACCCTCAGAGCCGGAGACAAGGTTCTCCTTTCCGGCACTGTATATACCTCCCGTGACGCGGCGCACAAGCGCATAAAACAGTGCATCGACGACGGAACTCCCCTGCCCTACGATATAGACGGCGCTGCGATATACTACGCTGGTCCCACCCAGGCAAAGGACGGCATGGTTATCGGCTCCTGCGGACCCACCACATCGAGCCGTATGGACGTTTATTCGCCGATGCTCCTTGATATGGGCCTTTCCGCGATGATAGGAAAGGGAGAGCGCTCCCAGGCTGTATGCGACGCTATCGAGCGCAACGGCGCGGTTTACTTCTGTGCCATAGGCGGCGCCGGAGCGCTGGCATGCAAGTGCATAACCGAGTGCGACGTTATCGCATTCGAGGATCTCGGCTGCGAGAGCGTAAAGCGCCTGCACTTCGAGAAATTCCCGCTTATCGTGACGATAGACTGCGTTGGCGGCAACCTCTTCAAAACCGGCAGGAAGCAATATTGTAAAGAGATTTAACGACGAATTACAAAATCTGTAGTGTTTTTGCATAAACGACGGCATAATTTTTCATCTAAAGTGCTTGTCTTTGGAAAATTTGCGATTTTTCCTTGACAAAACTATAAGCGGGTGTTATAATTATGCGTAGCAGATAACATTTACATTAAAAGTAATTTTGGAATGTGTATGGCTGATTATTCTAAGTTGACTGACGAGCAGCTTGCCAGCTGCGTATCCTCCGCAAACAGCGGTGACGCCGTCGCCGAGATGGTGTCGAGATATACCGGCATGGTGCTGGCACTCGCCGGAAAATTCAGCGGCAGCGCCGATTACGAGGAGCTTGTCAGCGAGGGACTTGACGCGCTCATCGCCGCAGCTTCCGGATACGATCCGGAGCGTGGCAGCTTCGCCGCGTTCGCTTCCGTGTGCGTTTCCAACCGAATGAAGAACGCCGTTACAAGGGCGGACCGCCGGAATTCCAGGCTGTCAGAGCTTGACAGCGAGGATATCCCGGACAACTCCCCCACACCGGAGGAACTTGTCATCAGCCGCGAAAACGCCGCCGAAATAACAGAAAGAATGAAAGATCTGCTTTCCCCGCTGGAGTTGCGCTGCATTGAGGGAGTTATTCTCGGTATGCCATATTCCGAAATTGCCGAACGGCTGTCGATCAGCTTGAAATCCGTTGACAACGCCGTGACAAGGGCGCGCGCAAAGCTAAGGGAGTTTTTCCCAAGGCTGTGATATATATGACCCGGTAGCTTAATTACCAGAGCGTTGTTTATCAAAGGTGTCGGTGTAAGTCCGACCAGGGCAAAAAATTTTTATATGAGGTATGGACTATGTACACAGACATCACTTTAAAGTGCAAGGACTGCGGAGCTGACTTCGTGTTCACCGCTGGCGAGCAGGAATTCTACGCTGAAAAGGGCTTCACAAACCAGCCGCAGAGATGCAAGGCTTGCCGTGACGCCAAGAAGAACGCAGGCAAGGGCGGCAGAACCTTCTACGAGGCTACTTGCGCTGGTTGTGGCGGTATTGCAAGAGTTCCCTTCGAGCCGAAGGAAGACAGACCTGTATACTGCAGCGACTGCTTTGC
>Ga0129310_1001471_pt1 | contig 20468 bp, 10 predicted proteins | sample Go1ome_2_FD_94433 | JGI IMG/M metagenome (GOLD analysis project Ga0129310, IMG submission 94433) | Western lowland gorrila individual fecal microbial communities from Wisconsin, USA - Go1022A metagenome | ecosystem: Host-associated > Mammals > Digestive system > Large intestine > Fecal | place...
GCATTTCTTGAATTACATTCAATCGTTGAAACTGCCAAGAAACACAACAAGACTCCGTTCAATGCAATTCAAGCCTTATTTGAGGCTTGACGATTCTTCATGCACCTATCGCTGAATAGTTACTGTTTATTGTGAAAAAATGTTGTATATTTGCACGGAAATAGTGTGCAAAGTATAATAAGTGCAAACTTTAATAAGAAATAGTGAGAATTTATATGCATAATTAGTGAATAATTAGTGAATAATTCCCGTTGATCGGGTCAAGACGAAATATCAATTATATCAATATTATAACTTAATAATTAACGAGAGTGTTTATGGAAAAAAGACTCATGATGTTTTTGGCAGGCTTGTTCCTTAGTCTTGGAATGGCCTTTGCCCAGACAAAAGTCACTGGTACCGTAATTTCTCAAGAGGACGACCAGCCCATTATAGGTGCTTCAGTTCTCGTACAGGGCCAGCGCTCCGGTACAGTGACCGATGTTGATGGTAAGTTTACCATCAGTGTGCCATCAGGCAAGAAAATCACTATCAGTTACATCGGTATGGAAACCCAGACCGTAACACCTAAGAACGGTATGACCGTGACGCTCCGCTCCAGTGCAGAACTGCAGGAAGTGGTTGTGACCGGTATGCAGAAGACCGACCGCCGACTCTTTACCGGTTCTACTACTAAGGTGGATGCCGAAAAGGCCAAGTTGGACGGTGTGGCAGATATCTCCCGTTCGCTTGAAGGACGTGCGGCTGGTGTGTCAGTACAAAACGTAAGTGGTACATTCGGTACAGCTCCGAAGATTCGCGTTCGTGGTGCTACGTCTATCTATGGTTCATCACGCCCCCTTTGGGTTGTTGATGGTGTCATCATGGAAGATGTGACCGAGGTTGATGCCGACCAGTTGTCATCAGGTGATGCAGAGACATTGATTTCTTCTGCTATTGCTGGTTTGAACGCTGACGACATCGAATCGTTCCAGATTCTGAAAGACGGTTCAGCAACTTCTATCTACGGTGCACGTGCCATGTCTGGTGTGATCGTTGTGACCACTAAGAAAGGTAAGTCTGGACAGACCCGTATCAACTACACCGGTGAGTTTACCATGCGTTTGAAGCCTTCTTATTCAAACTTCAACATTATGAACTCGCAGGAGCAGATGGGTATCTACAAGGAGTTGGAGGCCAATGGTCTGATCAGCTTCGGTCGTACCTACCGTGCTTCATCAAGCGGTGTCTATGGTAAGATGTATCAGTTGATGAACACTTACAATCCTGCAACAGGTTCGTTCATGTTGTCTCAGACTGAAGAGGCTAAGAATGCTTACCTCCGTGAGGCTGAGATGCGCAACACCAACTGGTTCGATGAGTTGTTCTCTAACGCTATTCAGCAGAACCACTCTATCAGCATGTCAACAGGTACCGACAAGGCTCAGTACTATACCTCGTTCTCTATCATGGACGACCCAGGATGGACTGAGCAGTCAAAGGTTCGCCGTTATACTGCATCTATCAATGCCATGTATAATGTGAACAAGAAGGTCACCCTTAACATGATTGCCAATGCCAGCTACCGTAACCAGCGTGCTCCTGGTACAACCAGTCAGAGCGTTGATGCGGTGACCGGTAATGTAAGCCGTGACTTCGACATCAACCCTTACTCTTATGCGATCAACTCAAGCCGTGCGCTTGATCCTAACGAGTTCTATACTCGTAACTATGCTCCTTTCAATATCCACAATGAGTTGGCAAACAACTTCATGAACCTCGACGTAGTGGATTTGAAATACCAGGCAGAACTCAAGTATAAGCCCATCAAGAAGGTTGAGCTTGCTGTACTCGGTGCCTACAAGTACTCTACCACTACTCAGGCCAACGAGATTCACGAGAACTCTAACATGGCACAGTCATTCCGTGCGATGGACGATGCCACTATCCGTGACAACAACCCTTGGCTCTACAGCGATCCCGATAAACCCAACACCAAGCCCGAATCAGTGCTTCCTGTAGGTGGCTTCTATCGTGAGACCAAGTATAAGATGAGCAGCTGGGACTTCCGTGCTACTGCACAGTATAACGATGTATTCAACGAAGACCATATCGTGAACCTCTATGGTGGTATGGAAATCAACGATACACAGCGTAGCCGCAGCTACTTCAACGGTGTAGGTATGCAGTATGACATGGGTTACCTCGGATCATACGACTACCTCTTCTTCAAGCAGTCAGCAGAGCAGAACGCTATGTACTACAGCTTGAGCAACAGCTATGGACGTGAAGTTTCATTCTTCGCCACCGCTACCTATTCTTGGAAGGGCCGTTACGTTATCAACGGAACTACCCGTTACGAAGGTTCTAACCGTCTGGGTAAATCTCGTTCAGCACGTTGGTTGCCTACATGGAACGTCTCTGGTGCATGGAATGCTCACGAAGAGCCTTGGTTCCAGAAGACTTTCAAGACTGCGTTGACACACGCTACCCTGAAGGCTTCTTACTCACTGACTGGTGACAAACCTGCTGTGACCAACTCACAGGCTATCATTCAGTCGTTCAACCCCTGGCGTCCATTCGCAAGCGACAAGGAGTCTGGACTTCAGATTTATGATTTCGCTAACCCCGATCTGACCTATGAAAAGAAACATGAGCTCAACATTGGTGTTGACCTCGGCTTCTTGAACAACCGACTCAACGTACAGTTCGACTGGTATCGTCGTAACAACTACGACTTGATCGGTATGCGTACCACCAACGGTACCAAGGGTACTATCAACGAGTATGCCAACGTCGCTTCTATGCGCTCACATGGTGAGGAACTCTCTATCTCTTCTAAGAACATTGTCAGCAAGGACTTCAAGTGGAACACCGACTTCATCTTCTCTCACGTGAAGACTAAGATTACCGAACTCGACAACCGTTCACGTTTGATCGACATGGTAACCGGTACCGGTTTCGCTAAGAAGGGCTATGCTTACCGTTCACTCTTCTCATTCGACTTCAAGGGACTTAATGCCAATGGTATTCCTCAGGTAGTTAATGAAAAAGGTGAGGTGGTAACCAGCGACATCTACTTCCAGAGCCGCGATATCGACTACCTCGTTTACGAAGGACCTACCGATCCTACCATTACCGGTTCACTCGGCAACTCGTTCACTTACAAGAACTGGCATCTGAACATCTTCGCTACCTATGCTTTCGGCAATGTGGTACGCCTTGATCCTGCTTTCTATGCCAGCTATTCTGACCTCGACGCTATGCCGAAGGAGTTCAAGAACCGTTGGACCGTTTCTGGTGATGAGAACAAAACCACTATTCCTGCTATTCCTGACCTCCGTCAGTTGCAGGCAGATACTAAGCTCTCTTATGCTTTCAACGCATACAACCGTTCTACCGACCGCGTTGCTAAGGGTGACTTCATCCGCATGAAGGAGATTTCAGTGGCATACGACTTCCCACAGACTTGGCTTAACGCTCTCAAACTGAAGAGTGCCAGCATCAAGCTGCAGGGTACCAACCTCTTCCTAATCTACTCAGACAAGAAACTCAACGGACAGGATCCTGAATTCTTCAACACCGGTGGTGTGGCTGTTCCTATGGCCCGTCAGTTCACCTGCACCGTAAGAGTTGGACTTTAATCAAACTTAATAGAAAGGAACAATAAGATGAAAAAACTTAGCATATTATCACTGGCCGCAGGAATGCTCGCACTTGCTTCGTGTGACAGCTATCTCGACAAGCTCCCCGATGATCGCGCCGAGGTTAACAGCCTTGACAAGGCAAAGAAGTTCCTCGTATCGGCCTATCCCAACCATTCGCCCAACTTTGTCTTCTTTATGAGTGGTGACAACGTGACCGACAATGGTGTACTCTATACTGCACAGCCTAACCAGACAAATGCCTATAAATGGGAACCCATCGAGACTGAGAATAACGACGACCCGAAGCAGGTTTGGAATGCTAACTACGAGGCTGTGGCTGTAGCCAACATGGCGCTTGAGGCGTTGGCAGGCGATGAATCTGCTGATGCTCAGGCACTGCGTGCCGAAGCACTGCTCTGCCGTGCCTTCGCCATGTTCCAGAATGCCAATATGTTCTGTATGGCATGGAACGATTCCAAGGCTGACGAATACCTCGGTATTCCTTATCCTAAAGTAGCTGGTGTATCTGTCAACGAGCGCGGAACGCTGCGTCAGACCTATGAGAATATCAATGCTGATATCGAAGCGGCTCTGCCTTTGCTCAACGATGGTTATCTCACCGTGCCCAAGTATCACTTCAACCAGAAGGCTGCTTACGCCTTTGCTGCCCGCTTCAACCTGTTCTATCAGAACTGGGACAAAGCCATCGAATACGCTACAAAGGCATTGGGTGGAAATCCAATCGCTCTGTTGCGTGACATGGGCAGCTATGCTACTTTGGCTGGCGTTGATGACATCCACAACAAATGGATCCGTTCTGGTGAGAACTGCAACCTTATGTTTGTCGATGCCGTTTCTATCAACGGACGTGCCAACCGTGGTTCGTCAAGTTACAAGCGTTTCTGCCACAACATGGATGTGCTCAAAACACAGACTATGTGGGCTAAAACTCCTTGGTCTGAATCAGCCAGTGCTGCAACAAAGAATGCCCTTCAGGAAGCTCGTCGCATGTATGGTTCTAACCAAGCGGTGTATATTCCCAGCTTGATCGAGGACTTCGAAATCAGAGATAAGATTAACCAGACAGGTTATGCCCACGTGGTTGATCCCGTCTTCACCGGTGACGAGACCATCTTGACTCGTGCTGAGGCTTACATCATGAAGAAAGACTACGACAAGGCACTTGCTGACATGAACACATGGCTCACCGCTCACTGCGATGTGACTTCGCCCAAGTTCTTGACGCTCACTGTTGATAATGTTAATACAGCGCTCGATGCCATCCGCATGACCGAGGTTCCCTCGCGTGCAGTGGGAGAAGAGAGCATCAAGAAACCGCTCAACCCACAGGGCTTCACCGTTGAGGAAGGCACTCAGACCAATATGATCTATGTGGTACTCCAGATGCGTCGTATCACCACCATGTATCAGGGTCAGCGTTGGCTCGACATCAAGCGTTGGGGTATTGAGTTCACCCACCATCTTGATGGTGAAGACAATCTCGTCTTCAAGGCTGGTGACCTTCGCGGTGCTATCCAGTTGCCTAACGACGTCATAGAAGCTGGACTTGAGCCCAACCCCAGAGAAACAGCAACCCAGAATTAATTATAACGAACGAAAGGAATAAAGATATGATGAAACATATTACAATGTCGCTCGTTGCACTGCTCATGAGTGTTGCATTCGTGTCGTGTGACAACGACGATCCCAATAGCGAATCGATCTTCAAGACCGAAACGAAGAACGAGACCGAGTTCGACAAGTGGCTTAACACCAACTTTGTGGAGCCATACAATATCAAACTCTACTATCTATATAACGACAAACTGACAGACAACTACTACAACGTAGTGCCTGCCACCATCACCAACTCGAAGGCTATGGCCAAGATGATCAAACACGTATGGCTCGATGCTTATGTAGAGGCTTGCGGTGCAGACTTCTTGAAGGCTAATGCTTTCCGTGTGTTCCAGTTTATCGGTTCACCAGAATTCGACGGTCAGGGTAAAATCGTGCTCGGTACTGCTGAAGGTGGTGTTCAGGTAACTCTCTTCCGTCTCAATGAGCTTGACCTCGACCATATCTATGTGAATCAGGATGAGCCGTTCCGTGCGAAAGCCAAATTGCCTCTGGACCTCAACTACTGGTACTTCCACACCATGCACCATGAGTTCTGTCACATCTTGACACAGAAGAAGGACTATAGCACCGACTTCCAGACCATTTCTGCCGGTAAGTATCACTCTACCGACTGGATCAACGTGGAGGACCAAGATGCTATTCAAGAAGGATTCGTTACTGGTTATGCCAGTGGTGAATACAATGAGGACTTTGCTGAGGTTTATGCTAACTACGTCACTTCAAGCGATAAGTCTTGGAAAGCACGCCTCGACAAAGGTATTGAATATACAGTAACAGGTCTCAATGCCAAGGGTGCGACTATCCAAGTTGCATTCTGGGGCAAACCTACTAATGCTGATTTGGTAGGCAAAGGTTTCACAGAAATTACAGGTGCTAAGATCACTTCTACTGCAGGTAAGGACATCATCAACTCCAAACTTGAAATCGTGCGCAGCTATCTGCAAGACTCTTGGGGTATCGACCTTGAGAAGCTCCGCACTATCGTGCTCCGCCGTTCGGCAGAGGTTATGAATATGGATTTAACAACTCTTAATTAAGCAATCCGACTATGAAAAAGATCTATAACATTCTGTTCGTCCTTCTCGCTGGTCTGTCGTTCGTGGCATGTTCCAACGAAGTGGATGACGTATTCGATAAGTCGTCTGCCGACAGAATTCAGGAGGCTATCAATGCCGACATGAAAATGTTGGTTGATGCACCTAATGGTTGGCTGATGGAGTATTATGGCGCCAGCAAATATGGTGGTTACAATATGTTCGTCAAGTTCAATGCAGACAACACCGTAACAGCTGCCAACGAGTTCTTCGATGAGGGCACTCGTGCTACCTCTCACTTCAAACTCGAGCAGAGTCAGGGTGTATTGCTCTCGTTCGATGAGTATAACAAAATCTTCCACATCTTCTCTGATCCTGCCAACATATTGCAGGTAGGTGACAAAGGTAAGGGATTTGAAGGCGACTTTGAGTTCCGTGTCATCAAGGCAGAGGCTGACCGCTTCGAACTTCAGGGCAAGAAGCACGGTCAGAAGATTGTGATGACTCGTCTGGCAGAAGACCTCAACTGGGACAACTACTTCAAGGCAGTAGAAAACATGGAAAAGCTGTTGAGCTACAAGAGCTATGCCATCGATTTTGGCGGCGAGGCTCCGCTGACCATCGTCAGAAGCAATCGTACCTTCACTTATCACGATGCTAAAACCGATAATGATGTGGTTATCCCTTTCATCGTTACCGATCAGGGCTTGAAATTCAAGAAACCAATTGTGATTGGTACTGATTCTATCACCATGTTGACTCCTGCTGCTGACGAAACTTGGAAGACTGACGGCAAGGGATGGACCGTGAACTATGTATTGCCTACTCTCGTAGAGCAACTCACCGATCCTAACACATTCTGGTCGTTCAAGAAGGGCGCAATGAGCAAAACAGCTGCTCTTTACTTTGCAAAAGCTGAGGAAGCCAGTGCTTCAGAAGGTGAGGACGTTGTATTCATCGCATTCGGCGTGAATCCTAATGCTGCTAATCTTGGATGGGGTGTATTCTTCCGCAGTGGTAACTATATGGGAATGCTTCTTCCATCAGTAACTCCGATTGATGGCACTCACCTCGCATTGGCTATGAAGGGTTACGACCAAAATGGTCAGTACTATTTTAACAAAGGTTATAAGTACATCACCAATGGTATCCTCCGTGGAACATTCGAATTGAGTACCGACAATCCTAAGAGCCCATCATACATCCGCTTGACTCGCACTGATGCAGATGCTCCAGGTGAATGGATGGATGTATTCCCCGGTCTGAATTTGTACGATGCAGGCGAATAAGAGAAATTCTCTCTAAGTCTATAATGAATAAAGGTGTGACTCCTATATGGGGTCACCCTTTTTTTCTTGCCTATATGCCAGATTATCATTACCTTTGTCTCGCACTATCAAACATAATACTCAAACACTGAAAGATGACACGCGAAGAAGCACTTGCTCAAGGCATTAACCTATGTGACACCAAACACTCCATGAAACGACGGGGAGTGTGGCACAACTATCACCACCAAGGCATTTATATGGTGACCTTGGCTGTTGAAGGGAGAGTGCCATTGTTAGGACGTCTTGTTGCAGATGAAACAAATAAAGCCCCTGATGAAGTACGGGCACATGTGCAACTCTCAAGACTTGGGGAAATCATCCTTAAGGAGGAAGTGCAGAAAATCTCTCGGTTCTATCCTATGGTAGAAGTATGGAGAATATGCATCATGCCCGACCATATCCACATGATAATAAGGGTGAAGGACAATATGCCACCAGGTAAAACCTTGGGCAACGTGGTGCGTGGTTTCAAAACAGGGTGCAGCAGGGCGTGGTGGAAACTGATGCCTGATCCTTGGGGAAAAGCCCAAGGAACGGAAGCTCACTCCCAAAGAACTGGAGGCGCAATGCAGGGAACTAAAGGCGCAATGCAGGGAACTAAAGGCGCAACCCAAGGAGCGGGTGGCGCAATGCAGGGAGCGGAAGGCAATGCTCTAGCTTCCGTTTCTTCGGCTTTTCCCGAAGACCATCGCCCAGTGCTTTTCGAAGCCGGCTACAACGACAAGATCCTGCTACACGAAGGGCAGCTTGCCAACTGGAAGGCTTACCTCGACGATAACCCACGACGTTTGCTTATCAAACGCATGTATCCAGATTTCTTCACCGTGCGTCACGATATAGAGATCGCAGGAAGGAAATGCCAGATGATTGGCAATCGCTTCTTGCTGGATGTGCCCGACAAAATGGCGGTTATTGTACATCGTCGATATACAGACGAGGAGATTGCCCGTCTGCAAAAGGAGTGGTTGGCATGTGGCGAACGGGGTGGTGTGTTGGTAAGTGCTGCCATTGCACCGAAAGAAAAGGACATCTTGCGCAAAGCATTGAACCTTGGGTATTCTATCATCTTGTTGCGCGAAAACGGTTTCCCAGAGCTATACAAACCGACGGGTGAGAGTTTCAATGCGTGTTCCATGGGACAACTGTTACAGATAAGTCCATGGAACTATCACATGGATCGCAAGAAGATTACACGCGAACAATGTCTGGAACTCAACATGATGGCAGAAACGATTTGCCGATAAATCATGATATTAGCGAAGTGTGCTATTTCATGATTTGTTGAACAACAGGGTGATGACGAAGCCAACCATGAAGATGACACACGTGCCGAGCACGATAGAGAGATAGGGATGGAGATGTGGTCCAGGCAGATTGAGTGGTCCAGCCAACGATATCCAACCGATGACGAGGATGCCCGAAAGACAGCCGATGAAGGCGGCACGACGACCGATGTGTCGCGTGCAAGCCAAGAAAAACAATCCTAACATGCCACCAGAGAAAATGCTACTCAACGTCCACCAAGCATCGATGATACTCTCTACCTGCAACATGGCAAGCGCTACCAGGGCACCCAAGACGCCCACGACAACCGAAGCGGTGCGCAATACAACGAGTTCGGGACCCGATGCCGTGCTGGTGTTGCCCTTGCGACGACGCCAATGGGGCAATAAGGGACGGAAATAGTCGGTCAGAATGATGGTGGCTGCCGACGTGACACTGGTCGATACGGTGCTCATGCCCGCTGCAAAGATACTGGCAATGAGCAGCCCGCGCAGTCCCAAGGGCAAGCTATCTACTATGAAATAAGGGAATACATAGTCGGGTTTGGCAGCAATATCGTCGGGCAGATAACCTGAGCCCGACCCGTAGAAAGCATAGAGCGATGTGCCGATCATGAAAAATAGTGCAGAGACCGGTATGAAGAGATAGCCACCGAATAGGGCAGAGAAGCGTGCATCGCTGTCGCTCTTGGCAGCATGATAACGCTGCACGTAGTTTTGATCGATGCCATAATTCTGCAGATTGGTGAAGATGCCATAGATGAGACATACCCAGAAGGTGCTCTCGGTGAGACTTGCACCAAACGATCCCAACGACAGTTTGTTGCCTTTGGGAGAATGGGTGGCTATATCGATAATCTGCATAGGCCCATCGGGCAACGAGAATATCAGTATCAGCAAACACAATAGTGCACCTCCGATGAGAATGAAGCCCTGTATGGCATCTGCCCATATCACCGCACGCAAACCGCCCAGCATCGAATAGATGACGATGGCAACGGTGGTGGCGATGATGACCACATGGAGATTCCACCCCATCAGAATATACATGGGTACTGCCAACAGATAGAGGATGCTACCCATACGGGCTATTTGTGTGAACAGATAGCATGCCGAAGCATAGAGGCGAGCCCATGGACCAAACTTCTCTTCAAGGAAACTGTAGGCTGATACCGAACCGCTCTTGCGGTAGAAGGGTACGAAATAGCGAGCTGCAATCCAACTGGCTATCGGTATGGATAACGAGAAAACGAAAGCGTTCCAGTTGCTGGCATAGGCTTTACCGGGATAGCCGATATAGCTGATGCTCGATACATAGGTGGCAAAGATAGACATGCCCACTACCCATCCGGGCAGCGATTTGCCTGCAGAAGTAAATTCATCGGCAGAACTTCCTCGACGGAAAAAGGTACAGCCGAAGATTACAATGCCGATGGTGAATAGCAGAAATACGATAAAGTCGATAATATGCATAGGGTATATTTAGTGTTGTAGAATCTGTTGTGAACGATGGTGACTGCCGCCTTCCAACTGTTCGCTACCTCCGTAGGGCAGTTGCAGCGTGGCATGGTCACCCTGTGGAATCGTGATGTCGATATAGAACGTGTGTCCCTCCATTCGCCAATCTACGCTTACGGTGCCGTGTGCCGATGCCGTAGAACCTTTACACCAGTGGATGTCGCCCACGGGGTGAGGTGCTATCAGCAGGTCATTGCCCCGTCGCTGTATGCCCAATAGGTCGGGTATGAGGAAATTTTCAATATGAGCCATCATGAAGTGGTTCATCGATGCACCATGCTTCGGATTCCACTGTTCGGTGAGTGTTGTCATGCCTTGCTTGATCTGATAGCCATAGCCCGGTACCTCGTCGTGGTTGAGCATGCGGTAGAGCAACTCCCGTTGTCCACCGTCGATGAGTGCTTTGAAGAGATAGCGGTTGCCTATATCGCCCGTGGTCAATCGGTCACCATGCTGATGGATATCAGCCACGAGTTGGTCTAACACCGCCTGACGGTCGCCATCGGGAACGAGATTCATACAGAGTGCGATGGCTTGGGCACACTGGCTGCCAGAGGCGTAACGATGGGTTTGCGGATTGTAGAATTCGCGGTTGAAAGCCTCTCGGATGCTATCGGCACGTGCTTCTCCCATCAGATGGTTCCACCAGTAATAATGTGCGGTAGATACCAAAGGCATGGGAGTGTTGCGTGCAAAACCAGCACGCCAAGGGCCATAGTCATACCAATCGCCAAGTCCCATGCGCAGTATGTAGCATGAGTCTTGCGACGCCAGATAATCGACATAGCGCTTCATCGGCTTGTAGTACTGTCGGATGAGACTATCGTCACCATAGTATTGCTGATAGAGAAACGGCAGCGCGATAAGCGCACCGCCCCATTCAGGCGATTCGAGGAATGGTTTTGCCCAGTCGCCGGTAAACACGGTATATTCTGGCGCTGTCTCAGGCATAGCCCCATTGGGGTGTTGGGCATCTGCCATGTTCTGCATGGTCTGTTGTATCATCGTTCTGCAGTCGTAGTTGTAGAGCAATGCCTCGCCGTTGAGCCAGTCTTGTTCGAGCCATCCCAGTTTCTCACGGTGCGGGCAATCGGTCCATACCGCCTGCCAGTTGCTGCGTATGGCACGGTCGATGATGCGGTGGGTGGCATTGATGCGTGGGTTGCTACACTCAAAACTGCTGATGCGTGGTGCTGCATTATAGACAAAGCAAGATCGGATATGGCGTAAAGTCTCGATGTCGCCCTCCACTTGGAGGTATCGGAATCCATAATAGGAGAAGACAGGATGCCATGTCTCAGTGCCCTTTCCACTAAGCGTGTAAGTATAATAATGTGGGCGACCAGTTTGCTTCTGATTGCAGCGCAGGTCGTCGGTGAGTGTTTCTGCAGGTGTAATCTTGATGTGTTGACCACGTTTTCCCTTGACGGTAATCTCAGGAAATCCCGCAAGGTTCTGTCCCATATCGAACACCAATATCGAGTCGCGACGCAAAGTTTGCGCCACTTCATAGTGTTCCATCACTTTGACAGGATATGCCAACTGAGGACGCAGGATTCCTTTGGGTGCCTGTTGCACCACAACAGGATGCCATGTGGTGGAGGAGATGCGTGCATCGTAGTCTTCGCCACCATACAGACTGTTGAAGGTGATGGGCGATAGACTCCACTGCCATGCGGTATCGCTGACAATCGTCTCTTTACTGCCATCGTGATAGGTGATGTGTAGTGCCAGCAGTAGTGTGGGTGGGCCAAACGAAACCTTTAGTTTGTGATAGCGTCCGCCCTGCTCGTTGTAGAATCCGTTGCCCAATAGCACCTGAACGGTATTCATGCCACGTTGCAGACAGGTATCCACTTCATAGGTATTGTAGAACACCGTCTTGTCGTAGTCGCTCCATGCTGGTGAAAACTCAGCATCGCCTACTGTGTGGCGGTTTATGGACAATTTGTAGCATCCCAGTCCGGCAATCTGCACGGTGGCATGGGCAACTCGTTTCTTGAGCTGGAAGTTGCGTGCGATATAGATGCTACGGCGCGACAACGTGTCGGCAGCGTTCCATAGTGCGCGAGTTTGTTTCAATATGCCTCCCGTGTAGTGTCTGCCTTCTGGAATGTTTGCCTGCTGTCGGGTGATGGCACCAATCCATTGTGCCTCGCCGAAGCAAGTTGGCGACTGGGCAGCCACTCGAAGGGTGATGGCGAACAGTAGGAAGAGTATGTGGCGTTTAGTCATAATGCGTTGTTGATGGTGATTTTGCCGATGGTGTCACGTTGTCCTGCCAACTGTCCGTCGATATAGACGCGCAGTCCTTTGCCTAAGTGGTAGCGAGATCCGTCGCGATCCCAAACGATGGTGATCCAGTGACCGTGATAGACTACGTTGTCGAGACAGAAGTAGTTCCATTTGCCTTCAGGCAACAAGGGGCGCACCTCTAATGTTCCGTCGGTCCGTGGACGCAGACCGCAGATTCCAGTGATGACCAAGTCGCAGAAGGTGGAATGGTTGTAATAGCGGCTGCGCTCTTGATCGCCTTTAAGCCAGTAACCCGTAGTCTCATCGAGATATTCGCCGATGTAAGGGCGTCCGCGCATGTGTTGACTTTCTACATATTTCTCCATTTCACGGAAGTAGAGCGAGTCGCCCACTACAGGGTCGGTATAGTCGTTGATATAGTTTGCCATGGCTGTAAGCGTCTGACTGGTGGCAAAGGGCCACACGGCACCATCCCATTCACATTTGCCCACACCGTGAGTACGGAACAAAGGATGGCGGCGCTCGGCAGTAGTCAGTCCGTAGGGAGCAGAGAATCCCTTGGTGTCAGCAGCCTGCAGCCATGCCACACCATAGCGATTGTCATCTTTCGCCATGTGTGTGTACCAAGGCAGGAAGCCGATAGCCTCCCGAACACATGCCGAAGAATCGACGCGGTGGGTTTCAAAAAACTGTTGGTCGGTGTTCCACAGCAGGGTGTGTGCAGCCTCTTGTAGTGAATCGGCTTTGGCATAATACCGCTTGGCTTTGGCTGGGTCACCGCTGAGTGCTGCAATATTGCCGATAGCTTGGGCATTGCCAAACATATAGGCATTGATGCTGGGACGCAGATATTTCTTCCTACGTCCGCCGCTGATGGTCTCTTCCATGGCATCCTGCACGTCAGCCTGCCAGTAGAGTTGCTGTCCTTTGACCTTTCGGGTGTGGGTAGATTCCCAATGGTTGTATTCCCATTCGAGTGAAGGCAACATGTTGCATATCCAGTCTTTGCGTCCATCTACGGCATAGCGTTGCCACAGGGCATATGGCATCCACGAAGAATAGTTGGCAATCTTCTTCATCGGTTCGCCATTGTTGCCTTTGTACCAGGTGTTCATGATTTGGTCGAGGTAGTCGGTTTGGCGCAACCAACGACTCTCCATGATATGATGGCCTACGCCAGAGGCAATCAGATTATACTGATCGGCATAGGAGCGAGGCACCAGAAACTCGGTCATGGCATAGCCCACGGGAGTGAGTCGGATATGCTTGCGGAGTGTCCACCAACGGTAATACCACATCTCTTCGAATTGTTTCTGCGGACAGTCGAACAGCGGTACGTTATTGGTCATCCACTGCCATGCCTTGCTGTTGGGTATTGCCTGAATGATATTTTCATCCTCCATGCTGTTGAAATCATCCACATAGTGCTTGTAGTCGGCATAGCGTAATGCTACGGCATGGGCATCAGCATCGTCGGATGAAGTCTGGAAATGGCTGATGCGATAGGTGGCAAGCAGTTCATCATCGCCTGCATGATCGAGTGTACCATACCAGTCGGCATCGGTATCGATATCAGGGAAGGTGCGGCGTGCACCGGTGCGGAAGAGAACACGCTCGATATGTGCTATGGGTGAGAAGAACATGCGCTGTCCTGCCTTCTTGCCGTTGACATAAACCTGTATCATCCGGTTGTCGGTAGAGAGTACGGCTTCGATATGATAGGTCTTACCAGCTTCGTATTTTCCCAAATTGCCGTAGCGTGCACCACCTTTACAACGCATCTCTCCTTGTGGTGTCAGTTCGATACGCGAGCAGGCGGTACCCTGTTCGTCGAGAAATTCTATCTGTAGGAGACCATGGTCGTTTTGCAGTGCTTCGATGTCGAAAGCCACACACAGACTCTTCGATGCCGGAATCTTACGTTCTATGCAGGCATAGTCGAAGGGATTGCAGTCTGCCATGGTGAGCCATCCGTTGACCAACGAAACCTCGGCACGCTTAGGCGAATAGATGTTCCACTGGCGGAGTTGGGCGAGTTGTCCCACGTTGAATTCCCCATCGTGGGCATGCGCTGATGCTTTAGTCTGTACTGGCACGGGGATGTGGCTCACCCAGATATCCTCCTTATTCATAGAGTAGGTCAGCCAGAGGTCACCATCTTTGGGCACTCCGTTGCCTTCGAGAATTCCTCTGACATACTGTGGACCATAGCTCTTATAGTTGCCACCGTAGCGCATGGGCGGCACTTCGCCCACCACGAGATTGAGCGTAGTATATTCCAGTCCGTCGTTGGAGAGAGAAATGCCCAACGGCCAACGGTATTCCGATGGGTTGTAGATGGTGGCATAGGACCCGTCGGAAAGGCGTTGCCCCCATATCTTAGCATTGCTGTTGACAAAACCGCGAGCACGTGCCACAGGTTGTGACCACGTCAGACCGCCATCGTCGCTGATACTGGTCAGCGCATGTTTCCATAACGCCGCTAAGCGTCCGTCGGGCAAAGTGTAGTCGCAGTATGCCTTGTAACCTTTGTTGAGGGGGATGAGCGGATCGTTGCGGTCAGCCTCTTCCACCCATTGCATGCGGTATCGTGGATTGTCGAGAATCTCTCGGCACACCTTACGTAAGTTTTTGTCGGCTTGGGTGTAATAAGGAAACGGCAGGGCACCTTTCTTGTTTTCCAATGGTTTGCAACCATGGTTGAGATAGATGAAACAGATGGGGCCCAACGAACCATCGGCTTTGACTTCGCGAATGACACGGCCGATGCCGTTGCCATCGTTAGGATCGTCTTTGCGGTCGAAAGCCACACCGTAGTTGCCTAAGGCATAGAGGCGACGGTCTTTGCTGACATACCAACCTACACGTTGATGCATGATGGCTACAAGATTGTGGGCACGTTCAGAGCGTCCTGGTTTCTGGAATCCTTCGGGAACCTGTATTTCAGGAAAGAGAATCTCTGGTTCGCTCCATGTGTAACCATCGGCAGATGTCTGATACATGGTGCGTGAAGGTGGTATGTGTTCGTCGCTCGGATCGCAAAGGAAGTTGAGATGGAACCGATTGTTCCAATATGCCAACATGGGTTGGTGGTTGTAGGTCCAACCATCGTTGTTGGCTTTTGCTGGATATTCGCGGTTGGCTTGCATCACTTGGATGTTGTGTACACCCACCACGGGCGACAAACCGCCATCGTGGCGGTAGGGGGTGCTCAGGGTGCTGCCGGTGTAGTGGATGGCATCTGAAGCGTTGAGCAAGTTGCGCACAATGGTTTCGGGAGCACGGAAAATGGTGCCGTGCTTATGGAGAACTGGTACGCTGACCTTGTTGGAAACATCTTCAAAGGTTTTGAAATCGGTGGTGAAATGTGCACCGAAATCCTTCAACCGATAGCGATCATAGTAGATCAGCCATCCACCATCGACCTTAGCGGTAGTGGGACCTTCCATCAGTTTGCCGGTGAAAGGTTCGGATGCTTTCGACCATGGACCGTAAGGTGACTTGGCATAGGCCACCTTGATATCGCGTTCAGGACGTGTATTGTCTTTGAGCACCATCACATAATCGCGCTTGCCCCGTTTGACGAGGGTGGCATCAATACAACTGAAGCCAGGGTCTATCATCAAGCGAGTAGGGGTGAAGGTGCGGAAATCCTTGGTGGTGGTATAGTACAGACGATGGTTGTTGTTCTCATCCTCTATTCCTCGTGGAAATTTGCCCGGCACACACGATGCCCATACGATAACAGCCTGTTGGCGGTCGTCGTCCCAGAAGAGTTCGGGAGCCCATACGTTGACGGTGGTGGTGTCGGTCATGACCTCGATGAAACGTTGCTTGCTCCAGTGCTTTAAGTCTTTCGAACAAGCATAGCCGAAGCCTCTGTCACCCTTCCAACTTGATGTCCATACGAGATGGAACATGCCATCAGGAGTGCGGATGATTGACGGGTCGCGCATGACACGTTGTTTACCTACCTCAGGTTTAAGCCAGATGCCAGGGATAGAGTCCCAATGCCATCCATCGCGACTGTAGATGAAGCGCAGTCCGTCGGTGGCTGGTTCGTGGAAAGAGGTGGATACATAGAGGTCGTGTTGTGCCTCTACTGCCATGGTAGAGAGGAAACACAAGGAGATTAGAGCGAGTAGTGTCCGTTTCATGATTTGTTTATATTTTATTCAAGTTTCGCAAATGAGGGAATTGATTGAAGTTAAAGGAGTTATCACTCCCTACGGTCGTTCTGGAAGTTAAGAGACAATAGCCTTTTGCCGTAAGACGTAGGACATTTGTCCCTTAACTTCTCTCTAACTTCTTTAACTTCCCCACATGCGAAAGTTCAGTACTTTATAATATAGACGCATCAAGTGGCATTTTGTAATGCCAAAGGTCAGAGAATCACAGTTTCGCTCATGAGTCGTTCCCATTCTTCCAGGGTGATGTGTTTGCCTCGTAGCGTCCTGACAGCAGACCACCCGGCATAGCGGCTGTCGTTGGTACGCAACCAATGGAACTCATCGGCTTGGCAATGGTTGTGGATCATCTGCTCAAGGTGGTGGCGATAGGCAGGATTGACTACCGAGAGGTAACATTTGCCGTTCGACAGCCGGATGGCAAGCAAGAGATATTGTTGCTTGTCGGTAGTGGGAACTGTGGCAAGCATGGCATTGCGAGAGGTGATGGTGATGTTCCATCCATCAGTATTGAGCCGTTGCATCCATTGGCGGAATACCTTCCCGTGGGCAGAAGTATCGCGAGTTTGGGTGTAGGCAATATAGAAGTGGATCATCTCGTGGAGCAAAACAGATTGTCTGTCGTGGTCGCTCGTATTGTAGAACTCGCTCACCTTGATGGTATAGCCTGTGGTTTTCCACCGGCCAGGCAACAAGCCACGCCGCACCTTGTGGCAGCTAAACTGTCCCAAGGTGCGCTTGGCATGATTGACCACAAAGTGGGGTTCCGGCAGAATATTGCCGAAATACTGGGCGTTGAAAGTGGTAAACCACTCGCGAAGCGTTTGCGCAGTCATGCTACCCCGTGTTTGTTATAGTTAATGAACTATCGCTTGTGAGGGAGTTAAGGGAAGTTAGGGAAGTTAGAGAGAAGTTAAGGGACAAATGTCCTACGTCTTACGGCAAAAGGCTATTGTCTCTTAACTTCCCGAACGACCGTAGGGAGTGATAACTCCTTTTACTTCAATCAATTCCCTCAGTTGCGAAACTTGAATAGTTATTTATCATACTGATATGGAACAATCTGCTACTTAGCGATAGTTGCCCAATGCCTCGATACTCTGTGGCAACCATACTTCCATTTCGTTTGCACCACGGTGGTTCCATGCGTAATAGGGTATGAGTGTGAGGCGCGTGTCGGAGACTTTCACCCTGCCGTCGGCATCGGTATCAACGGTCTGACCATCTACTTCGATGGCTTTCACACCAAACGAAACCTGATGTTGACCGTTGATAGTGCGGTCAACCACGTTGAACTGTGGATTGGTGGGCATGAGGAAACGGAAGATGTTGTGGGAACTATTGTCGGCAGCTTCGGCACAATAGACCAGAGGACCGCGTTCTACAGCCACTCGACCACGGTCGTCGGTCACCTGTGGATTGGCAACAACGGTACGTACTGGCATATCGAGATGGAGCGAAACAACATCGCCTTTCTTCCAAACGCGGTTAATGATGAGATATCCTTTGTCGGTCTTTACACCATCGACAGGCTTTCCGTTGACGGTAATCTGATAGTTGCGTGTCTGACAATCGGTATAACGGTAGAGGTCGCTGGGTACTGGTGTGTTGACAGCCCAACCTGGAATACGGATAGCCATGGCAAATGCTTTGGCTTGATTCTTCTGAATGCGAAGGTTGATGTCGCCATTCCATGGATAGTCGGTCTGTTGTTCCAATACGACAGTTTTACTTCCTATTTCTACATGCGCCGTATTGCCGGTGAAGAGATTGACATAGAGTGTGCGGTCTTTGACAGCATAGACATAACCAGGGAATGACGGGATGAAACGGCATATATTGCTCGGACAGCAGGCACATCCAAACCATGGTTGGCGCTCGGTGGTGCCATCGCTCGACAGGGGATTGGGATAGAAGAAGCGACCGCCATCAACCGACATGCCGCTGATGACACCATTATAGAGAGTGCGCTCCATGCAGTCGATATATTTTGCATCGCCTTGCATGAGGAACATGCGATGGAAGAGATAAACCATGGCAATGGCGGCACATGTCTCATTATAGGCAGTAAGGTTGGGTAACTCATAGTCGGCACCAAAGGCTTCGCCTTCATGGCGTGCGCCAACACCTCCGGTGATATAGTATTTGCGGCTGACGATATTATTGTAGATGGCGTTGAGGGCATTGATATAGGCGGTGTCGCCCGTAAGGGCTGCCACGTCAGCCATTCCTGCATACATATATCCGGCACGGACAGCATGTCCCCATGCTTCGGTCTGCTCGATGACAGGTTTGTGGCTTTGGGAATAGATGTTGTGGGTAGAAGTCTTTCCACGATAGTCGAGCAGGAATTTAGCCTCGTCGAGATAGCGTTTGTCGCCGGTGAGCAGGTAGAGCCGAGTCAATGCCATCTCGGCAATCTGATGACCTGGAGTGACACAGACTTGGCCAGGACGTGGTCCAACTTCGCGGATGACGCAGTCAGCATAGCGGCGAGCTATGTTGAGAAACTTATTGCTACCTGTGGCTTGATAGTGTGCGCAGGCGGCATCGACCATGTGACCTAAGTTGTAGAGTTCATGACTGAGCCCTTCTTCCTCGACCCATCGTTTCGCTCCAGACCATTGGTGTGGATGCGCAGGATTGATGGTGCGTGCGGTGTAGAGGTAACCGTCGGGTTCTTGTGCGGCAGCTACAATATCGAGGATGCTGTCGATATATTGTTTGAGGCGGTTGTCGGGATAGGTTTGGAGTATATAGCTTGCTCCTTCGATGGTTTTATAGACATCGGTATCGTCGAAGGGTAATCCCATAAGCTTGCTGACGTCCCATTTGGGAGTTTGCAGACCGTTGTGACCAGGGTGTTGCAACGTATAGGCAGCCATTTTGAAGTTGTCGTAGCGATGGGTTGTTTCGCATTTTTCGAAGGCCAAAGGGATGGTTACTTCGCGTGCCGCTTTGATGCGTTGGCCCCAAAAAGTCTGTGCATTAACCTTCACCGCGGTAAAGGGCACTTGGGTGATGGGGTAGCCATTAGAGTTTGTTGTGGTGATGTTTTTGGCTTGTGTGCTGACCACAGCGATTGCAGCCATTGTCAGGAGTAGTATTTGTTTCATTGTAAAAAGTTTAGGATTACATCTTGCAAAGATACGATTAAGCGAGCGAAAAGCAAAGAAAAATTCAGTTTTTTTGCTTTGCAACAGAGTTGCAGAGTCCTTTTTCCCTCACACTTCTTCGCTCAAAAGCGATGCTGACATTATTTGTCTTGAAGGATGTTGCGCAGGTCGGTCATGATGATTTGTAGGTGTTCCCGAATTTGTTTGTCATCCAGTTTATCGATGTTTTCGGGTGTCAGGGCGGTTAGCTGATCAAGAGATTCCATCTGTATCATGGTGGCAATTGGCAACATTTTATGAACCACCTGCTTGATTTGTGTGATGGACGATTTGATATTAGGAGTATCAGCGGCATTGGTAGTAGGATTGTTTGCCTCGTCCAATATGTTTTGCAGGCGTTGCAAGTGTTCGTTGAGTGCAAGTTTTACATTCTTGATGATTTCCAGCGCAGCCTCTTCATCATCATCTGCAAAGGC
>Ga0129310_1001473_pt1 | contig 20443 bp, 17 predicted proteins | sample Go1ome_2_FD_94433 | JGI IMG/M metagenome (GOLD analysis project Ga0129310, IMG submission 94433) | Western lowland gorrila individual fecal microbial communities from Wisconsin, USA - Go1022A metagenome | ecosystem: Host-associated > Mammals > Digestive system > Large intestine > Fecal | place...
CGGTCCCCATATTTATCAAGGCAGTTCTTGTGGACTGTCAGCTTTGCTGCGCCTAAAATTATTTGTGAAGATGGTCGTGGGAGGTTAGGTGAGATTGGTTTTTGTTAGCTTAATGGCATTGGAGATATTATAGGGCTATTTTACATTAAAGTCAATCGCTTTTTGTATTTTTCGCATTTTGTACAGTTAATAATACGCATTATCTGAGATATTAAACAACACTTTAGTATTTTGAACATTTTTTACATGCGCGGCGCTTAAAAATTTCCTATTGAAAATCTGAATATAACGTGCTATCATATTATCAGAAGCCTGAAACACTGCTATGCACATAAGCGATAGGGCTTCGGGTGAATGCAGGGTATGATCTGAATTTGGAAAGCCGCAGGCACACAGACCATAGTTTAATAATGTACAAAAGGAGAAATAGATGTACTGCAGAAGTTCTATCACAATACTTACCATCATCTCAGCAATACTTATGACAGCCTGCGGCGGGACTGATAACGCGGCAACGGAAAGCATTCAGCAAGCAAGTACAGCGTCCTCTGCGGCGGAAGAAACGTCGGCAGAGCAGACGGAGAGTCAGAAGGATAGTCAGCCCGAAGAGCGGCAGGATACTGAGGAAAACGGAATGGGAAGATACAAGGATATCATCACCGAACTGCCGCCCGACGGGTATGACACAAAGCGCGAGGGTGTAACATATCCCGAATTTGAAAAACGCAGTTACTTTTCGCAGACGGCTGAACGCGAAACTTTCTACAATGTGCTGCTTCCCGCTGACTACAGCGAGGATAAGCAGTATCCCGTGCTGTATATACTGCATGGTTTTTATGACAATGAGGACTGGATGGCGCGTGACAAGGTGGCGCTCAGTCAGATACTTTCAAATCTTCAGCTTGACGGCGAAGCGAAAGAGATGATAGTGGTGCTTCCATACATCTTTTGCAGTAAAGAACTGGAGTATACAACGGGCATGGATGCTGAGAATTGTCTTGCCTACGACAATTTCGTTAACGACCTTGAAACCGACCTGATGGCTGAGATAAGCAAAAACTTCCCGGTGGCTGAGGGGCGTGAGAACACAGCTGTAACAGGTTTTTCGATGGGCGGGCGTGAATCGCTGTTCATAGGGGTCACCCACCCTGAACAGTTTGGCTATATCGGCGCATGCTGTCCCGCACCGGGTCTTGCACCAGGTCAGATATCGCCCGAAGAACTCAGCTTTGATGACGATGCCGAACCTTATGTGCTGATGATAAGTTCGTCAAATTCCGATGGCGTGGTAGGCAGTTTCCCCAACACCTATCGCGGATATTTAGATGCCAACGGCGAAGAGTTCCTCTCACATGTAATGGAGAAGACGGGTCACGACCACACCAGTGTCAAACCGCACCTTTACAATTTCCTGCGCACACTGTTCAAAGACTGAGCGCAAAAACGCCTTATCCCTGAAATGTTTAACCAATTCTTTCTTCTCCCGCACTGCGGGAGAGGGAAGAAAAAATTTCAGTTATTTATATAAACAAACACCCCCTAAAAATTTTTTCATAACTTCTTAAATTTTTTTCATAACTTCTTCTAAATCGGATCTGCTTCCGAAAAAAGGTCTGCCCTGTAGATAATGCGGGACAGACCTTTTGCTTTTATGCGGAACATTTTCGGCACAAACAAAAAGACACCGTCCTCCCGGCTCGGTGTCTTTCTGTAGTAAGGAAAGTAAAATGAATTAAAAAACATGAATATCGTTAGTAATACACCCACTAAGGCTTATAGTTCTCTTTGATCTCTATATAGTCCTTCATGAGTTTTACCGCACCTGCGATACCTGTCTTGGAGGTGTTTATGCACAGGTCGAAGTTTGGCGCAGCGCCCCACTTCTGGTCGGTATAATAATTATAGTAGGAAGCACGCCGTTTGTCGGTCTTCTTGATGAAGTCCTCCACCTTGTCCTTCTCTATGTCGTATCTGCCCAGTATCCTCGCCTTTTTGTCTGCCAGATCAGCAGTAAGGAAAAAGTTGACCACATTGGGATCGTCTTTCAGCACATAGTCAGCACACCTGCCGACTATGACACAGGGACCCTGAGCGCCCAGTTTGCGTATGGTATCGAACTGTGCCAGAAAGATCTTGTGGTTCAGCGGAAGATCGGGATTTATCCTGCCGTCTGCCGAAACGGGATAACTGCCCATGACCAGCGAGAACAGAAAACTGTTGGTGTAACTCTCATCGTTCTTGACAAAGAGTTCTTCGCAAATACCGCTGTCTTTGGAAGCCATCTCCAGAAGTTCTTTATCATAGAACGGAATGTCAAGTTCACGGGCAAGCGTCCTGCCGACCTCGCGGCCGCCGCTGCCGAATTCACGGCTGATAGTAATGATAGACTTCATAGATGATCTCCCCTTTCTCTCTTGGACTGAATATATTATAGCACATTATTTGTATTTTGTATACAAAAATAATGAAAAATCTTTCACAAATTTAGTAAAAATATTTTGTGCATTTTATCAATAGACAAAAATAAAGTGCAACACGGCTCACAAGTGAATGAAAAATGACGGAAATCTTGCATTAATTTTAAAATTTAGCCTTAATTAACTTTTGTTTAGGACTTAAAAGTGCAGAAATCTGTCCGAAAAATGCTTTCGTTAGTCCGTACTAACCAAATTAAAATAAACTAACCAAACAATTTGCGTAAAATTGCATAAAAAAATGCACGCAAGTTTGTGAATTAATTTTTCTAAAATGCTTGAAAAGAATGGCGAAATAATGTATAATAATAATGTTAACCGCGACTATTTTTGGGGGCATATACGCACTTATATCGCCCATGTGAAATGTTAAATGCGCGGCACATGATCAGTATATTTTGTTATGCAAAATTATAAGGAGGTTATTTTATGACTGAGAAAACCGTTATTCCTTTTCAGGGTACTCCTGAGCAGGAGGCACAGCTTAAGGAAGTCATTGCTAAGCACCATGACCAGCCCGGTGGACTGATGCCGACTTTGCAGGAGGCTCAGGGGATCTACGGCTATCTTCCAATTGAGGTCCAGAAGATGATCGCTGACGGACTGGGCGTATCACTGTCGGAGGTATTCGGCGTTGCTACATTCTACAGCCAGTTCTCGCTCACCCCGAAGGGTAAGCACAGGATCAGCGTCTGTCTTGGTACTGCCTGCTATGTAAAGGGCTCTGATAAGATACTGGAGGCTGTTGAGGCTAAACTTGGCATCAAGAGCGGTGAGTGTACTGCTGACGGCATGTTCTCCATCGATTCCTGCCGCTGCGTAGGCGCATGCGGTCTGGCACCTGTTATGCTGGTCGATGAAGACGTTTACGGCAAGCTCAAGCCCGATCAGGTCGCAAAGATCCTGGACAGCTACAAGTAAGGAGGTAAGGCAGTATGACTATTGAAGAACTGAATAAGATCAAAGCCGCAAAAGCGGATATAGTTAAAGTCAGAACCATCATTGCTGAAGAGGGCGAAAAGCTCGCTAAGGAAACAGGCTACCGCAAGCAGGTACTTGTCTGCGGCGGTACAGGCTGCCAGTCCTCTCATTCTATGGACGTTCTGAAGGCTCTTAAGGACGAGCTGGCTGCACAGGGCATCGCTGATGAAGTACTTGTTGTAAGAACAGGCTGCTTCGGTCTTTGCTCACTGGGTCCCATCGTTATAGTATACCCTGAGGGCGCTTTCTATTCACAGGCAACTCCTGAGGGCATCAAGAGGATCGTTGATGAACACCTGGTAAAGGGTGAGATCTGCAAGGATCTGCTCTATAAGGAAACTGTTCATGAGGACGGTTCTATCATTTCACTGTATGAAACAAACTTCTACAGAAAGCAGAAGAGAATAGCACTGAGAAACTGCGGCGTTATCGACCCCGAAGATATCGAGGAGTACATAGCTACCGAAGGTTATCAGGCACTTTACAAGGTACTCGACTCCATGACTCCCGATGAGGTAGTTAAGGAAGTTCTTGATTCGGGCATACGCGGCAGAGGCGGCGCAGGCTTCCCCACAGGCAGAAAGTGGATGTTCACTAAGGACGCTCCCGGCGATGTCAAGTACGTTGCATGTAATGCCGATGAGGGCGATCCCGGCGCATTCATGGACAGATCGATCCTTGAGGGCGACCCCCACGCTGTCATCGAGGCTATGACCATAGCTTCCTACGCTGTAGGCGCTCATCAGGGCTACGTTTATGTAAGAGCGGAGTACCCCGTTGCTGTACACAGACTCCAGATCGCTCTGGATCAGGCTAGGGAATACGGTCTGCTGGGCAAGAACATTCTGGGCAAGGGTCACGATTTCGATATCGAGATCAGACTGGGCGCAGGTGCGTTCGTTTGCGGTGAGGAAACTGCACTGCTGACCTCCATCGAGGGCAACAGAGGTGAGCCTCGTCCAAGACCTCCTTTCCCCGCTGTAAAGGGTCTGTTCGGCAAGCCTACTCTGCTGAACAACGTTGAAACTTACGCAAATATCGCACAGATCATCAGGAAGGGTGCTGCATGGTACTCCGCTATGGGTACCGAGAAGTCTAAGGGTACTAAGGTATTCGCGCTGGGCGGCAAGATCACCAATGTTGGTCTGGTTGAGATACCGATGGGTACAACACTGCGCGAGATCATCGAAGAGATCGGCGGCGGCATACCTGAGGGCAAGGCATTTAAGGCTGCGCAGACAGGCGGTCCTTCGGGCGGCTGTATCCCTGCACAGCACATAGATACTCCTATCGACTACGAGAGCCTGGCTGCTCTTGGTTCGATGATGGGTTCGGGCGGACTTATCGTTATGGACGAGGACAACTGCATGGTCGATGTTTCCAAGTTCTACCTGAACTTCACCGTTGACGAGTCCTGCGGTAAATGTACTCCCTGCCGTGTAGGTACAAGAAAACTCCTGCAGCTGTTGGAGAAGATCACCGACGGCAAGGGCGAGATGGAGGATCTGGAGAAGATACAGGATCTTGCTACACACATGAAGTCCTCTTCTCTGTGCGCACTGGGTCAGTCTGCTCCTAACCCTGTTCTGTCTACATTACAGTATTTCGGTGACGAGTATCTCGCACACATCAAGGACAAGAAGTGTCCCGCAGGTGTCTGCAAGAACCTGCTTCAGTACGAGATCGTTGCTGACAAGTGCAAGGGCTGTACGCTCTGCGCAAGAAACTGTCCTGCCGGCGCTATCACAGGCACTGTCAAGAATCCTCATGTTATCGATACTGACAAGTGCATCAAGTGCGGCGTCTGCATGAGCAACTGTAAGTTCGGCGCTATCATCAAGAAGTAAGCAGAGGAGGGTACTAAACTATGGAAATGATTCATCTGAAAATAAACGGTATCCCTGTGGATGTTCCCGCAGGCTCTACTGTTCTGGAAGCAGCTAAGGCTGCAAATGTGGATATACCTACACTCTGCTACCTGAAAGATGTCAACTGCATCGGCGCTTGCCGTATCTGCGTTGTTGAGATCACAGGCGCAAGAGGTCTGGTAGCTGCCTGCACACACCCCGCAGCTGAGGGCATGGAGGTATTCACCAACACACCTAAGGTTAGAAAGTCGAGAAAGACCACTCTGGAGCTGTTGCTCTCCAACCACAAGAAGAAGTGCCTTTCCTGCGTAAGAGCTAACAACTGCGAGCTTCAAAAACTCAGCGTTGCTTACGGCGCAGATGAGGACAGATTCATGCCTGAGGAGATGAACAAGCCTATCGATGATTCTTCTCCTTTCCTGGTAAGAGATAACAACAAGTGCATACAGTGTATGAGATGCGTTGCTGCCTGCAAGAACGTTCAGAGCGTTTCTGTTATCGGCAACATCAGAAGAGGTTTCAACGTTCACGTTGGTTCTGCTTTTGATGCACCTCTCGCTTCCACCGCTTGCGTTGGCTGCGGACAGTGCATAGTTTCATGTCCTGTAGGCGCACTGACCGAGAAGAGCAGCGAAAAGAAGGTATGGGACGCTATCGCTGATCCCGAGAAGAAGGTAATATTCTTCACCGCTCCTTCTATCAGAGCAACTCTGGGCGAAGAGTTCGGCAATCCTATAGGCACCAACGTTGAGGGCAAAATGGTCGCTGCTATCAGAAGACTGGGTCCCGATCAGGTGTTCAACATGGACGTTACTGCTGACCTCACCATCGTCGAGGAAGCAAACGAACTGATCGAGAGGATCACAACAGGCGGCACTCTGCCGATGTTCACTTCCTGCTGTCCCGGTTGGGTGAAGTTCTGCGAGCACTTCTATCCTGACTTCCTGCCTCATCTGTCAAGCTGCAAGTCGCCTCAGCAGATGTTCGGCGCAGTTCTGAAGAGCTACTATGCTCAGAAGAACAACATCGACCCCAAGAACCTGTTCGTTGTCAGCGTTATCCCCTGCACAGCAAAGAAGTTCGAGGTAACAAGAGAAGAGCAGAGAGAGGGCGACTTCGACGATGTTGATGTTGCACTGACTACCCGCGAACTGGGCAGAATGATCCGCGAGGCAGGTATCGACTTCAATTCTCTGCCTGATGAGCAGTTCGATGATCCGTTTGAAACTGCTTCGGGCGCAGGCGCTATCTTCGGCGCAACAGGCGGCGTTATGGAAGCAGCACTGAGAACCGCAGCTGTTAAGCTGGACGGCAAGTGCGAGCCGCTGGAGTTCACTGAGGTAAGAGGCACTAAGGGCATCAAGGAAGCTACTTACACCGTTGGCGGCGTTACTGTCAAGGTTGCAGTTGCTTCGGGTCTTGCTAATGCAAGAGCTATCGTTGAGGGCATCATCAAGGGCGAAAAGGATTACCAGTTCGTTGAGATCATGGCTTGTCCCGGCGGCTGCATCAACGGCGGCGGTCAGCCTGTTCAGAGCGACAGCGTAAGAAACTTCGTTGACCTCAAGACACTCAGGGCTAAGGCACTGTACGATGCTGACAGCAGCATGAAGCTGAGAATGTCGCATGAGAGCCCTGTTATGGATATGCTCTATAAAGAGTTCTTCGAGAAGCCCGGCGCTCACAAGGCGCATGAGTACCTGCACACCACCTACGTTCCAAGAGGTAAGTATCAGGACTGATAATTAAATTATATCACCCCGCAGAGCCTATCTGCGGGGTGTTTTTGCATGGAAAAAGCCTGCGGAAATCTGCCGCAGGCTTTTCGTATAAATGGAGAAAAGTGAAATGTCAGTATTTTACGCCCCAGATGCTTTCGTTACTGCCTACAGCCGAGAATGTCATCACTTCGGTCTGTGCTTCATCGAGCATCTTGCAGAATACGCCGCTGTAGGTCTTGCCGCCGATGGTGACGGTCATTCGATAGCTGTCCTCTTCCATCGTCCATGTGCCTTCATCGTTCGCCGTCTTTGCCTTGCCGTCACGATTTAAGTAGAGTATCACAGGCTGGGCGATATCTGCGCTGATATCAGTGCCCTGATCTGTCATATAGTACCTGCCTTCGACATCAGCCATAGAATAGCCGCTCTCGCTGACAGTTTCGCCCCTCGTCTGGTATGGGAGCATACATATCCAGCCCTCAGCGTTAAGGAGGTATTGGTGGGTGCGCGGTGCGTGACCCTCAGTGTTATTGTCAAAGCGGGTGTGGTAAACGATGTACTTCTTGCCGTCATCGTCAACAAAAGCCGAGTTGTGACCCGTTGCCATATAAGCGCGGTTAAGGCTGGGAAGCATGTAATTGCCAGAAAGTTTCAGCCCGTAGCCCGCAGGGTCAACGCCAGATGGCAGTTTACTGCCGTTCATGTCAACATAGTCGCCGTCAGGCTTGTCACTGCGGAATACCCTTATCTGGTAGCCGCCCTCGCGGTTTAGTGCGCCGTAGGATATGAACAGGTAGTAATATCCGCTGTCTTCGTCATAGAGGATATACGGCGCTTCGCCCGATTTACCGCCGCCGCCCGCAATGCGCTTGCCAAAGTACGGGTCAACGCCGTTCGCTTCATCGGCTTTGGGGTGTATAGGCAGACCTGTCGCTTCGTCTATCTCCAGCAGGAAGATACCGCCGCTCCACGAACCGTAAGTCAGCCACATCTTACCCTCAGCATCATAGAAAACGGTGGGGTCAATGGCATTCGGGTACTGCCTTGAAGCGTAGCTTTTGCCGCTCCAGTAGTGCGAACTTGCGTAGTCGAGGTCAACATAGTCAAGCACATCGGTGTACTTTACGGTACTGCCGTAAAATCCCGAATAGATGAACGCGCCCTGCCATTCAAAAGGTCCTTCGGGTGAGTCTGAGGTGGCATAGCAGAGGTTTGAGGTACACCAGTTGGAGGTGGTGCAGTAGTACATCACATACTTGCCCATCTTTTTGTTGTAGATGACATCGGGTGCCCAGACATGTTCTGTGCCGCCGTTATCGGCATCATCGGTCTTAACGATGCTGGTGGGACTGCCTGCGTATTTGAATGCTTCATCGTAGACATCGTAAATTTGTCCGTACACATTATTGTCGGCACTGTAGCCATTCGCCATATACTGCCACGACATAAGGTCATCACACTTGGCGGCAGACATGTGTGAACCGTAGATATAATAGGTGTCACCGACTTTCAGCACCGATGGGTCGTGAACAGCCGCACACGCGGGTATATTGCGCTTTTTGATGCCCGCATAGTTCATCTCGAAATCGTAGTCGGGTTCAACATAAGGTTCATCGGGCTGTGAACTGTCACCAGTCTGCGATGATGTATCATCTGACGACTTGCTGTCACTGTCGGAAGGTGAACTGCTTGTAGGCACATCATTTTCTGAACCTGTGTCAGAAGACGGTGAACTGCTTGTGGGCACATCGTTTTCTGAACCTGTGTCAGAAGACGGCGAACTGCTTGTGGGCACATCATTTTCTGAACCTGTGCAGGAACTGTCATCTCTTTTATTTTTTATCGGCTTAACGCCCTTGACATGGGCGGCAAGCAGCGAAACATCGGTGATGTTCACCTTGCCGTCACCGTTGATATCTGCGGCGCTGAGAGAGTCTTCGTCCAGCGCGCGGATATTTTTTACATAAGCCGCGCACAGCGAGATATCTTTTACATTGATAATGTCATCACCGCTGACATCTCCTAACTTCCTGTCAGCCAGCGCTGAACCGTAGGGTACGGCTGTCAGCGCCATCACTGCCGCCAGAGAGGCAGCAAATTTTCTGCTTTTCATAATTACACCTCGTTATCGTTCATTTAAAATATAAGGACTTAATTTTGATAGCTTTTGTTTATTCTAACATATTGTAAGTACATTTGTCAATAGAATGGGAGAACTTTCTCTTTTTTCATAGTTTCTGATGGGTCTGCATAGCGCTGATTGTACGTGTACGTACAAATAAGTGTGGGATTTTTGTTTAAAGATATAAAAATTTTCGGAAATAGTTGACATTTTTGCAATAATGTGCTATTATTTGTAAAGACAATCAAATTCGGCTGTAACAACAAAAGGGTTAATTTTATTAACAAAATCTGAAATGTTGTTCAAAAAGATGCGCGGCAGTGCATTAATATTATGATCTAAGGAGGAACAGTGGTATGAAAAAGAAGTTTTATGCAGGTATGGTCGCACTGACTATGGCAGTCACAGGCGCGATGCCCGTGTTTGCGGTCGAAAAGGTCGATGAGATAACAGGCGACCTTAGTGTCAGCGGTTTCTTCGCTGAACGCACCAACGCTGTCGAACTGAAAAGCGGCGAGCAGTACACCTTTACGTTCGACAACCAGTCAAACGGCTCGAACAACTGGGAAAACTTCGTTATGGCGGTAACGGGTGCTGTCGGTGCCGACTATGTTGATGCAGGACAGGAAATATTTGTTGTCAGAGCCGATTCATGGGGCTGGGGCGGCGGAATGTCAGACTTTGTAGCGCCTAATGCCGCTGAGGGCAATAAGCTGGCTTTCACCAATGATGTTGCGAACTGGGCTGACTGGGCACCCGCGATGCAGGCAGGCGTTTCCTGCGAGGTAAATATAGGCAGGCAGGGTGACACACTTATCTACAATGCGAAGATAGGCGAGTACACAGTTTCGACTTCGGCTACATCGGGCGTTGCACTGCCTGAAAGCTGCTATGTGTTCTTTACAGGTGAGAATTGTGATCTGACAAACTTTACCACAACAAAGAGCGAGTACAAGAACCCCAACGCACTGAACGTTGTTGACGAACTTTCGGGTGACCTGACGGTAGGGGCGTTCTACTCTGCAAAGAGCGATGCTGTAAAGGTCGCTGACGGTGACAGCGTTACCATAAAGTTCAGCGACAAATCCAACGGCGAAAACAACTGGGACAACTTCGTTGTGGGTATAGCTGGCGATGCTGAGGGCTACAGCGGCGCAGCTTCCGAGATAATGAATATCCGCGCTGATGCTTACGGCTGGGGCGGCGGAATGTCTGACTTTGTTGCACCCGGCAATGAGGGCAACGCTCTGCTGTTTGTGAACGACATCGACTTCGAGAAATTCGCATCTGAGATGCAGGCGGGTGCAGATGTCGAACTGACCGTCAGCAAGGACGGCGATATGATAATATACGAAGCAAAAATAGCGGGCTACAGCGTTGAGATGGCAGCGGTATCGGGTGTTGCACTGCCTGAGGATATCTATGTATACCTTTCAGGCGAAAACTGTACGCTGACAGATATCAGCATAGTCAAGGAAGATGTTCCCGATGACAGCAGCGACTCAGACAGCAGTGACACTGACAGCAAGCCTGACGACAGTGAACCTGACAGCAGCACTTCCGACGGTGAGGACAGCAGCAAGCCTGACAGCGGCGACTCTGACAGCAGCACAACTGACAGTGATGACAGCAGCAAGCCCGATGACCAGCCTGATACTCCTAAGGGCAAGAAGGGTGATATCAACGGCGATGACAAGGTGAATGTCACTGACGTTTCGCTGGCAGCGGCACACGTAAAGGGTGTCAAGAGTCTCAGCGGCGACAAGCTGGCTAAGGCAGATGTAAACGGTGACGGCAAGGTGAATGTCACCGATGTTTCGCTTATCGCGGCGCATATAAAGGGCATAAAAACACTTAAGTAAAGCATAAAAAATCAGGGGAACGCTGAACGGCGCTCCCCTTTTTGTGTTTATGGCATAAAAATGCCCGACAGCACAGTGCGGTCGGGCAGGAAGTTATCTGCAAAGAGATTTGAGCGTTTCCACCTCTTCGACCTCGTCATCGGTGACCTCGCCGTCCGAACTTATGATTATCTCGCAGAGATAGCCAAGCAGTTCCTTGTAATCTATGGCAAGGCTGGGGCTGATGCCGCGCAGTCTGGTGAAAGCATCGCTGAAATCACTCTCAAAGTAATCGCCCAGCAGCATGTCACTGCACCCGCGATAAAGTTCGAGAAGTTCCTGCGAAGTGTATTCAAAATCAAAAAGTTCGTTATAATACCTTACCTCGTTGATATTGATAACGCCGTCAGCCGCGATGAGGCGCAGTGCCACCGTAGCAAGGTCATAGCCGTAAAAGCCTTTCAGTGAGCCATCACCGCACTTGTCAAGCATGCCGACCCTCTGCACGCTGTCGCACTGTTTCTTGAAACGTTCATACTTCATCTTGAAATTCAGTGTGAGGTCATCTATATCATTTATATTGGTCATGGTAAAATTCCTTTCTGCTTTATTTCCTTGTTATGACTTAATTATACATGAAACATGACTTTTTGTCAAGCGGGAATATTAGCATTTTCGCAACAAAGCGTTGCAATTTTTGAAAGTCGGACGAAAAAGAATGAAAATGATGTGAAAAAGTTTCTTTTGTTGACCGCTCGGCGTAATTGACAATTCATGGGTGCTGTGATATAATGTCTTCTGTAAATATATGAAAAAAGGAGAACGACATGAAAATAATAGCTATATCCGCCGTGACAGCGGGCGGAAAGACCACAATAGTCAATGCGCTGAAAGACCGTCTGCCGAAAGCGGCAGTGCTTTATTTTGATGACTATGACTTTGACGGAGAAGTTGAAGATTACGCAAAATGGCTGGCTGACGGCGCAGATGTCAACGTGTGGGACTTATCTCCGCTTAAAGCAGATATTGACAGGCTGATAAGCGGCGGCGAATATGAGTATATCCTGCTGGATTATCCCTTTGCGTATGACCACAGAATGCTGGAGGGCTATATCGACTGCTGTATCTTCATCGACACGCCCCTTGATGTGGCACTGGCACGCCGTGTGCTGAGGGATATGCAGTCTGCGCCTGCGGAGGATATCCTCGCTGAGATGCGGGCGTATCTGCAATATGCACGCCCTGCATTTGTACACATGCAAAAGGGGCATCAGGCATCTGCCGACTATGTGATAGACGGCACAAAAGCAGTTTCCGATATCGCAGAAGAGATATGCGGCATAATTTCGGGCATCTGAGGAGAAAAAATGGGCAGATCACTTAATATTGACCACATATTTAACGCTGAAAAGCTGACAAAAGCGCAGTTCAAAAAGCGGTTCACAGACATGATGAAAGCGAAAGGTCACACGTCAGCTAAAACAGACGATGCCGAACTTTGTTATGCGCTTGTCTTTTCTGCTTACAGAAAATGGGTGCGACATACGCAGAGAAGCCGCAGAACTCGCAATAAATCCAGGCGTGCCGGTGCTTGGCGTTGAAATGACAGACAGCGATTTTGTATCATCAGCAATACATATCAAAATTGGGAGTTTGAAATAAACAAGCAAATAATTACTTTCAGAATAATATGTTTGATGATAGTATTTCAGTTAGCAGTACCCATAGCATCGCCCGTGATCTCTTTTGCTGACGAGGTGTATAAAATCGGTGAAGAAAGAGCATAAAACAATAAAAACAAGCGCAAATATCAAAATGAACAAAAAGTTGAAATACAGAGTTGCTCACTTTAGAACAATTTACAAAGGTTTTTTCTTAAAAACCCCTTGACAAATTCGAGAAAATGATGTATAATAATTAAGTCGTTACGGGAGATAACAAAAGGCGGTATAGCTCAGTTGGCTAGAGCACTTGGTTCATACCCAGGGTGTCACCGGTTCAAATCCAGTTACCGCCACCACTTCTTATCTCCCGTAATATTATGGCCCGTTGGTCAAGAGGTTAAGACGACGCCCTTTCACGGCGTAATCATGGGTTCAATTCCCGTACGGGTCACCACACACAGGGCTCAGAAATGACGTTAAATCGCCATTTCTGAGTTCTTTTTTTACCCTGATACGACTTCTGTCCTTTACTTGTCCTTTATACAGCTTCGGTCTGTCCTTTGTCAGTGCCGTGCTTCTTGAAGTCAAGCACCGATGCGATAGCATCTCCTGCTCTCGCCTGAGCCTGATTGAACACATGACAGTAGATAGAAGTCGTGGTTGTTATCGTCGAGTGACCTAACGCTCCCGACACGGTGGCTGCGTCAACGCCCTCATTGATGAGAGCTGAGGCATAGAAGTGTCGCAGGGAGTGTATATCACAGAAACGGAAATTGTTTTCTTCACAGAATTCTTTGAGCCAGAAATACGGTGTGTTGTTGTTCATCGGTCTGCCGTCCCACTTCACGAACAGGCGGTCGTAGTCCTGCCACTTTGTACCGAGCTTCTCACGTTCCTCGTCCTGTTCCGCTTTATACTCACGGAGCAAGTCCATGACGATCTGAGGAAATTTCAGCGAACGCTGAGACTTCTTTGTCTTGGTGGTGTCGGTGTAGATGCCTTTAGAAGCGGTGTAATTGCTTGTCCTGCGGACGCTGATAACATTATGCTCCCAGTCAATGTCCTTCCATTCAAGACCGAGCATTTCTCCACGTCTGAATCCGCTGTATATCGCCAGAGTAAAGAAAGTGCGGTATTTCAGCGGTGCGGTTTCAAGGAGCTGAAAGAGATGTGCGACTTCTTCAAGAGTATAAATGTCCTTCTCCTTCTTCTCACCCTTCGGAACGGTAACACGCTTGCAGGGATTGTCGGTGAGCATTTCCATCTTCACAGCGTAGCTGAACACATCGCTGATGAAGCTGAGATGATGAACGGCTGTCTTTCTCGACAGCGGTCTGCCGTTTTTCAGGCTTTTGCCGTTAAGTGCCAGATCGTTGATAAACTGCTGGATATGGCGGCTGGTGATCTTGTCAAGTCTGAGGTGTCCGATTGCAGGATACACCCTCACCGTGAGCTGTTTCATACGCTCGTATGACGTATTTCTGAGGTTGAGCTTTGCATATTCCTCAAACCACTGCTCGGCGAAGTCCTGAAACTTGATATTCGCAGTGACCTGACCTTTCATGCACTTGTCCTCAAACAGTATCGCCTGCTTCTGAAGCTCTTTCTCAATCTGCTTCTTGTTCATACCGTCCGCAGGCTTCCATGTCATAGTCTGCACGACCTGATTACCTGATGTATCATATCCGCAGGAAACTCTGATCTGATAGGAGTTTCCTCTTTTTCTTATCGTAGCCATAAGTTGATTCCCTTTCTGTCAACATAGATTTTATGGCATACTCCTGTTACTCTAATGTTAGCGCACTATCGGGCTTTTGTCAAGAGTTTTTTCTATCTTTTTTGGGAGTATGCCGAAATCTATGCTCATGTTCTATGGTGTTTGTGGATTTTCTGTCTGTTGCCGTTCAAACAGCGTAAAATCGCCGTTCTCAGCGTACAGAATTATCTGTTTGCTGTCTGTCCGTTGAAGTAGGCAAGCAGATCAGCCTTGTTGATAAGCATCTTGCCATTTACGCCGTCACCTGTCCTCAGATACGGCAACTTACCCTGCTTGATCAGCTTGCGGACGGTATGCTCGGACAGCCCCCTGACCGCTTCGGTACATTCCTTGACGGTCAGCATCTCCACAGCTTCGGACTTGACCTCAGCCACATTGTTGGAATCATCGGCTTCGATAAGTTCGCTCAGGATATTCACGAGCTGAGCGATAAGCTCGTTCTTGCGATTTGTAGTCATTATTCCCTCCATAGCAGGTACTTCCCCTGCTTTCTATCTTGTTTGTATGTTATTCCAGTCCCCACGATTTTTTCTTTTTGGTGGGCTGGTATTCCAACTGTTGCGCCTGCTCTCTCTGCTTTTCAGCTTCAAAAAGCCGTTTTGCCTGCTCGATCACATCGGGAGCGATTCTCTCGACCTGACGGTAGACAGCCATTGTTGCATTGTACTTCTTGGTCAACGCACTCTTTTCGCTTGTCAGCGTCTGCACCTGTGAGTAAAGAGCTTTGGACTTTGCCTGTTCAGCATCATATAACTGGTCAAAATTCTCCTGATTGGCACGAAGGTCATAGATTGTCAGGTCAGCCTTGTGGGACTTGTCCTGTGCTTTTATGACCAGATCTTCCATTTTATCGACCACACTCTTGATGCCGTCCTTGTGCTTTATGATAGAAACAGGACTTTTCAGCATATCACGCAACTCGTTATGGTAGTTGTCAAACTCCATTTCGAGCTTACGGTCTTTTTCCAAGTCAGGCAGAAAACACATTATCGACTGGCTTTTCTGCTGCTGTCTTTCGTATTCTTGCTTTGCCTTGCTGACCTTTTCCTTGACTTCGGACAACTCCGCTTCTCCGTCCTCCAGCTTCTGCCCCTGCTCGATGAGATCGGCAGTAGCTTCACGAACTTGCTGTTGTGTATCACCGAGGAGTTTTATCTGTTCGGCAAGCTGAGTTTCGGTCGAAGCAAGCATTGTCTTTTTAAGTTCAAGCTGATACTGAGCCTGCGTATTCTGAACCGCCAGCTCGTCAGCCTGCCTGCGCTTCTCCTTGTATTCCGGTATCTCTAACGTCCCTCTCGCCTTTTCGGGAGCGAGGGGCTTTATACCGTGTTCAAGACATATCTTGTTCAGCACTTCCACCTCGGCAGCTCGCCATTTGGCGATTGCCATTTTTCCTTCACCGTACCCCATTTCTTTGAGCGCCTGGGCGATGCCGTTCTGCGTGTCCTGCCCACGCTTGTAGTGACCAACAGGAATGTAGTCAATATGCAAATGGGGAGTTGCCTCGTCCATGTGCAGGACAGCGTTAAAAACGTAAAAGTTCGGATTGCGATTCTGGAAACTTTCCATGTATTCTTTCAGGCAGTCGGCAACAAGTTGAAAGTCCTCAGTGCCGTACCCCGAATCTTCCTTCTTGCCAATCTGAACAACGTCCTCATAAAAGCTCTTGCGCTTGTCGGCGGCAGTGCGGACAGTGTTGCAAGGTTTTACCCCAAAGAGATGCTCATAGTAGCTGCCGTGAACCTTGCGGTCGTTACGCTTCTGTTTGGCATTGTAACGCTCAGTGGATTCAGCAAAAAGCTGATCGTATGCTTCGCCTATCGGCTGACGCACGAAGGTGACGTTTTGCGGAGTGCGGAGCGGATCAACATTGTCCGCCATGAACTCTCTATTGTTGTGAGTCAGAGAACCCTTTCCCTGACCGAATGAAATTCTTTTTTCTTTCATAGAATTACCTCTTTTGTTCATTGGATTTACTTCTCTCTTTCTACGAAATCCAATACAAAAATCATAGGCATCAACTCCTTTCATGACCGCTAAGGCGGAGAAGGCAAGCACAAGACTTCGCTATGTGCTACGCCAGCCCTGACGGGCAATTTTCCCTGAACGACACAAGGTATGGTCGCAGGGAAAAAGCTGCGGAGCAGCGGTTACAACGGTGCAGAGCGCCGCTTGTAACTCCGTAGTACTTGCGGCAGCATCAGACCGCCACAAGAACTACTCCGCCCTGCGGGGCTATCCCTTACGGGAGAAGAACGGCTGTCGGAGCAGCCTGAAATGTGGGCGCATTTATTCAAAAATCCGCATTACATTTTTTGAAAATCGACATTTCAAAAATGATGATTTTTCTCAAAACCTAAAGCTCAAAAATGAGCGAAAGTTAGTGCTGATTTTTTCACGAACTATTATTCAAAAATGAATAATAGCCAGTCCCGATTTTAGAACGGAAGCTCCTCCTCGACACCGAGAGTTTCGAGCAGATACTCGATCTCGTTTTTATAGAGAAAGCTCTCATAACCATTGAGGTAGTGAATGTTGCGAGCAACAGATTCACGAATATCAAGACCGCTTCTTTCTTCAAGCAGAGAAGTCAGCGTTTTTACCTTTTCCATATCGCCCATATTCCTCACCCCCTTTCTGCAAAAATGCTCACCCAACATCAACCAACAGCAAGCAACATTTCAGCCTGTATTTTGCAAAAGTCGCAATACCGCACTTTCAATGTCAGCCACCACAAAAACCACAAAATCCAGCGAGATCAGATATGGGGATTTACATAGACCATTTGGGCTGGTCTGTTGTTGGCGGCGGTGACATTTTCGTAAGCGACATAGCCGTATTCTGCAAGCGTATCGAGTGCCGAATAGAAGTCCTTTGCCGTTGGGAAAAGATTGCATCGGCAGGAATGGTAGAGGTCTGACTTCAAGCCCTGCCTGATATTCTTGGTTTTGAAAATCTGAATGATCTTCTCAGCCTTGACGATGTTCCCGTCAGGAGCATTCACGCTGAAACCATAAATCGCCTGATAACGGTAGTAGTGAGCGATGCTGAACGACCTCACAAGCGTATCGTGGTTCACGCTCTCATCGGAAGGCTCTACACCACGGGAACAGCAGTCGGCACAATGAAGAATACAGGCTATCCGAAGTATCAGCCCGTGAAACTTTCCGCCCCAGTCCTGACAGCAGCACATGGATTCCTTGATCTCTTTTTCGATATAATTATTGCAGTATTCGATATACTCCTCGGAAGCGTGACGGGACAGGTGCAGTATCGTTTCCTCACCGTCCCAATCCTTCTTTCCTTTCAGGAGCTGATGAATGAAATCGTGATACTGCTCCCTGACCTCTTTTGATATAGGTGCGGTATCATATCTACGTTTTCCCACATCGCTTTTTGCAAAGCACGGAACGAAACGTGCGATCAGACCGCTTGACCTGAAAGCGGTATCATTCATCATGTTGTCCCAGATATACGGCTGACCTGCGAGTGCAACAGAAAGATAAGGACGGGGAATTTCCGTTCGCCCCCGAATAACCCTGTTGCAGATGTACTTCTCACCGTTCCACGATTTTAGAAGTAAGTCGAGGTTTGGAATACCGCCATTGTACTTGCCGTTGAAGTTGGAAAGCATTCCTGCTTCGTCAGATATCATCAGCAGAGAATCATTCTCACTCAGCTCTATCACAAGGGATTCGGGCGTTATATCGTCAACAGCTATCCTTATTGGTGTAGTGTTGCGGATATTGTCAGCTTGGACACGGAGTTTAGCGATAGCGGCGGTGTCAGGCTCGTCCTCTTTTTCCATAGCCTTGACACGAGCTTCAAGAGCCTTAACGTCCTGCTGTGCCTTGTACATTTCCTCACGGTGGTCTTTGTTGTACTTGCTCTCAAAGCTGTCGAACGGAGCTTTGATGAAGTGCATGACAGGGCTTTTTCTTTCAGACGGCTGTGCTATGATGATCGAATACAGCACAGGCGGTTCTGTGTGGTCTGCCTTGCCTGCAAGACGATACAAACCTGTAAAACAGTAGCCCACGGCTGAGAGCATCGCTGTTCCTGCCATTCCCACGTCGGTGGAAGTCGTGACCGAGATCGCCTGCGCCATATTACGCAGAACGGGTGGTAACGCTCCGAGGGGAAAAGGGATAGCGTCCGCACTCTGCCGAAGCGGTCGGGGGTCTCCCCATTGAATAGTATTCATGTTGTCTTTTCCTTTGTCTGTTATTTTTTCTTTATTTATCTTGACAGATTGCATTTGATGTGCTATAATATGAAATGAAATAACACGTTTCAATCTCTAAATCATATTATATGCTACCTAAGTAGCATTTGTCAAGTAAAAATAATCAGAACAAGTTAAGTTCTGCCTTTTGCACAAATTGGAGGGACACAAAATGACCATCTTTTGGAGAAAATACAATGAATTATGTGACGAGCGAGGAATCAAGCCGAGGACTTTAGCCACCGAGCTGGGCATTTCGGCTGCGACCGTCACCAAATGGGTGAATGACGGTATGCCGAACCTCGACATGATAACGAGAATAGCCGAATACTTTGATGTTCCGATAGATTACCTCATTAACGAAGACGATACACCGATCATTCCGCAGGCAAACAAGAAAAGAAGCGTGTTCAAGTCGGTAAGTTCCCTGTCTCAGCGGTGGGTGAGCCTGCGCCGTGGAAGTGAGATCAGCCTGGAAACGCAGTTAAAGATCATTCCTTATGTGAATTGTACGGTGCAGTTTCTCAACAACGATAAGTATATTGAGTACGTTCCTGAAGCTGAATACGATACCGAGCATTTGAAGGACACAGAAACGATATTCGATATACTGGGCATTCTCGACCACTGTGCCGACACCGAGAGCTACCGTATCGTTCAGGTGCAGCTCTCACGAATTGTGCTGTATCACCTGAAAGAAAAAGGATTTGACCGTGAGGCTCTCCGCACCGAGCATCTCGATCAGGAGAAGATGGAGTACCTTTACACGGGCAAGGACAGCGGTAAGACGCACAACTACGGTCTGAACTTCTCGGATATGGACTTTCTCAGGGAGTTTACGGGGCTGAGTTATCAGGTTATGTTTACGGGGATTGAATAAGGTTATGGAGCTGAGGAGCGTTGCTTCTTGGCTCTTTTCTTTTTGAGAGGAACTTTGATTCCAGTGAAGTCGAAGTAATTCATTTAATAATTCACATACAAATGACAACAAATTACACGAAACCTATTGAAAATCTTTTTAAAATATGATAAAATGAAGCCTATTTGTAATTAGTGTTCATTAGTGTTCATTAAGGAGCATTTAGAACCCTATTTTACGGCATTTTTTGTGGTAGAAAACCTCAAAACGGCGCTATATCGTAAAATCGGAAAAATCGCTGATTTGAAGATTTTTGGTAGAAACTTGGTAGACAGCCGACGGCTTAAAAGTTGGTAGAAACTTGGTAGAAAACCAAAATACAGCCTAAAAACGGTAGAATGCCTGTTGACAAAAAAATGAATAATGGGTAACAGCGGACGGTGTTTCATACAAGTGAAGCGCTGTCCGCTATTTTTATGCCCAAAATTGAATACTACGCAACGCTTCTCAGAAATGAGGAGCGTTTTTCTTTTTCAGAATGAAGTCAAGGAGGTCTTTCTATGCAGAAACCTATGAGAATCGTTGTGAACGACCACGGTGTACTTACCCTGCCGGCTTATGCGATCCTCGACAATATGCTCAATGTTCCCGAGAGGGACTACCGCACGTTTGAGGAGATGTGTTCTTTCTTTCCGAAGGACGAGCCGTCAACGGTCAGAAATGCTCTGACGGAGCTTAAAGACGAAAAGTACGTTATCATCATTCACGGCAACACCTATGCAGTGAACAAGCTGCGTATACCGAATATGAAGCTGAGATAACTGACAGGGTGATACAAATGGGCAAGAAAATAAAAAAGAGCAAGACCGTTTCATCATCGGTCTGCCGTGTACATAAATCGAAAAACTTTA
>Ga0129310_1001475_pt1 | contig 20401 bp, 18 predicted proteins | sample Go1ome_2_FD_94433 | JGI IMG/M metagenome (GOLD analysis project Ga0129310, IMG submission 94433) | Western lowland gorrila individual fecal microbial communities from Wisconsin, USA - Go1022A metagenome | ecosystem: Host-associated > Mammals > Digestive system > Large intestine > Fecal | place...
ATACGGCTTCCGGATGCTCAGCCTGACCGTGCTGGGGGAAAATGCTCCAGCAATTGCGTGCTTCATCAAGAGCGGCTTTGTTGAGACGCTGCGTCGGCAGAATGTGATGCGCGGCGGCGATGAGCAGCCCTATACCCGCATCACGATGATGCGCGCGGCGAAGGAAAAAGAGTAAAATAAAAGGACTTCCATTCGGAAGTCCTTTTGTGTGCCCTCAAAGGGTGAAGAGCCATGCGCCCAGCGCGATCTGGATCAGCGCAAAGAGCGGGAAGAACACGCGGAAATACCAGTGCTTCGTCTTGTGATGGAATTTGAACATGCCGATCGTGCCGCCGATGCCGCCAAAGAGGATCGAGAGCAAAAAGAGATGCTTTTCCGGAATGCGGCGCTGATGCGTCTGCGCCAGGCGCTTGTCTGCGCCCATGGCGACAAAGGCGGCGGCGCTCATCACCGCGCAGAGGATAAAATAAATAAGAAAGGGAAGATTCATTTCAGTTGAATTCATAGCGAATAACTCCTTTTCTTTTGGATGGAAACGCGTTATAATATAAATGTAAATGCTTACAACGAAAGGGGCATGAACGTATGACGCAGTTGGGTGCGCAGATGTTTACCGTCCGTGAGTTCACGAAGGATACTGAGGGATTGCTGGAAACCTTCCGCAAGCTCCGTGCGATCGGCTATGAGGCAGTGCAGGTTTCTGCTATCGGCGCGGGCATCCCGGTACAGGATGTGGCCGAGGGATTGAAAGAAAACGGATTGACCTGTGCGGCGACGCACATCAGCTTTGATGATTGCAAGAGAGATCTGGATGCAGTCATCGCCAAGCACAAGGCTTGGGGCTGCGAATACGTCGGCGTGGGCATGATGCCCGAAGAATACCGCGCGGACGCAGCGGGGCTGGAGCGCTTTGCGCGCGAGGCCTCCGACGTGGCGGACGAGCTGGCCAAGGCGGGACTCAAGTTCGTCTACCACAACCATAACTTTGAATTCCGCAAGTTCGACGGGAAGGTCGGCATGGACATCCTCTTTGACAATTCCTCCCGCAACTTTCAGTTTGAGATCGATACCTTCTGGGTGCAGAAGGGCGGCGCGGATGTGCGCGCGTGGATCGACAAGGTGCGCGGCCGCATGGACGTGGTGCACTTCAAGGACATGGCGCTGAACGACAAGGCCGAGCAGATCATGGCGGAAATCGGTCAGGGCAACCTGAACTGGGATGGCATCATCGCGGGCTGCCGCGATATCGGCGTGAAGTGGTATCTGGTCGAGCAGGACGACTGCCACGGCCGCGATCCCTTCGAGAGCCTGAAGATGAGCTACGAGTATCTCACCGCGAAGGGCGTAAAGTAAATTCAATTCATAGAAAGACGGACAGCCGACGGGCCTGCCCGTCTTTTTTGCTTTGTGCGGGAAAAAACGGGGGAGAGGGCCCCACGCGGCCAGGTGCTCCGCAGGAACACCTGGCCGCGTGGGGCGGGGGGTGCCGGGGGCCGCAGGCCCCAGGCACCCCCCGGCACGCTCGCCATGAAAGCGGAAACTCAAGCCTTTTGTTCCCGCAGGCAGCACAGTGCGGGATAGAGCGCGGGGTTCTTGTCGAGAATGCCGCGCACCATCGGGAATTGTGAAAGTTCCTCCGGTTCAACCAGCTTTGCGTCGGAAACCTCGGCAGGATCGACGCGCAGATCGGCAAGCGCAAAGGGCATCCTGCACGCGAACAGCACCATGCACCAGTGTGCTGTTTCTTCCCCCAATAGCAGCCTGCCGACTTCGCTGAGGGAGGGGAGCGACAGTCCGATTTCCTCGCGTGCTTCGCGGCGCATCCCCTGCTCGGGTGTTTCGCCCGGGCGTAGTCCGCCGCCGGTCAACGCCCACTCGCCTTCTGCGGCGCGTCCTGCCGCACGCTGTGTCAGCAAGATGCGCCCTTCTTCGCTCATCAGGAACAGCAGCGGCACCAGGCAGGTTTCGCGCGGAAACTGCGGTGCAACGCCGTCACAGAGCCGCAGACGGCTGTAACCCAGCGGATGCCCGTCCAGCGAATACATATCGGTGCATTCCGCCCCCTCGAGGAAGCGCTTGAGCAGCGGCAGCGCGGTGCGCAGACGGTAAGCGATTGGCTCCGGCAGCCAGCTTTCACAGGAGGAATCTTCCAAAGCGGAGAAATCCACGAACTTTGCGTCCACCGTTTCTCCGGGTTGCAGCACGAGGTCCGAAAGCGTGAAGTTCAAGCGAATGGCATAGGTGTCCACAATGGAGTTGTGATGCAGTGTGGTGCAGAGCAGCGTCGGCTGCACGTTTCCCATGTCCAGCCCCGTCTCTTCGCGCAGTTCGCGGTGAATCGCCGTGATGGAATCCTCGCCGCTCAGCGCCGAGCCGCCCGTGCATTCCCAAAGATTGCCATAGTGCTTATTGGGGTCGCGCAGCGTCAGCAGCACGCGGTTGTCCTGCGTGACGACCCAGGTTTCGACCACCAGATGCCAGTCCCCTTCGTCCAGCGGTACGCCGCGCACATGCGTATACGGTTTTTTGACACGGTTTTCGTCGTAAACATCCCAAATTTCCGGCAAAGAGCTCACCTCTTTCACTTTTTCGCATTCATCAGTTTAGCACAAAAAAGGGAATCCGGCAAACCGGATTCCCTTTGCATTTCGGCCTTTAGCAAACCACGCGCACGCGAATGATGCCTTCCACAGCGGAGAGCGTCTCCACGATATCAGCGGGCAGGTCGTCCAACGAATCGACCACCGTATAGGCCACGTCCTTGCGGGACTTGTTGACCAGGTGCTCGATGTTGACGTTCGCGCCGGCCAGCTGCGCGGTGATCTGCGCAATCATGTTCGGGATGTTCTTGTGGATGACCGTGATGCGGTGTTTCTCGGCAGGCTCCAGCTCGCAGGCGGGGAGGTTGACCGAGTTGCGGATGCTGCCGGTTTCCAGATAGTCGCGGGTCTGGAGAGCCGCCATGTCCGCGCAGTTATCCTCCGATTCGGGCGTGGATGCACCCAGATGCGGCAGGGCAATCACGCCCGGCTGGCCGATGACGGCTTCGGTCGGGAAGTCGATGACGTATTTGCGCAGCCGGCCGGCCTGCAAGGCAGCCAGCACCGCCGCGGTATCGCACAGCTCGGCGCGGGAGAAGTTCAGCAGCGCCGCAGAGGGCTTCATCTTCGCCAGCACCTGCTCGTCGATCATGTTGCGGGTCTTGTCGGAAAGCGGAATGTGCACCGTGACATAATCCGCTTCGGCCAGCATTGCGTCCAGAGAAGTCGCGCGCTGGATCGTCGTGGACAGCGCCCAGGCGTTTTCCACCGAGATGAAGGGGTCATAGCCGATGACCTTCATGCCCAGCGTCGCCGCCGCGTTGGCCACGAGCACGCCGATTGCGCCCAGACCCATCACGGCCAGCGTCTTGCCCTGAATTTCCGGGCCGACAAACTGACTCTTGCCCTTTTCGACCTGCTTGGCGACGGAGGTTTCGCCGGGCTTGAGCTCCTTGACCCATTCCACGCCGCCGATGATGTCGCGCGAGGCCAGCAGAAGACCTGCCAGCGTCAGCTCTTTGACGGCGTTGGCGTTGGCGCCGGGTGTGTTGAACACGCAGATGCCCGCTTCGGTGCATTTGTCAACAGGGATGTTATTGTAGCCTGCGCCTGCGCGAGCAATGGACTGCAGGGAAGCCGGAAGCTCCATGTCGAGCATGGAGGCCGAGCGCACGATGATGGCGTCGGGTGCGGCGGTTTCCTTGGCCACCGTGTAGCTGTCCTGCGGCAGATGGTTGTAAATCACGGGCGAAATTGCGTTCAGCGTTTGAATCGTATACATAACGGAAAATACTCCTTATTCTGCTTACTTGTTGTCAGCCTCGAACTGCTTCATGAAGGCAACGAGCTTGACGATGCCCTCTTCCGGCATGGCGTTGTAGATGGAGGCGCGCATGCCGCCGACCGAGCGGTGTCCTTTCAGGTTGACGAAACCGGCCGCGGTCGCCGCCTTGACGAACGCCGCGTCCTTGTCCGCATCGCCGGTGACGAAGGTGACGTTCATCAGCGAGCGGTCGCAGTGACGCACCGGGTTGTGGAACAGCTTGCTCTCGTCCAGATAGTCGTAGAGAATCTTCGCCTTTGCGATATTGCGCTTTTCCATCTCCGCAACGCCGCCCTGAGAGAGCAGATAATCGAAGGTCAGACCCGCCATGTAGATGCCGTAGGTCGGGGGCGTGTTGTACATGCTGCCCTTGTCGGCCATGGTCTGGTAGTTGAGCATCACGGGAGTGATGTCCAGCGCGTGACCCAACAGATCGTCGCGGATGATGACGATGGTCACGCCCGCAGGCCCGATGTTCTTCTGTGCGCCGGCAAAGATGATGCCGAACTTGGTCACATCATATTCCTGCGAAAGAATGCTGGAGGAGAGGTCGGCCACCAGCGGCACCTTGCCCGTTTCGGGGAGCTTGGTGTAGCGCGTGCCGTAGATCGTATTGTTGCCGCAAATGTAGAAATAGTCCGCATCGGGGCGGAATTCCTTCTCGTCCCAATCGGGAATCTGCGTATATCCGATGTCCTTGGAGGAGGCGACTTCCTTGATGTCGCCGTAGCGCTTGGCTTCCTTCATGGCAAGGTTGGCAAAGTTGCCGGAATTGATGTAATCCGCCTTGCCAGTTTTGTAGCCGGAGAGCAGGTTCAGCGGCACTTGCGCAAACTGCATCGACGCGCCGCCCTGCAAAAAGAGCACCTTGTAGTTTTCGGGAATGTGCATCAGCGTTCTCAGATCCGCTTCCGCCTTTGCTATGATCCCCTCGTACATTTTAGATCGGTGACTCATCTCCATGACGGACATTCCCGTGTCGCCGTAACAAACGAGCTCACTCTGGGCCTTTTCGAGTACGGGCAGGGGCAGCATAGAGGGGCCGGCCGAAAAATTGTAGACGCGGTTCATAACAACATCCTCCTAAAAACGCGGTGGTGTTTGAAGGTATGACGAGTATCCTTCTGCGCGTTTCTGTCATTATACACGGTTTGCAGAAAATTGACAATCTTTTATTTATCGCTTTAGCAAGATAAATTGCGATTTAACACAAAACAATATATATCCTGCATTTTTAGCGATAAATGCGGACGGATATGCATGATTTTGCATGATACAAAATAAAACACTGCGCAAATACTTTTGCGAATAAATGAATACGATCTATCTTTATGCAGACGATCCGCCGGAAATGCAGAAAAAACCCCTGCCCCATAAGAAAAAGGGAAGGGGAAAGCTTTACGCTTTGCGGGGCGTCAGCAGGCATTTGCCGCCGGAAAAGAGCAGCGCGGCTGTGAAGGAAAGAACCCGCACGTCGGAATGCGAGGCGAGCAGACGCGGCACAGCGGCGCTTGCCCAGGCGATGAACGGCGTAGAGAACTGACAGAGCAGGAACCAGACACCGCTCACGATGCCGATGCTCAGCAGCGCGGCGCCTGCCGCTTTGCGCCCGCGCTCGATCAGCGGCAGCAAGGCCGCACCCGAGAGAAGCAGAAGGAGCGCTTCCAGAGCGGTGTACAGGCGGGGGATCGTCTGCGCGCCCGGCTGCCGCAAATCCAGCATGGAGGGCTGGGAGAGCTGGCGCATTTCATTCGCCCAGGCTTCTGCACGGCTCAGCGCCCAAAGCACCGGCACGATTGCCAACAAGATCAGCATCTGTTTGAGATCAAACGGCGCGGTCTTTTCAGCAAACAGCCCCAGCGCGCACAGGGAGCCGGTCAGCCCCAGCAGCATCAGTGCGGAGGGCAGTATCTGCGGATCGGTCAGCTTGTAGGTCACGGAAAACACCGGCGTGCCCGAAAGGCAGAGCCACAGTGCGCTCGCCGCAAACGCGGGCAGCACCGTCAGCGGATGAACGCCCTTTTTCACTGCGCCCAGCGCGAACAAGCCAAAGGCCAGCAGCAGCCCCACCACGGGATAGGGCACTGCGGGATAAATGCCGAAGCTCGTTTTGCCGTTGTCACCCGGCAGCATCATTCCCGCCCACAGCATGCCGCACAGCCCGAACAGCGTAATGATCAGCACAACCACACCCAGAGCAAATAGGATTTTTCTTCTCATCATGACACACTCCTTTCCGATCAAATGGGGGGCATCCGGTTAGAACGCTCCCCTGCGCATTCATTTAGCGAAGATCTCGACAGTCAACGTAAAAATCGAGAGCAAGCGGATCAGTCGTACTGCTGCTTGTGTAAAGATAGGTTCCGGCTGCCAAGGTGCAGGAAACCATGGGACGGTAGTCTGCACCGCTAGGGGCAGATAATGTGTAGTATCTTAATGAAACCGGAGAATATTGGGTTCCGGTTCGTTCAAACTCGGGAACGCCGGATGCGCTATGCTGCATCATGTTTTTCATAACCATTTTATAGGGCGTTCTTGTGTCCGAACCGTAGGATACACGATGTTTCGTGCTGGTGAGCTTGAAACTGACATCAACTCCAAGATCATCATAACGATAGGAATAGTAAATAGTTGCATAGAGAGTATAGGAAGTGAAGACTTGATTGTCGGAGGTTGAACCGGAACCCGTATTGGTTCTGGCAGTAAAGACGGCGGTTGTCGCATAGGTTTCCTCTGTCGTGCCGTTGTCAAAGACTTTCCGGCTGAGAAGTTGGGTTGCATATTCGGGAGAAGAGGCGTTCCGTGCGAAAGCGACAGAATCACCGGATACTTCCGCTCTGGGAATCATGGATACAATCTGCTTCAGGCTTTCGGAACGTTCGTCGACATTTGCATGAGCTTTATTCAGAAGCTCTTGTTCCGTATAGGGAGTATAATTTACGGAGTAGAGAATTTGGGGAGAAGAGACAGAGGATGCACTTACTTGTGCAAGGGGAAGAACTGCGAGAAGGAGGGAGAGAAGAGAGCAGAATCATCGCTTCGACATTGAGTTCATTCCTTTTTGATAGATAAGAGGGGAGCTGTTGATCAGACAGCGTATTCTTTTCTGTTCCATGGACAGAAATTTATTTTATCATAACGTCTTTATCTGTCTTGAATTTTAATATATGTAAAATAAAATGTCAAGAAGAAAAGGCAGCCCTCTTTTGAGGACTGCCGGAAGAAACGCGCGAAATCAGTTTTCCTGAAGGAAGCGGTACTGCGCATTGCACAGCTCGGCGTAATGGCCGCCCAGGGCGATCAGCTCGTCGTGGGTGCCGCGCTCGGCGATGCGGCCGTCCTGCACGACCATGATGCAGTCCGCCTTGCGGATGGTGGAAAGGCGGTGCGCGATGACGAAGGAGGTGCGGCCCTTGAGCAGCGTCTCCAGGGCTTTCTGGATCAGGATCTCGGTATGGGTGTCGATGGAGGAAGTCGCTTCATCCAGAATCAGGATCTTCGGGTCATTCAGCAGCGCGCGGGCGAAGGAGATCAGCTGCTTCTGCCCGGTGGAAAGGCGGCTGCCGCGCTCGTTGACCTCGGTGTAGTAGCCCTTTTCCATCGCCAGGATGGTGTCGTGGATGTGCACCGCTTTGGCTGCGGCGATGACCTCTTCTTCCGTCGCGTCCAGCTTGCCGTAGCGGATGTTGTCCATGATCGTGCCGGAGAAGATGAAGCTGTCCTGCATCATGACCGACATCTGCTTGCGCAGGGAGTGCAGGTTTACGTCGCGCACATCGTGACCGTCAATCTTCACCGCGCCGCTGTCCACATCATAGAAACGGGAGATCAGGTTGACCACCGTGGATTTGCCCGCGCCCGTCGGGCCGACCAGCGCGATGGTTTGGCCGGGATCGACGTGGAAGGTGACGTCCTTAAGGATCACCTTTTCCGGGTCATAGGAGAAGGTCACATTGTCAAAGTCCACATGCCCCTCGATGGGCGGCAGGTCGGGCGCATCCTTCTTGGAGTCGATCTGGATGGGCGTATCGAGGATTTCAAAGATGCGCTCGGTGGAGGCCATCGCCACCAGCACGTTGTTGTAGAAGTTGGCAAGGTTGTTCAGCGGCTCCCAGAAGCGGCCCAGGTACCACAGAATCAGCAGCAGCGTGCCCACCGTGATCTCCCCCGCGGCCACGTTCGGCCCCAGCATCGCCACGCCGAAGATGTAGACCAGCACCGTGCCGATGGCCGATACCGTATCCAGGCTCGGCCAGAACAGGTTGTTGAGCTTGATGGCGCGGATCCAGCTGTGGCGGATGTCGTCGTTGGTGTCCTCAAAGATCTCGCAGTTGACGTCCTCGCGGGTGAAGGCCTCGGTCACGCGCATGCCGGAAAGGCTCTCGTGCAGATAGCCGTTCATGTTGGAGATCTTGTTGCGCACAACTTGCCAGTTGCGGCGCATTTTGCGCTTTAAGCCAAAGAGAATCAACAGCAGAAAGGGGAGGATGGACATCGAAATCAGCGTCAGCTTCCAGTTGACCACCAGCATCAGCGTCAGCAGCAGCACCAGCGTTACGCAGTCAATGAACACGTTGACGATGCCGTTGGTGAACAGGTCGTTTAGGGAATTGACGTCGTTGATGACGCGCACCATGATCTTGCCTGCACTGCGGGAATCGAAGAAGTTGAAGGAAAGATCCTGAATGTGGTCAAACAGCGTCTGACGCATATCCGCAATGGCACTGCGCCCCGCGGTATCCATGATGCGCGCACGATAGCGCACGCAGATCGAGCCCACCGCCGCACAGATTACCATCGCAATCAGGAAGAAGGGGAAGTTGTGGGCGTTGCCCGCGTCGATCTGGTCGATCGCCTTGGACATCAGCATCGGCAGCGCCAGTGAGCATATCGCCGAAATCACCATCAGGCACAGCGCAAAGGCAATGCGCCCCTTATAGGGCTTTAGGAAGGTCAGCAGGCGCTTGAACTGCTCTTTGTTAAACGGGCGCTCAATGGCCTCGTCGTCGATGACGCGCAGTCTCGGCATTTAGACCACCTCCTTGGGAGCAGACGTGATTTTGAATCCCGGCCGGGATGTGATGCTCTCAAAATCGCGGTATTGATCCTGATACATATCGTAGTACAGGCCGCGCTTGGCGAGCAGCTCGTCGTGAGTGCCGCGTTCAGCGATGCGGCCGCTCTTGTCCAGCACCAGGATTTGATCGGCGTTTTTGACTGAGGAGATGCGGTGCGCGATGATGAAGGTCGTGCGGTCCTTCATCACGGTTTTCAGGTGCTTCTGGATTTCATGCTCGGTCTCCATGTCCACAGCGGAGGTCGAATCGTCCAGTACCAGGATCGCGGGGTCGTAGAGCAGAGCGCGCGCGATGGCGATGCGCTGCTTCTGTCCGCCGGAAAGGCCCAGGCCGCGTTCGCCCACGATGGTGTCATAGCCCTGCGGCATCTGCCGGATGAATTCGTCGGCTTCGGCGGCTTTTGCGGCCGCAACCACCTGATCCATCGGCGCCTCGGGGCGGCCGAAGCGGATGTTGTTCTCGATGGATTCGGAGAAGAGGAAGGTCTCCTGCATGACGTAGCCGATGCGGTCGCGCAGGGACTTGAGCGGCATGTCCTTCACGTCCGCGCCGTCGATCGTCACCGCGCCTTGGCGGCATTCGTAAAAGCGCCCGAGCAGGTTGACCACGCTGGTCTTGCCCGTGCCTGTCGCGCCCATCACCGCGCAGGTGCTGCCCGCGGGCACGTCGATGGTTACGTCATTGAGCACTGTCTCGTCCCCGTAGCCGAAGGTCACATGGTCGAATTTCACATGGCCGCGGAAGGGCTGCGGGAAGGTCGTCTTTTCTTTATCCTTGATGCCGGCGCCGAGGTCCTGATAATAGAAGAGCTTTTCGGCGGAGGTCGTGGCCTGCGTCAGCATATTGATGAGGTTGCCAAGCATCCGCATGGGGCCGGTGATCATCCAGATGTAGCCGGTGAACGAAACCAGCGCGCCCAGCGTCAGCGTCCCGCGGATGACCATCGCGCCGCCGATGCCCAGCAGCAGCGGCGTGCAGAAGCTGCCCAGAAAGTCCAGCACCGGCACATAGTCCGACCAGATGTAGGTCGTGCGCAGCAACAGGGAGAGCTGCTTGCGGTTCTCGACGGAGAAGGCTTCTTTTTCGTGCTCCTCCTGCGCAAACGCCTTGACCACGCGCACGCCGGAGATATTTTCCTGCGTCTTGGTCGAAAGCACCGCGTTCTGCTCACGGACATCCTTGAACGCCTTGTGGATCTTTTTGCGGAAGCGGATGGCGATAAAAGCCACGATGGGCGCGATGCACACCATGACCAGCGCCAGCTTCCAGTTGATGAAAAACAGGAAGATCAGCGAGCCGAAAAACCAGATCGAGTTTTCGCAGATCTGCACGACGCCGCCGGCCAGCAGGTTGCGCAGGCCTTCGATATCGCCCGTCATGCGGGACATGATCTCGCCAATGTAGTTGGTGTCGTAAAAGTGGTAGCTCATCTCGCTCAGGTGCCGGTAAAGCCCCGTGCGCAGATCGAAGCAGAAGTTCTGCGACAGCTTTTCAAACGACACGCCACGGATATAGTTGCTCACCGCGCGCAGCACGGTAAGAACCAATATCGCGCCGCACAGCGGCATCAGCTTTCCCATCTGTCCGCCCTTGATGACGTCGTCCACCATCCAGCCCGAAATCAGCGGCAAAATCAGGCGGGTGGCGTTGGCAGCCAGCAGCGCGACAAAGCCGATCAGGGCAAATTTGGCGTGGGGACGGCACATTCGGGCGATGCGTTTGAGCACTTCCATGAAACCGTTTACCTCCTGTATCACCGGCCGTTTTTTTCTTTCGGGGCCGGCTTGGATTGTAGATAGGTCTAACACCTATGATAAACCAAATGTTAAAATTCGTCAAAGCCTTTTTACACAAAAGTCCGCTTTTCCGTAGTTTTTGTGCTTAAAACGAAATCTTCGGCGCTCCATTGTAAATCCCGGAAAAAATGTTATACTGGATAATAGAACAGAGCATTCATTCTGTTCCGATATAGATCGATCCGGGGGAGGAACAACACATGAGAAAATATGACGTCGTGGTCTGCGGCGGCGGGCTGACCGGCGTGGCGGCAGCCGTTCAGGCCAAGCGCTCCGGCGCGGGCAGCGTGCTGCTGATCGAAAGATACGGATTTCTGGGGGGACTGGCCACCAACGGCCTGATCAACCCCTTTATGCCCTACTGGAAGCAGGGCGTTCCGCCGGAAGAGGGCGGCCAGCTCGTCTTCGGCATTTTTGAAGAAATCCTGCACGAGTTGGAAAAGATGGGCGGTCTGGCGGAAAACCGCTGCAATTTCGACGCCGAATGCATGAAGATCGTGCTCCAGCGCATGTGTCTGAAGGCGGGCGTGGAGCTGCTGCTGCACACCGTCATCGAGCAGGTACACGTCAAGGGCGACCGCATGGTAGCCGTGCGCGTGGCCAACAAGAGCGGCATCGAGTTCATGGCGGCGGATTCCTTCATCGACTGCACGGGCGATGCGGACGTGGCGCACCTGTGCGGCTGCCCGTGGAAGAAGGGCCGCGACGAGGACGGCCAGTGCCAGCCCATGACCCTGTGCTTCCGCATGGGCGGCGTGGACCGCGCAAAAATGCCCTCCGATGAGCGCATCAACGAGCTTTACGACGAGGCGAAGGCGCGCGGCGAGATCACCAACCCGCGCGAGGACGTGCTGCACTTCGACGTGCTTCAGCCCGACGTGGTGCATTTCAACACCACCCGCGTCATCCTGCACGATGCGACCAGCGCCTGGTCCCTGACCGATGCGGAAATCACCGCAAGGGAACAGGTCTGGGAGATGGTTTCCTTCCTCAAAAATCATGTTCCCGGCTTTGAAAACGCCTATCTTCAGGTCACGGCCGCGCAGACCGGCGCAAGAGAATCCCGCCGCATCGTGGGCGAATATGTACTCACCGGCGAGGATGTGATGAATCAGGCGCGTTTTGCCGACGCAATTTGCCGCTTTGCCTACATGATCGACATCCATAACCCCGCGGGCTCCGGCACCGAGCGCCGCTATCTGCCCGAGGGCGGCTATTACGAAATTCCCTTCCGCTGCCTTGTGCCCAAGCACATCACCAATCTGCTGGTCGCGGGCAGAACCGTTTCCTGCGATCATGTCGCGCTCTCGTCGCTGCGCGTGATGCCCGCCTGCGCTGCCATGGGGCAGGCAGCCGGTCTTGCCGCCGCAGAGCGCAAAAAGAAGGGCGTCGCCTTTAAGGACTTGAACGGCCTGAAGCTGCACAACGCGCTGGTCGACACGGGGGCAATGCGCGCAGATGACTGAAATCAAAAAGAATAGCTCCTATCCGTGGTCCATTCTGCCTTTTTTTGCTCTGGTCTACATGACGGATGCGGTATACCAGAATTATTACGGCAACTTTCTGGTGGGCAGGGGCATCGAGCAGAGTGCCATTGGAACGATCATGGCGATCTCGCCTATTGCGGCGCTGCTGGCGCAGCCCATCTGGGGGGCGGCAGGAGACCGCATGAAATGGAAAAACACGCTGCTGACTTGGCTGACGGGCATTTCTGCCTTAGTGCTGGTGGCTGCCGGGTTTGTCAATGCCGTCTGGTCGGCGATGGCTGTGGTGTGCGCCTATGCGTTCTTTCACGACAGCATTTCGCCTCTGCTCACGGCCGTGGCGCTGGAAACGCTGGAAAAAGGCCGTTTCCGCTTTGGACCGGTGCGCATGAGCGGCACGGTGGCTTATGCCGTCACGGCACCGGTGATCGGCTTTGTGATGGCGAATCATTATGGGCTTGCGCCTTTCTTCGGAGCGCTGTTCCTGGGGATGGGACTGATCGCCTCTTTCTTCCTGCCGAAGGTGGAGGGGCATCAGCATGGCAAGCGCGAAAAGGTTTCGATGATGCGCCTGCTTAAAAACAAGCCGCTGATGCTCATGACGCTTTTTTGCATCGCGCAGAACATTGGCTGCGCGCACTTCAACACCTATTTTTCTCTCTATATGGAGGGCATGGGCGCGAGTTCCGGCCTGATCGGCGTGGCATATTTCCTCTCAGCTGTGGCAGAGATTCCGTTCCTTTTGATGGGCGACCGCATCTTCAGAAAGATCGGCGTGGGCGGACTGTTGATTCTCTCCACCGTGGCTGCGTCGCTGCGCATGCTGTTCACCGGCATGAGCCAGAGCGCAGGTCTTGCGGCGGTTGCGCAGCTGCTGCACGGCTGGGATACCATCGTGATGATGTTCGCCATGGCCAAGTATATCAACCTCACCGTACCGGATGATCTCAAGGCTTCAGGTCAGATGCTCTTCAACGTCATCGCTCTGGGCGTGGCCAGAGCTGTCGGGTCTTGGATTTCGGGACAGCTGGTCGGGCTGACCGACTTGCGCATGCCGTTTTATTTCTCGGCGGCTATCTGCCTGATCTCCGTGGTGATTTTCGGTGCGATCATCCTGAAAAACCGCGATCTGCGCAGCGCAGGACGGGAGGAATGACGCATGGAAATACGCAAACTCATTCCGTCGGATGTGGATGCGCTGCTGGCGCTGCAAACCCGTCTGCACGACGGAATGGTGCATTCCGAATGGCTGGCCGATACCGACCGGCAGCAGTTTGACGAGATCCTCTCCGGCTGCGGCTACGGCGAGGGTGTGTTTGAAGATGGAAAGATGCTGGGCGCGTGGGTGCTGTATTATCCGCCCAAGGGTGCACACTGCCTGGGCGACATCATCGGCTTGCCGGAGGGCAGCACCGCGCACATGGAGTTGGCTCTGCTCGACCCGCGCCTGCGCGGGCAGGGAATGCACTCCCGCATGGTCAAAAAGATGACCGCGCACGCGGCGGCCGACGGCTATGATTATATCGCTTCGACCGTTCATCCTGACAATCAGGCGAGTCTTCGCGGCGTGCTGGGCGCGGGCTACCGCATCTTCGATACCCGTCCCATGTACGGCGGCAAGATGCGCTGCATCCTGTATAGATCCCTGAAAGACGAAAAAGAGAATTCCGACGATACCGGTAGATAAAAGGAGACGTTTCAAAACAATGGCAAGTCCGATCGAACTGGTGGGCAAAATCGGCTCCATGGCGCTGATCCGCCGCGAAGAAAAAGACATCGATTACAACATTTTCTCCCGCCTGGGCGCGGAGCTTCGCCCGGGCATGATCTGGGTGTCCTCCGGCGCGGTGGAAATCGGCCGTCTGGATTACATCAAGCGCACCGGCCATGAGCTTACCGGCAACCCCGACGAGGTCAAGACCGATTATTCCGCGCAGGGGCAGGCGATCCTGATGGAGAATTACCGCCGGTTCATTCCGGCCAATATTTCCGTGCGCCAGCTGCTGGTGGAGCACACGCACTTCAACTCCCGCGCCACGCGCGAGTTCATCCGCGATATGCTGCTGCGCTGCCCGGAGCAGGGCGCTGTGCCGATTGTTAATTATAATGACACCGTCTCCTGCGAAGAGCACCGCAAGATGGAGCTGATGCAGCTGCGCGACAAGGCGCAGGACGTGGTCGAGTGCGTCGATAACGATGAGACTGCCGCGGTCATCGCGGGTCTGGTTGAGGCGCAGAACCTGCTGATCCTGACCTCTGCCGACGGCATCTACGCCGACCCTAAGGATCCATCCACTCTTGTGCGCGAGGTCTGCGCCAAGGACGGCGAAGAGATGGAACACAAGATCCGCGAGCTTCAGAAAAACTGCGTGGGCGCGTCCCGCGCGGGAGCTAACGGCGCAAAGGCCAAGCTGGAATACATTCTGCCCTGCGCCAAGCGCGGCACCACCGTGGTCATCGGCCACGCCCGGTTCCGCATTTCCCAGCTGATGAACGGCGAGGTGCCCTGCACCCGCTTCTATATCCCGTAAAACACGGGCAACAAAAAGGAGGATCTACCGATGATTAAGTCGATCAATCAGTGGTCTTTTCCGGCGGACATGACGGCGAAGGCGTGCCTGCTGGCGGCCAAGCGCGCGGGGTTCGAGGGTTTCGAGCCTGCGTTTGACGAGCACGGCGCACTCTCCCTGGACGGCTTTGAGGCGGGCGCAAAGGAACTGCGCGCCCTGGCGGAGCAGGAGGGCATGATCCTGACCTCGCTGGCTTCCGGCCTTTACTGGACCTACTCCTTGACGGCTTCCGATCCCGCGGTGCGGGAAAAGGCCCGCGGCATCGTCCGCGCGCAGATCGACTGCGCCGTGGCGCTGGGCGTGGACGCAATTCTCGTCGTGCCGGGCGCGGTGGGACGCGGCTTCTGGGGCGGCGACGACAACGTCAGCTATGCCGACGCCTACGAGCGGGCGCAGGAGGCGATCCGTGCACTGGCGCCGTACGCCGAGGAAAAGGGCGTCACCATCGCGCTGGAAAACGTCTGGAACAATTTCCTGATCTCGCCTCTGGAAATGGCACGCTTTATCGACGAAGTGGATTCTCCGCGCGTCAAGGCCTATTTTGACATCGGCAACGTGCTGCTCTTCGGCGAGTCTGAGCACTGGATTCACGCGCTGGGCAGCCGCATCGCCCGGATGCACGTCAAGGACTTCAAGCGCAGCGTCGGCAACATCAACGGCTTCTGCGACCTTATGGAGGGCGATGTGAATTTCCCCGAGGTCGTCAAGGCCTGCAAGGCCATCGGCTACGAAGGCCCCATCACCGCGGAAATGACGCCCTACCCCGCCTATCCGCTGGAGCAGGCATACCACACCTCCCGTGCACTGGACGTGATTCTGGGCAGAATTCAGGAATAAAAAACAGAACTGTGGGAGGAAAAGAACATGATTCGTGTCGGTCTTGTCGGCGTTGGCGCCATGGGCAGCGGCCATCTGGCCAATTATCTCCGCCTGATGCGCGAGGGCAAGGACATCAAGCTCGTCGCCATCTGTGATGTGCGTCCCGAGCAGCTGGAGCGCAAGGAAAACAACGATCTGAACATCGAGATCAAGCATGAGAGCTTCCAGGCGGATTACAACAAGTATACCAGCTTTAAGAAGATGCTCGACAGCGAAGAGATGGATTATGTCGATTTCGCCGTGCCCACTTACCTGCACGCCGAAATGGCGGTCGCCGCGCTGGAACACGGCTTCCATGTGCTGTCCGAAAAGCCGATGGCGATGAACGTGCAGCAGTGCGAGAGCATGATTCAGGCCTCTCTGCGCAGCGGCAAGACCCTGATGGTCGCCCAGTGCCTGCGCTTCTGGCCCGCGTATGAAGAACTTAAGCGCATCGTCGATTCCGGCGAATGGGGCCGCGTGGTCAGCGGCATGTTCTTCCGCGGCGGCGATACGCCCAAGTGGTCCTTTGAGGATTGGCTGCGCAAGAAGGACAAGAGCGGCGGCGTGCTGCTCGATCAGCACATCCACGATGTCGATACCATCAACTGGCTCTTCGGCACGCCGGATTCCGTCTCTACCAGTGCCCTGAATGTCATTCCCGGCAGCGGTTACGACGCGGTTTCCACCAACTACTATTATCCAGACGGCAAGGTCATCAACGCCATGGACGACTGGACCATCAACGGCGCGCGCGGCTTTGAGATGATCTTCCGCGTCAACTTTGAAAAAGGCTGCGCGGAGCTCACCCGCGACGGCAAGCTGACCCTCTATCCCGTCGGCAGCGATAAGGTTGTGCCCGAGCTCGAGCCCGACGACGGCTACTATCGCGAGATCCTCTATTTCGTGGACTGCCTCAAGAACGGCCGTCAGCCCGAGCGCTGCACCACCGCCTCCACGATGGAAACCATCCGCATCGCGCACGCGGAGATGAAGTCTGCGGACAACGCCGGCGAGAGGGTGAAGCTGTAAGATGTCACAGCCTTTTCTGCCGGAAATCCGCACGAAGCGGCTGACCCTGCGCCCTTTTCAAAAGGGTGACGCGCAGGATCTCTATGAATATCTTTCCGATCCGGAGGTCGTGCGGTTCGAGCCGTATCGGCCCTATACCCTTGAATCCTGCGGTCAGGAAGCCGAAAACCGCTCAAAAAACCCCGCTTTTATCGCCGTCGTGCTGGGGGATAAGGTGATCGGTAACGTCTATCTGGCTAAGCAGAACGACTACACCTGGGAAGTCGGGTGGGTATTCAATCGCGCCTTCCAGCATCACGGCTACGCGACCGAAGCGGCGCACGCCGCGATGGATTGGGCCTTCCGGCAGCAGAGCGCGCACCGCATCATCGCCATGTGCGACCCGCGCAATCCCGCCTCCTGGAAGCTGATGGAGCGGCTGGGGATGCGCCGCGAGGGCGAGTGGAAGAAAAACGTGTTCTTTTTCCGCGACGAAAACGGAAATCCGCTGTGGAAGGATACCTATCAGTACGCCGTCCTTGCGGAAGAATGGAAATAAGCAAGTAAAAAGGCGGCCCCGCCGTGGGCTGCCTTTTTGCATCGGAAGGAGAAAAATATGCTGCAAGTTTCGGCAGGGGCGATTTTTCGCAGCGACGGCCGCGTGCTGCTCTGTCAAAGAGGATATGGGGACTACGCGGGGCTTTGGGAATTCCCGGGCGGCAAGCGGGAGCCGGGCGAGGACGCCTGCGCCTGTCTGGAAAGGGAGATCAGGGAGGAGCTGAACCTGCGCATCCGCTGCACGGAGGTGCTGGGCAGCGTCGTCTACGCTTATCCGAACCGAACGATCGAACTGACGCTGGTCCGCGCGAAAATTTTGCAGGGAGAGCCGGAGCTGACCGAACATACCGCCCTGCGCTGGCTGCACGGAGAGGAAATCCAACTTGAAGAGCTCTGTCCGGCAGATCGCGAATTGCTCCTAAAATGTCAGGAAAAACTATTTTCCTACAAGAATTGACAGAATGCCCTTCGGGGAGTATCCTGTGTAAAAGGATTCCCCATTTCTTCAATTTGAGGAGGACATTATCATGGTTAAGACCAATCGCAACATGTGGGTGCTCATCCTGCTCAGCTTGGTCACCTGCGGCATCTACCCCCTGTTTTACTGGGCCGGCGTCGGCGAGGATGTCAACAAGATGTGTGCAGCCGACGGAAAGACCACGCAGAACTTCTGGATCGCCTGGCTGCTCGGCCTGATCACGGCGGGCGTCTTCCAGCTGGTCTGGATTTACGGCGTTGTGGAGCGCATCTACGACGCGGGCAAGCGCTACGGCGTGGAGACCAAATGCACCGGCTCGACCTATCTCATTTGGGCGCTGGTCGGTTCCCTGCTGTGCGGCGTGGGTCCGTTCATCGCGCTCTATAAGCATGTAAACGACATCAACGCCGTTGCCGCCGCCTACAACGCTGCGGGCGTCGCAAGATAAGCGCGGTTCCCCAAAAGGGAGGGTTTGAACGCCCTCTCTTTTTTGTTTGCGTTTTGCAGTGCGGGAAAGAACTTTAACAAATCAGAGCCGTATGTTATAATGGTGGTATAAGAATATGTTCCCTTTTTTAACGCTTGGAAGAGAGCAAAAGGAGGCTGGAAAATGAGTATTTTGGAAAAGACGCTGCGCACAAAAGTGAGCCTGGGAGAACAGGTGGACGTGACGCTGATCGGCGGGCGTGAGCTTCGCGGCAGGATCACGGCGTTTGCGGAGGACGGCATTTTGCTGGATGACGGCTGCTTTGAAAGACCTGTGGCCTTTATGGGAATGGCGACCTGCATCCCGACCCGTTTTGTGCCGGGCGGCGCCGCGCGCCCTGCGGTAAAGACAGAAAACAAAGAGGAAGCAGCCGCACCCGAGATCAAGGAAGAGGCGGCGATTCCCGAAGAAACTGTGATTCCGGCAGAGCCTAAGCCGGAAGAGGAAAATAAAAAGTACGGTCTGGGCGAAATTGTCCATTATGATAAACTCAACGGCTACGGCCGCGCGCAGGAGGGTGAGGAGAAATTCATCTTCCGCCGGGAAAGCATTGCCAGCGCCAATTTGTGGAAAGCGTTGTTGGAAGCGCCCAATACCTGCGGCATCCGCATCGCCTTTACGATGGAAAAGAACGGCGCGCGCTCGCATCTGCGCCTGCCGGAAGAAATGGAAACCCCGGATGAGCTGGAAAAGCCCGATTTTTCCGTCCGCGTGCCCGTCAGCGCCGATGAGGATGTCAACCCCAACGCGCGCGTCAATTTTGTGGACGGCACCGAGATGGAAGAGAAAGTCCGAAACGGCATGGTGATGTTCTATAATCCCGATAAATCCTTCGGGCGCTTGCAGGACATGGAGGGCGATCGCTATTATTTCCGCGCCAACGACGTCATGCAGCTGAGCTTGCTGCGCTTTTTGCACGATAACCTGCCGCATGTGGTGGCAGATAAGAAAGTCACCTTCTCCGTCAAGCACCTGCCCACCGGCAAAACCGCCGCGGGCCGCGTGAGCTGGAAGCCCGAAGGGCAGGACGATGGGGACGAGGAAGGGGAAGCGGAGCCTGCCCCGGCAGCGCAGCCGAAAAAGCAGCCGGAACCCCAGCCCGCTCTCAAGCGCGAGACGCCGGAACCCAACGCCTATTGTGCGCTTTTGATGCGCGCCTGGGGTTGTGGTTGGGACGAGATGCCGGGCCGTCTGCTGCGCGCCGCGGAGCGCTGCGGGGACGAAAGCGTCCGGCGCGACCTGTTGCTTGAAAACGTGGCGCTGAGCGACGTTCGCCGCGAAAAACGCGACGATGCGATGCTGCGCTACCTGCGCGCGTTTGTGCGCGAAGGGGACGATGCGCAGCTGGACGGCCTGCTGCGCACGGCGGTCTATGACGGAAAAGAGATGTTCGATGCGCTGACGGCGCTGTTTGCCATGTCCGACGGCGCGCTGAACCGCCTGAGCAGCATCATCGCGGGCAGCAGCGAGATGGTGACGCTGCGCGGCGAAATGTTAAGCCGCTTCGGCGCGGTGCCCGAAACCGCCGCCGCGATGAAGGAAGCCTGGCGCACCTTGATTGAGCAGGAGCGCAAAAATACGGATTATGCCGCCCTGCCCGGCAATGCGGAAACGCTGGCTGCGCTGGGGCTTGCACAGAAGAACGCCGCGTGGAAGGCGCTGTTGGACGCGCAGGAGCAGGATACGCAGGACGATGCGCTGCGTGTGCAGGCGGAAGCCGTTCAGCGGCAGATTCTCGACGCGCCGTCCCGCGCGGCAGTGGAATGGATGCTGCCGCTGGTGGAAAAGCTGCTTGAAAAGGTCAGCGCTCCGGCGCTTGCGCTGCGCCCGCTGGGCGCGGTGCGCTGTGCGGGCGAACGCTATGCCTGCGTGGAGATCAGCGGCAAGGCGGAAGAAGTCTGCCTCTGCATCGGCGGTCAGGCGCTTGCGCTGGGCGCGGTGGACGGCCGCGTGCAGGCGGCGCTGCCCTGCGGGGAAGAATCCGCAGCGGTGCGCCTGACGGCGAAGATCGACGGCGCGGATTGGGAGCAGGAGGCGGAAATGACCTTCCGCAGCCTGCCGCAGAACGAATTGACCGCCCAGCAGACAATCAGCCGCTTCGGCGTGGCGTTTGTGCAGGGCGGCGCGGCGGAGTTGGAAACGGTCTGCGGGGAATTGGAGCGCAATCCGGACAACATCGCGGCGCTGGCGCAGCCCGAGGGCGGCAGCCTTGGGGAC
>Ga0129310_1001476_pt1 | contig 20396 bp, 19 predicted proteins | sample Go1ome_2_FD_94433 | JGI IMG/M metagenome (GOLD analysis project Ga0129310, IMG submission 94433) | Western lowland gorrila individual fecal microbial communities from Wisconsin, USA - Go1022A metagenome | ecosystem: Host-associated > Mammals > Digestive system > Large intestine > Fecal | place...
TCACCAGCGAATTCAACTTAAAACAAAACTGACTCCGCTTGAATTGCGAAGCCAGTTCATTGTTTGATTTAATTTTCCATAGGGGCTTTTTTGTGCTGTACGCACAATGTGGGGCGGATCATTAACGGACTGCGTTTTTTTATATAGGATAGCTTACAGCATCTCCCCAGCTAAGAAGTTCATCAAAGAAGCCATCTGCTTCCATCAGACCGTAAGCCCACATGAAAGCACGATCTTTTTCTGACATTTCATTCAGTGCCAGCCAGCCAACGTCCATTATGGGCTGCGCATTTGCCGGTTCTTCCGGGTCGTATCCGACTATCGGTGTCAGGTCATCAGGTACATTTACCTCAAAGACATGTTCTGTACTTCCGTCTGCTTTGTATATCTCTGTGAGTTTTCGTTTTATTTTCCCTTTCAGACCACATTCTTCGTAAAGTTCACGCAGCGCAGCCTGCTCAGGCGTTTCACCTGCTTCAATTCCGCCGCCGGGTATCGAATAAAAAATGCGACCATCATAGCACAGTTTTTCAACCAATATTTTCCTGTTTCTTATCACAAAAGCCAGACTTCTGCTGCGCATGTCAACACCTCTTTAACGTGATATCACATAAACTCCATCTTGCCGGACTCTCTTGCCTTTTCCATGACTTCGTTGAAATCATTGCAAAGCACCGAGTATTTCAGATGTTCACCTATCCTTATGGCACCGCAGCGAAGAGCCACCGCGACCTCGCCGCCTGAATACGGCACCTTATTGCCGTTCTGTGAGATGACTTTCTCCGCGATCGCTGTAACTTCATCGGGGTCACGGCTCTCGGTTATCATGGCAAACTCATCTCCGCCAAGCCTCAGACATATCATATTATCTTCGGCAGCTTCATTTATCCTGCGGAAGGATTCAAGTATTACCTTGTCGCCCGCTTCTCTTCCGAGCTGTTCGTTTATCGGCATAAGGCTGATAACATCAAAACAGAGGACGAATGTACCTGTCTGTGTTCTAAGATAATCATAGAATTCGCTGATATCGTATTTTTTAACTCTCATATAATCATTCCTTTCAACATATTCGGGATTAAGGGCGGGATAAAGACCACAGTCCCCTTTCCAATGTTTTCTGAACTTTGATGGCGACACGCCCCAGACCTTAGTAAAGGCGCGTGTGAAGACTTCGTGGGAGTTATAACCGTATTTCATGGCAGCTTCGAGCACCGAGATGTCATTCTCCATAAGGTCGCGGCCTGCAAGTGTCAGGCGGCGTTTCCCGATATATTCCTTTATGCTGTAGTGTGTGCAGTATTTCCATGTTTTTTGCAGTGAGGACAGTGACACGTAACAATCAGCAGCTATATCTTCCTGCGTTATCTCCTCACAGAGGTGACTTTCGATATAGCCCAGTGCAGTTACGAACGTTGCAAAACCGTGATCAAATCTCTGTTCTTCATTAGCTGTCATATGTTTTCACTCCCTTTATGATATCAGTAACGTTACTATGGCTATATTATAGCATGATTTTTCATATCTGTCTTGACTTTTTGAGTAAATCAGGAATATGGTTCTCCCTTTGATACGCCACTAAAAAATGAAGGTATAACAAAGAAAACCACCTGCTATTGTCAATGCTCGCTGAAAAGTTGAATCACTATATTAAAGTGTGTCGGCGGGATAACCATGATCATAAAAATAATCCTGCCAATGTCTTCCCTATCAGTTCGCCCGAATACTGCGCCTGCTCCAAGGTGTTGCCGTGACTGCCGACTTCTATCAGCAGCGAACCTGTAGATAAGTCCTGATTGTAGAACCGCGTGTCAAAAAGTATCGGTCTGGTAAGACAAGGGTATTCGTTTTCGAGTCTTGACTGCAAAACGCTCGCGAAACGGAAATTCTCTCTGAAATCGGGCAGATCACCGCTGCCGTCATCAGCGCATGAGATCAGCATTATCTGCGCAGCCTCCCTGCCGTCTATCTCGGCAACGGGCGAAATGCGTGTACCGTCCTCACGCTCGATGCCGTCACGATGGATATCAAGGCATACCTTTATTGACGGATATTCTGCTAGTATCTTCTGCACAGCATCACGGCTGGAATAGTAGGCATCATCATAACTGGGATAATCGTGTACCAGCGTATCGTGTATATAGGGTATGCCTGCCGCATCAAGCTGTTCGCATATCTTGTCGCCCACTGAGATTATATTCTTGTCACGTTCGGTGGTCTTGCCGCCGAAATCTTTATCATACCACTCTCTGTCGGTGAGTTCAAAACTCTCGGTGGCGTGGGTGTGATAGATAAGTATGACAGGTTCGCCGTCATTATATACCGTATCAAACGGCAGACCTGCTTTGCTCAGTTCCAGCAGTTCGGCACTGTCATAGTCAGTGCAGTTTCTCACCTGTCCGCCGCCAGGCAGGTCGAAGAACGATGTGTCATCATAGTGACCGTAGGTGTATTTCTGAATAACACCGTCATGGTCAGTGAGTTCAGTCGGGTAGGGTATCAGGTCGTTTACATCCTCAGCGGGAAGAGGGCTTGGCACTTCGGCAGAAGTCGGCTCGGGCTCGGTCTCGGTGGGAGCAGTGGCGATATCCCAGTAGTTGGACTCGTTTATCTCAGCACCCACAGGCAGGCTGCTGCCTCGATGCTGCTTGTCACCGGATCTATCCAACATCACAAGTTTTGAAGAACCTCTGGCTATGACAAACAGCTTGTCCGAATTTTCAGCAAAAGCAAATATCCCCATCGGCAGAACGAACACCGCACAGATGACAGCCAGCGCCCGCAGACATATATTTTTCAGTTCCATAAAAACCACCTCAATACAGATATATTCGGGACATGCTTTTTTATGCGAACTATTTTACTAACCTTAGCATACTATAAAACAAAATATGACTATCCCTTTAGCACGCCACTGCAAAATACCTTAAGGAAATACTGAGTTGATGTTATCTTTCCCCCGCCGCAGGCGGGGGAAAGATAACCGCCAACTGTATTCAATTCCCGATATAACATCGTTTATTTTGGTATGTCAGCAGGATAACCACGAAACAAAATACACGGAGGCTTATCTGACATGAACTATCTTATCCTCGTAAACAAATTCGAGCCGCTGCCTGCGGGCTTTACCGATGAAATAAAACTTAAAGAGGTGCGCGGCAGACTATTTGAAAGTCAGACTGCTGAATGCCTTGAAATGATGCTGTATGCGGCATCATCTGACGGGATCGACATCGGTGTACTTTCGGGCTACCGTTCAGAGGACTACCAGCAAATGTTGTGGGAAAGGGAGATAAGCCGCGAGATGGGAAAGGGGCTTTCCTACAATGAAGCGACCTCACTTGTCAGCAGGACGCTGGCACTTCCCGGATGCAGTGAGCACAGCACAGGTCTTGCTGCCGACCTGTGTACGCCGTCAGCCGATGACACAGAGGTATTCTTCTACAAAACGGAACAGGGAAAATGGCTGTGCCGCCACGCACAGGAGTACGGTTTTATACTCAGATATCCGAGAATGAAAGAGCACCTGACAGGCATAGACTATGAGCCCTGGCACTATCGATATGTCGGGCAGGAAGCCGCGCGGCTGATATCTGAGAGCGGGATATGTCTTGAAGAGTTCCTGCATTTTTATTCCGACAAATACACCACATGCTGAAAACTATGTGAAATACTTGACTTTACTCGACCAATGTAGTATAATAATCAAAAGACAAGATGAAAGGACGTGCAGGTAATGTCAAAAAAGTATTCTGAAAAAAAGTCATTCTGGGCTTTGATGGGTTCATTGCTGTTGGTAGTGGCTTCCACTGCATTTCTGGTGTATAAATATTTCGAGGAGAAAGAGCACTACGAAAAGTGGAAGGACTATGACGAGTGCGGTATCTGATATCAATGTCGGTTCGGTTTTGCCGAGCCGATTTTTTTATAAGTTTAAATCCACATTCTGGAAATTAATATAAAACAAAAAGGCAGTCTGCTGACTGCCTCCTGCTTGTGTAAAAATTTTGGAGAGGATGAAACGAGCTAAGAGTAATTTCTTAGTGTTCATTCTTTTCTTTCTTTGTTCTACATTCAATAGTATAATACACTGTGAAGATTTTTACAAGAACAAAGATATTACATATTATTTCATTTAAATTACAAATAATTTCAATTTGTAACCATTATTATTTCCAAGATCAGCCTTCTACACCGTACTGTGCGCGGTAAGCCTTCATCTGCTCAAGATAATCCTTGCCGTCAACGATGCCGTCTTCGATAGCCTTTATGATATCGTTCATGTTGACTATCGAGTAAACTTTCACGCCATAATCCTTATACGCCTGCTGAACAGCGGAAAGTTCGGTATTAAGAGCCTTTTCCATTCTGTCAACGGTGATGACCATACCTGTTACATCTACATCAGCGGCGCTCTTCAGTTTGGGCATAGACTCGCCCAGTGCTTTGCCCGAAGTCATAACATCGTCGATGATAACTACCTTTTCACCATCAGTCAGCTTCTTGCCGACGAACATGCCGCCCTCGCCGTGATCTTTAGCTTCTTTTCTGTCAAAGCAGTAGGAAACATCATAGCCGAACTTATTGCTGAGAGCAACGACCGCCGAAACAGCCAGTGGTATGCCCTTGTAAGCAGGTCCGAAAAGAGTTTCAACGGGGATATCGTTATCCTTTATGCACTCGGCATAATACTCACCCAGTCTGGCAAGCTGAGCGCCTGTCTTATAATTGCCGCAGTTGATGAAGTAGGGGGCTTTTCTTCCGCTTTTGAGTGTGAACTCGCCAAAGGTCAGCACGCCGCTGTCTACCATAAATCTGATAAATTCTTCCTTGTAAGTCATAATGCACTTTCCTTTCGGTAATTGATATACTATATTATATCACACTTTTCTGCGGATTTCAAGACTGTGCAAAAAACTATTACGGCGACCTGTTATTTATAGCAATCCAACTATTTAAATTCACAAAATCCGGTCGCTAAAGCTCGGATTTATGGGTTTTGTGACCGGATTTTGTCTGAATTTTAAGGCGGATTGCTATAAGTACAGATATTGGCTTCTATAAATATATTCTCCCCCGTCTGGGGCGAAGGAGAATATATAAAAATGTGATAGCGCAAAACTATTTCAGCAGAGCGACCAAACGTTCTGCGGCTGTTTTTGTATCTTCGGGACTGCCAAAAGTCGAGAAGCGGAAATAGCCTTCGCCGCATTTACCGAAGCCTTCACCCGGAGTTCCGATTATTTGTGCTTCATTGAGCAGTTTGTCGAAAAACTCCCAGCTTCCCATTCCGTTAGGGCACTCTATCCAGATGTAAGGGGCATTTCTGCCGCCTGTATACCAGATGCCCAGCTTATCGAGCGCCTGCATAAGTGTGCGGGCGTTCTGCTTATATACAGCGATATTCTCATGTATCTGCCGCTGACCTTCGGGAGTGAATACTTCACAGGCGGCGCGCTGGATAATGTATGAAACGCCGTTGGTCTTAGTCGTCCTGTTGCGCACCCACATGTCATTGAAAGTCATGCCGTTTCTTTTAAGTGCTTTTGGTATGACAGTGTAACCTAGCCTTGTACCTGTAAAGCCTGCTGTCTTTGAGAGGGAGCATATTTCGATGGCGCAGGTGCGGGCACCCTCAATCTCGAAGATAGAGTGGGGCAGGTCAGCATCTTCTATGAAGGCTTCATAAGCCGCATCGAACAGTATGACCGAGCCGTGTGCATTGGCGAAGTCCACCCATTTTTTCAGCTGTTCTCTGCTGAAAACGGCACCTGTGGGGTTATTGGGAGAACAAAGGTAGATAAGTTCGGCATCGGTATCATCATCGGGTAAAGGAAGAAAACCGTTACTGCGCGATGACGGAAGATGGACTATCTCCCTGCCGCCCATTACATTTGCATCGACATAAGCAGGATAGGCAGGTTCGATTATAAGAGAACGGTTGGAGCGGTCAAAAAGGTCGAGGATATCGCCCAGTTCATCGGAAGCGCCGCTTGATATGAATACTTCATCATCAGCAACTTCAACTCCGCGTGCGCGGTAATAGTCAGCAACAGCAGTGCGCAGGAAAGGTGCGCCGCATTCGGGCATATAGCCGTTGAATGAATCAGCCTTTGACTGGTCATCAGCCGCCGCATGAAGCCCCTTGATGACAGCATCACACAGCGGGAGAGAAACATCACCGATGCCCATGCGGTAAAGGTGAGTATCAGGGTGTTCTGCGAGATACGCCTTTGTTTTTTGGGCGATATTATAGAAAAGATAGGAACTTTTCAGATGCGAGTAATTCATGTTAGGGGTAAGCATTTTCATTCTCCTTTCGGGGGCGTAAGTTTCATTTCGTACTTGTCTTTAACGGCATTTTTGGGAACAGCTGTTGGATAGACGCCGTTAAAGCAGGCTTTACAGCAGTCATCACTGCCTATGAGTTCTCCCAGCCTTTCGGCAGGCAGATAGCCAAGACTGTCAGCACCCATTTGTGCCGCTATCTCTTCGGGGGTGCGATGGCAGGCTATCAGGTCTTTTTCGGAGTCGATATCTGTTCCGTAGTAGCAAGGATGAAGAAACGGCGGTGCTGATACTCTGAAATGTATCTCCTTTGCACCTGCTTCACGCAGAAGCGAAACGATACGACCGCCTGTAGTACCGCGCACTATCGAGTCATCGACAAGTACTACCCTTTTTCCGCGTACAGTTTCGCTGACTGCCGACAGTTTGATGCGCACCTTGTCTGTTCTGGAAGACTGGGTGGGCGAGATGAAAGTCCGCCCGATATACTTGTTTTTGATAAGACCTATCCCGTAGGGTATGCCCGATGCCTGTGAAAATCCCAGTGCCGCATCAAGACCCGAATCGGGTACACCGATGACGATATCCGATTCTGCGGGACAGCTTTCGGCAAGTATCCGACCTGCACGCAGTCTTGCCTTGTGTACGGAGATGCCGTCAATTACAGAATCGGGTCTGGCAAAATATATATATTCAAAAATGCAGACCTGTTTCGGTTTGGTATTGCAGTGTGTTTTTACAGAACGCACGCCGTTCGATGAAAAAATTACCATTTCGCCCGCTTCGATATCGCGCACAAATTCAGCACCGATGGCTGTCAGCCCACAGCTTTCAGATGAAACAGCGTATGAACCATCGGGAAGTTTACCGAAGCAGAGAGGTCTGAAACCGTGAGGATCCCTTACTGCTATCAGCTTTGTAGGTGACATGACCACAAGTGAATATGCACCCTCGATGATATCCATTGATGCAAGCACTGCTTCTTCGATAGAAGGTTTTACAAGACGCTGTTTGGTGATTATATAGGCTATCGTTTCGGTATCTGATGTAGTGTGGAAGATAGCACCCGAAAGTTCCAGTTCACGGCGGAGTTCATAGGCATTTGACAGATTTCCGTTGTGTGCTACTGCCATTCTGCCTTTCATGTGGTTGACAACTATCGGCTGACAATTCCTGCGTTCATTACCGCCTGTTGTCGAATAGCGCACATGTCCCACAGCCATATTGCCGCATGGGAGCTGTGCAAGTGACGAGTGGTCAAAGACCTCGCCCACAAGACCGATATCTTTATGGGCTGATATAACACCGTCCTCACAGACAGCTATGCCGCAGCCCTCCTGACCGCGATGCTGAAGTGCGTAAAGTCCGTAGTAAACAGTTTCGGCAAGCGGCGAATTGTTCGGTGACCAAATGCCGAACACACCGCATTCTTCATGCAGCCCGCTCATATCTCAGACCTCTTGGCTGCTGCTGAAACAAAGCCGACGAACAGCGGGTGGGGACGGTTGGGGCGGCTTTTGAATTCGGGGTGGTACTGGACGCCCACGTAGAAATCACGGTCGGTCAGTTCAACAGTTTCCACCAGTCTGCCATCGGGCGAAATACCTGAAAGGGTCAGTCCCGCAGAAGTCATGCGCTGGCGGTAATCGTTATTGAACTCGTAGCGGTGGCGATGGCGCTCGCTGATAAGTTCACTGCCGTAGCAGCGGTGCATGGTGGTATTTTCAGCTATCTTACAGGGGTATGCGCCCAGTCTGAGAGTACCGCCCTTATCTATAGAGTCGCTCTGACCGGGCATAAAGTCAATGACCTTGTTTTTGCATAGTTCGTTGAATTCACCCGAATCGGCATCTTCAATGCCGCAGACATTTCTTGCGTATTCGATGACAGCTATCTGCATGCCCAGACATATACCGAAGAAGGGCAGACCGTTCTCGCGGGCATACCTTACTGCGGTTATCATACCTTCTATGCCGCGTCCGCCGAAGCCGCCGGGCACGATAACGCCGCTGACATCTGCCAGCTTTTCTGCGATATTTTCATCAGTCAGCTTCTCTGAATCCACCCACTTTATCTCGACATGTGTGCCGAGAGAGTAGCCTGCATGACGCAGTGCTTCCGCCACTGAAAGGTAAGCATCATGAAGTTCGGTGTACTTGCCCACAAGAGCGATATTTGTAGTGCTGTCGGGTGATTTGATGCGTTCGACCATCTCGCGCCATTCGTCAAGATGCGGGCGTGGTGCGGTGATACCTAGCCGCTGACAAACGACTTCGGAGAAACCTGAACTTTCAAGCATCAGCGGTGCTTCGTAAAGGTCGGGAAGAGTCAGGTTCTCGATGACACATTCTTCTTTTACATTGCAGAAAAGTGCTATCTTGCGGAAGATGGACTCTTCAAGAGGTCTGTCACAGCGAAGGACTATGATATCGGGGTTTATGCCCATGCCCTGCAATTCCTTGACCGAATGCTGTGTGGGCTTTGACTTGTGTTCATCAGAACCGCTGAGGAAGGGCACAAGTGTGACGTGTATGAACAGCGCGTTCTCTCTGCCGACTTCAAGGGATATCTGGCGGACTGCTTCGATAAACGGCTGTGACTCGATGTCACCGATAGTGCCGCCTATCTCGGTGATGATAACATCAGCATCGGTCTTTTTGCCGACAGAATAAACAAACTCTTTTATCTCATTGGTTATATGCGGTATGACCTGCACTGTTGAACCGAGATACTCGCCGCGTCTTTCTTTGTTCAGCACGTTCCAGTATACCTTGCCTGTGGTCAGGTTGGAATAGCGGTTCAGGTCTTCATCGATGAAGCGTTCGTAGTGACCCAGATCAAGATCGGTCTCAGCGCCGTCTTCGGTGACATATACCTCGCCATGCTGATAAGGGCTCATAGTACCCGGATCAACGTTTATATATGGGTCGAGTTTCTGGGCGGCAACGATAAGCCCGCGTGATTTCAGCAGTCTGCCCAGCGATGCGGCAGTTATGCCCTTGCCGAGTCCCGACACGACACCGCCTGTTACGAATATGTATTTTCTCATGTACACAACTCCTCGTTTATAGCAATCCGCCTTAAAATTCAGACAAAATCCAGTCACAAAACCCATAAATCCCAGCTTTTGCGACTGGATTTTGTGAATTTAAAAAGATGGATTGCTATAATTTGTATGCGCCTGAAACAGGCACAAAAAAAGAGGCAGGTACGCCCGAAGAACTTTCTCCGAGACGCCCTTGCCTCCGTTATTATGTATGTATTATACACCTGAATACCGTATTTGTCAATAACATCAGGCACAAAAATATGAAGTTAGACAAGTCAAATCTTGCAGAATTTTCACAAACTTGCAAATTTCGCTTGACAAAAATGAATTTTTGAGATATAATGCTTGCATATTCAATCAAACAACGGTGAGCAATGGCGTTCATTCTTTCTGCACTTATGGTGCAGATGGTATGGGCGCTTTATCTTTTTTTCTCGAAAATCTTTTTTGTCGGAAATATCGGGTCATGATGACCGCATACCTGCGATGGACGAAGAGGTCCGTGCAGTATGCTGACAAAAATGGATCTTTGAGATATAATGCTTGCATGTTCAATCAAACAGCGATGAGCAATGGCGTTCATTCTTTCTGCACTTATGGTGCAGATGGTATGGGCGCTTTATCTTTTTTTAGGAGTGATATGAATGAAACTTGAAGGCGAAGTACGCATACCGTCCGGCTGTGCCATAGCGGCGGTCATTTCACGGGAGGGCAAGGGTATCACGGGCGATGTCATATACAATGCCATGAAGCCGATGCACGACCGCTCGAACGGTCTGGGCGGCGGCTTTGCGGCTTACGGCATCTACCCTGAATACAAGGATCTGTTCGCGTTCCACTTTTTCTTTGACCACCGTTCTACCCGCAAGGACTGCGAGGCTTTTCTGAAAGAACGCTTTGAGGTAGTAAAGGGCGAGCTTATCCCCACACGCAAGATACCGCAGATAACCGACGAACCGATAATATGGCGTTACTTCGTCAGACCGCTGGGTTCGATGCTGTTATCCGAACAGGTGGACGAGAACGAGTTCGTCGCAAGGACGGTGACCAAGATAAACACCGAAATGAAAGGCGCATATGTTTTCTCCAGCGGCAAGAACATGGGTTGTTTCAAGGCAGTAGGATTTCCCGAAGATGTGGGAGTATTCTACAAGCTGGAGGAATACGAGGGCTATTCGTGGACAGCACACGGTCGTTACCCGACAAACACGCCCGGCTGGTGGGGCGGCGCTCACCCATTTTCACTGCTGGACAGTTCGGTGGTACACAACGGTGAGATATCGAGTTATGATGCAAACCGCAGATTCATTGAGATGTTCGGATACAAATGTACTTTGCAGACTGATACCGAAGTCATCACATATATCCTCGATTATCTGATAAGACGGCAGGGACTTACGCTGGAAGAGGCGGCATCGGTCATCGCCGCACCTTTCTGGTCTACGATAAACGGCAAGCCCGAAAAAGAAAAAGAGAAGCTGACTTATCTGAGAACGGTGTTCTCAAGTCTGCTGATAACGGGTCCGTTCTCGATAGTTTACGGCTGGAACGGCGGATTGATGGCGCTCAACGACCGCCTGAAACTTCGCTCGATGATAACTGCTGAAAAGGACGACCGCGTGTTCATCGCCAGCGAGGAAGCGGCAGTCAGGGTGATGGAACCCGATGCTGAGAATTTTTATGCGCCCGCAGGCGGCGAACCTGTCATAGTTAAGGTCAAGGAGGGTAAATTCTGATGGTCGAACATTTCATATATCCCGAATTTGAGGTGGAGAGAAACAAGGACAGGTGTATCGCCTGCCGCGTCTGTGAAAGGCAGTGTTCCAACGAGGTACACCGCTTTGACCCCGAACTCGGTGTGATGGTGGCTGATGAAACAAAGTGCGTAAACTGTCAGCGCTGTGTTTCGCTGTGTCCCACAAGGGCTTTGAAGATAGTCAAGAGCGACTGCCGCCTGCGTGAGAATGCGAACTGGTCTGACGAAACGATAAAAGAGATATACAAGCAGGCAAACAGCGGCGGTGTACTGCTGTCATCAATGGGCAACCCGAAACCTCTGCCTGTTTACTGGGACAAAATACTGATAAACGCTTCGCAGGTGACAAACCCGCCCATCGACCCGCTGAGAGAACCGATGGAAACAAAAGTATTTCTCGGCAAGAAGCCCAGCCGCATAAAGCGCGATGAAAACGGCGATATCGTAACAGATGTCACACCACAGCTGGAACTTTCGATGCCTGTGATGTTCTCTGCGATGAGTTACGGATCTATCAGCTATAACGCACACGCTTCGCTGGCAAGGGCGGCGACTGAGCTGGGCATCTGCTACAACACAGGTGAAGGCGGTCTGCATGAAGATTTCTACATCTACGGACCTAATACGGTGGTACAGGTGGCATCGGGGCGTTTCGGCGTACACAAGGACTATCTGGAAGCGGCGGCGGCTGTGGAGATAAAGATGGGTCAGGGCGCAAAGCCCGGCATCGGCGGACATCTTCCCGGTGCTAAGATAGTGGGCGATGTATCACGCACGCGAATGATACCCGAAGGTTCAGATGCTATCTCCCCTGCACCTCACCACGATATCTACTCTATCGAAGACCTGCGTCAGCTGGTATACTCGCTGAAAGAAGCCACCGAATACAAGAAGCCGATAATCGTAAAAGTTGCGGCGGTACACAATATTGCGGCTATCGCCAGCGGCATAGCAAGAAGCGGCGCTGACATTATCGCCATAGACGGTTTTCGCGGCGGAACGGGTGCGGCACCCACACGTATACGCGACAATGTGGGCATTCCTATCGAACTTGCACTGGCATCGGTGGATCAGCGGCTGAGAGATGAGGGCATACGCAACAATGTATCGCTCGTTGTGGGCGGAAGCGTTCGCTCGGCGGCTGATGTGGTAAAGGCTGTGGCGCTGGGTGCTGACGCAGTTTATGTGGCAACAGCCGCACTGCTGGCGATGGGCTGTCACCTCTGCCGTACCTGTCAGAGCGGCAAGTGCAACTGGGGCATAGCCACACAGCGTCCCGACCTTGTAAAGCGCCTGAACCCCGACATCGGTTCAAGGCGGCTGGTAAACCTGATGGACGCATGGCGGCATGAGATAAAAGAACTGATGGGCGGCATGGGCATAAACTCCATCGAGAGTCTGCGCGGAAACAGGCTGATGCTGCGCGGCGTTGGTCTGACAGCTAAAGAACTGGAGATACTGGGCATCTCCCACGCGGGCGAGTAAGGAGGCTTTGATATGAAAAGAGTATATGTCAACGAAGATTGGTGTCTGGGCTGTCACCTGTGCGAATACAACTGTGCTTATGCAAATTCGGGGCTTGACGACATGGTAAAGGCACTGAAAGGCAAACCTGTTTTTGCGAATGTACATATCGAAGAAGCAGACGGCATAACTTATGCGGTATCATGCCGACACTGCAAAGACCCGCTCTGTGTAAGAAGCTGTATAGCAGGTGCTATTTCCATTGAGGACGGTGCGGTAAAGATAGACCGCGAAAAATGTGTCGGGTGTCTGACCTGCGTGCTGGTCTGTCCGTATGGTGCGGTAGCGGCGGGCGCGAACGGTGCGGCACAGAAGTGCGAGCTTTGCCTTGCAAACAGCTGCGGTTCGCCCGCCTGTGTTAAGGGCTGCCCCAACAATGCCATAGTTTATGAGGAGAGGTGAGTAAAATGGGCGAATATCTTATAATCGGCAACGGAACTGCGGCTGTTGGGTGTATCGAGGGCATACGCAGTACAGACCGCGAAAGCGGCATAACCGTCATATCGGCTGAGGAACACCACGTTTATTCCCGCCCTCTCATATCATATTATCTTGAGGGTAAGACCGACCTTGAAAGAATGCTCTACCGCCCGAAGGATTTTTACGAGAAAAACGGTGTAAAGCTGATTTTCGGCAGGGCAGAGAAACTCGACATGAAAAAGCGAACTGTGACACTTGCCGACAAGCAGAAGAAAACTTTTGACAAGCTGTGCATCTGCACAGGTTCATCGCCTTTCGTGCCGAAATTTGAGGGGCTGGAAACTGTGAAAAAGCACTACACCTTTATGACTCTCGATGACAGCCTTGCGCTTGAAAAGGCGCTGACAAAGGACAGCCGCGTGCTGATAGTGGGCGCGGGTCTTATCGGGCTGAAATGTGCTGAGGGCATCATGGGGCGCGTAGGGTCGGTGACGGTATGCGACCTTGCTGACAGGGTGCTTTCCTCGATACTGGACAGCGAATGCGCGGCTGTGATGCAGGAGCATCTCGAAAAGCAGGGCATGAAGTTCATGCTGGGCGACACCGCTGTGAAATTCAAGGGAAACAAGGCATTTATGAAGAGCGGTGCAGAGGTAGGATTTGACATACTGGTGCTGGCTGTGGGCGTAAGGGCTGAAACAGGTCTTGCGGCGCAGGCGGGCTGTGAGGTCAACAAGGGCATAGTCATAAACGACACCATGCAGACGACGGTGACCGACATTTATGCGGCGGGCGACTGTTCTGAGGGGTATGACAGTTCAACAGGCACAAACCGCGTGCTGGCGATACTGCCTAACGCCTACATGCAGGGACGCTGTGCGGGCATAAACATGGCAGGCGGCGAAAGTTCGCTGAATGATATGATACCCATGAACTCCATCGGCTTTTTCGGACTGCACTGTGCAACGGCAGGCGCTTACCCCGCAGATGCGGACATATTTGAGGAAAAGAGCGGGAACGGCATCAGGCGGCTTTACGTGAAAGATGACTGCTTGGCAGGCTTCATAATCATCGGTGATGTGAACAGGGCGGGCGTTTACACTTCGCTGGTGCGCGAAAAGACCCGTCTTGACGAAAGGGCGCTGGAAATGCTGAAAGCAAGCCCGTCACTGGCGATATTCTCACCTGAGATACGCCGCAGAAAGCTGGGAGGTGCGGTATAATGAATATAAATGCAACAGGTCTTGATTACAAAGAACTCAACGAAATGCTTCGCAGTGTGCGCGGCACATGCAATATAAATGACTGTCTTGGTCAGCGTTTCATCGCGGCAGGTATCTCTGACAAGACAGTGACCATCAGCGGCATACCCGGAAATGCGCTGGGCGCTTATCTCAACGGTGCAAAGCTGGAGGTAATGGGCAACGCGCAGGACGCTGTGGGCGACACGATGAACGACGGCACCATCGTTATACACGGAAATGTCGGTGATGCAGTCGGTTATGCGATGCGCGGCGGTAGGATATACGTTCAGGGAAACGCAGGCTATCGTGCGGGCATACACATGAAAGCGTACAAGGAAAAACAGCCTGCTCTGGTAATAGGCGGCAAGGCAGGAAGTTTTCTGGGAGAATATCAGGCCGGCGGCATAATAATCGTGCTGGGGCTTGCTGACAATGACAAGCCCATCGTTGGAAATTTTCCGACAACCGGCATGCACGGCGGAAAGATGTTCCTGCGTTCGGAATGCAAAGGCATACACTTCCCGCATCAGGTACACACCCACCTTGCGGACGAAAGCGAGATGGAAGAGATAGCCCACTATCTGCGGCGGTTCTGCTTCTATTTCGGACATGACCTGAAAGAACTGCTGGATCACCCGTTCACAGTAGTCATGCCTGACAGCCGCAACCCTTACAGACAGATGTATGTGGCAAACTGAATACAGCGAAACAGCACCCTCGTTAATTCGAGAGTGCTGTTTTTTCTCACTTCATTTTCATATAATTTCTTTCTCAGGTTCATTTTTCTCGGTTATCGGCATGGTGACAGATGCTTTGAACATGTCGCCGTCAAGCACTATATCAAAGCGTCCGCCGCAGGCTTCGGTAAAACTCTTTGCTATCGAAAGACCAAGACCGCTTCCGCCGTCGGTACGTGAACTGTCGCCGCGCACAAAACGTTCGGTTATCTCTTCGGGTGTGAAATCTATCGGGTAAGAGGAAGTATTTTTTGCAGTAAATACGATATTTTTGCCGACCCTGCCTATCTCAAGGAATATTCTCGAACCGTCCATAGAATATTTCAGCGCATTGTCAATGATATTCTGGAATACCCTGTACAGCTTTGCGCCGTCACCGACTATGGGGGCGCTGTCCTCGCTGACCGTTACCTTGACAGTTTTTCCGCTCTGCTTTATCTTGTCATCAGCATCAGCAAGGCTCTGATTGAAAAGCATCACAAAGTCAAGTTCTTCCATACTGACATCGATGCCGCTGGTGGCTTTGGCAAGGCTGAAAACATCTGCGACTATGCTTTTGAGTTTCTGTGATTTTTTATCGAGTATCTGCACATATGCAGATGCTTCGTCATCAAGGTCAGATTTTTTCAGCAGGTCGATATAGCTGATTATCGAAGTCAGCGGCGTTTTGAGGTCGTGTGAAACATTTGCCACAAGTTCTATCTTCATGCGCTCTGACTTGATCCTTTCTTCCACCGCTTCATTGACAGTTTCGGATATGGAATCAAGCATGTCGATATCAGCCTTGATATCAGAAATGGCAGATACTTTTTCATCAAAGGGCTTATCTTGTCTGAGCGCTTCGATGCGGCGGTCGAGTTTGGAAAGGTCACACGAGAGCATGAAATTCTGCGTCTGAGTAATGATGAACACCACAAGTGCCGCTATACCCATCATAACAGGTATTTCACGCCCATCCCCGTAATCTAACAGCATAAATACTGCATAGAATGCGACCGCAGCCGCCGCTACTGTCCAGAGAGTGCGCCTTTTCAGCTTTTTGCCGATAGGCATTTGCTGTCTGTTTTTGCAGAACTCTGTTTCGCGGAATCTTGCGGCTAATCTGCCTGCCAGCTTAGGTGTACAAAGGCTTTGCCTTGTCTTTCTGCCAAAGACCGTTCTTATGATATGTGTGCCGATATGCAGACCTGCCGCCGCAAGTACGCAGTCCCATATAAAACTGAATATATTGCCGGGCAGACGGGAGTTTGTAAGTTCGAGCAGATCACGCGATAACTCATAGCCGCCGTTGTAATAGTTTCCGAGAATATAGAAGAACAGTAAGAGCAGAACGATCAGATGCACCTCGAACGGGATATGCGCCAATAACCCGCCGCCCTCTTCATGTGTGAGCCCGCTCACTGCGGCGGCTGTCATCAGATAGAGTACCAACAGCAAAGCCAGCACGACCATCACTGTTGTGACATTTTTGATCACATTGTACTGATGAAGTACGCCCGCGTACTCTTCACCATATTTTTCAAGTACACCTTCCTTCGGGGCAATGAATACTGTAAGACCCGATGTGTCGCCCTTATACGCCTGATAGTCGGGCTGTGAGAAGATATCACCGCTGTAGGTCACATATCCGCCGTCCTCTTCCACCCATGTTATCTGTTGAGTATCGGAGTAACTTTTTGAAGCCCAGAACTCGTCAGACCTGACCTTTTCCTCTATAGACTCGCGCCTAGCTATTATACCGGCTTTGCTGTTGCCCGGATAGGTATAAAACTTTATAGGTTCAGAGTTGCCGAAGTTGTAAACGTATCTGCCGTAGCTGTCGTGATACCACCCGCCCATCGGCAGAAAGTTGTTGGGATAACTCTCCCCTGCCTCGACCAGATGTCCGTCCTCAACTGCGGGATAATCATAATAAAGCATCGTGCCTGATGATGTCATGTCAGAGGATAATACATCGTTATCACGCAGGATATACGAAGAAGAAATTTTTTTCAGCTTTTCAATACGCTCTTCTTCTGTCATGCCATCGCGTATCGTATCGACAGAAAGGTTCGTAACATACAGTGTTTTCGGCTCGGTCGGAATATCAGCCGAAGCCGTTTGCTGATAAGTAGATTCTTCGTCTGTTACCGTTTCATCAGCTATGACTTCTTCAATGACAGGTCTCGTATATGAAACATAATAATCGAACATATCAGAAACCGGAAGAAATCCGCTGTCGGTCTTTTTGTATTTATATTGGTTAAAGTCGAGATACCACATGAAATCTGACTGCACGTATTTATTGCCGATATAGTTCATGTCGTCATCGCACTGAGCGAGTTCACAGACACCGAGTATACACAGTTGTTCGTACATATCTCTTAACTGACGGCGGTAATTTTCAGAAGCAAGGTAGCTTGTTTCTATATTGCCATAGCTGTCATCGCTTTGCAGCACCCATTCGCGTTCTCTCGTCATCACCGCACCAAATATCGCTGAACCTGCCGTTATGCAGGCAAGCACGAATGCGGTGACTCTTGCAGGCTTAGGAAATAGTCTGCTTAATTTTTTCAATTTTGTATCCAATGCCCCACACCACCTTTAAATATCGCGGCTCTTTCGGGTCTATCTCTATTTTCTCCCGAATATGCCTTATATGCACCATTACCGTGTTCTCCACTGCGTAGGCGTCCTCGTTCCAGACACGGCGATAGATGTCCTCCGCCGAAAAGACTCTGCCTGCATTCTCCATCAGCAGTTCGAGTATTTTCAGTTCGGTGGCGGTCAGTCTGACAGGTTCTCCGTCAACAGTCAGCTGTTTTGCGCTTTTGTCAAGTTCCAGACCGCCTATCTTTATAACGTCCGTTTTGTTTATGCTGCCTATATCTCCCAGCTGCATATATCTGCGCAGACTGCTTCTGACGCGCGCTGTCAGCTCCATCGGGTTATAGGGCTTTGTGATATAGTCATCCGCACCCATCGAAAGACCGAGTATCTTGTCGGTATCCTCTGATTTGGCAGACAGGACGATTATCGGGATATTTCGCTTGTCACGTATCTTCATTATTGCAGAAAGTCCGTCCATGCGCGGCATCATGACATCTATGAGGATAAGCTGTATATCATTTTCTGCCAGCTTTTCCAGAGCGTCTATGCCGTCATATGCTTTAACGACAGAATAGCCTTCAAGTTCCAGCAGCTTCGCGATAGCTGCCACTATATCTCTGTCATCATCCACTACTAATATCGTTGCTGCAAGTTTTTCCATAACGTTATGTCCTTTCCTTGTATGCTTATATGATAAGGCATTATTCTTAAATCCGGGGTGGGGGAAATCTTAAGATTAACTTAATACCATTATACCATATTTCGTTATATAATGCAACAAAATCGATGACGATGTGGCTGAAAAAATTACGCCCTGTGTATTGCAACAACATCGCCCAGAGCATACTTGAACCGCTCCTGCGGGGCAATTACGATGATGTGAACACCATCTGTGCGGAAGTTCAGTCCGCCCTCGATGCTAAGAAAGGCATCGGGCTGAAACCGCAGAAAGCTGACTTCCCTGCCGAACGTATCAGGGCGGCGATAGGCGGTGCGGCTGTCAAAGAAACAGCAGAGCACGCCATACAGGTGTTAGGCAGAACCGCCGAGAACATCACAGGCAGTTTTCAGTCTGATTATGTGAAGAAAAACGCCGAATTCCGTAGTAAGGCAGGGCTTTCCTGCTACATCGAGCGCAAGGACGGTCACAATTGCTGTGACTGGTGCTCGAAACTTGCAGGGCGTTATCGTTACCCCGATGAAGTTCCGAAAGATGTGTACCGCAGACATGACAATTGCACCTGTGATGTGAGTTATGTGAGCGAAAAAGGGCGGCAGAACGTTCACAGCAAGCGGCAGGCTAATGAACAGGCTAAGGCTCAGCGGATAGCGTATGCGGCTAGTGTGCCTAAGCCTATGAAGCTGACTAGGGCTGAGGCGCAGGCGAAACAGTCCGAAATTTTGGTTCAAAGGCGGTTGACTTATGATGCGAAACGTGGTATAATAAACGAGAAAAGTAACAAACCTATTATTGCAATAACCGATAGTGCAATTCAAAATGTCCAGTATGTTGGCATTTACGGCTATACGGAAGAGCAAAGCAGAGCAATTCAGCAGCAGCACAAAGAATTGCTAAAGATTGCTCGTGACAAAAATAATAATTTTGAAGTTGCTTTGGTTTTGAATAATAATTTTGAAGCAGGAAATCCTTTGTTCGGGCGTGACAATGATGTTGAATTCGGATTGCTCAATGGAACAAATTTAACAGTTCTGCATAATCACCCAAGAGGAAGTGGTTTTTCTGCAAATGACCTTAAATTTTTCTGTCAATGCGATCAAGTTAATACATTGACGATTGTAAAAAATAATGGGCAAGTTGAATATATTACAAAGTCTGAAAGTTTCAATCCGAAAATTTTATCACTTGAATTTGCGAGGATGCACAAAAAAATGATAAAAAAAGGGACTAGTGACGAATACGACAAATTGATCAATAAACTTCTTGTGACAACTAAATCGGGGGTGGTATGGAATGAATGAAAATAAAAAATGGCAGCTTGATGGCGATCAAAATGAGGCTTCTAAAACTTGGATCGCAAGCCTTTCAGAAGAAGAAATTGAACGTTCAATGTCCGATGAATTTAGTTATTTAGACGAAGATTAAACCGCCCTCACCCGAGAGCGGTTTTATTATGCTCAAAAACAGAAAGGAACTGATGATAATGAGAGAATTAAGCACGATACAGAAACGTGAGAAGTTGAACACCGTCTACGCTGTTGATGAAGCGGGTGTCGGCGGCGCTAATCACGAATACTCTATCAAGTGCGGCGAGAACTGTGAGGGCAGGATAGTATTCCAGAACGGACCCAGGAAAGACCCGAACAGCACTCATGGTGTGCTTGATACTGACCTTTTGGAGATAGTTCGCGACAGGCTCAAAGGCTTCCAGAGCGGCGATTTTTCCTGCCGTGAAAATGCCTGCGCCCTCACTCACATAGAAGAAGCCCTGATGTGGATGAACCGCAGAGTTGAGGACAGGATAGAAAGACAGGTACTCGGTACGAATACAAAGTGACCGCTTAACTCAGTTAGGCGGTTTTTTCATGTCCTGACAGGGGGTGATGATATGCACCATACTCGCTGAAATATCCGCTATACTTGACCTGCTCGACAGGCAGTACAGCGGTCTGATAGACGACTAGCACCTTTGAGGTGCTTTTTTTATACCTATAAGGCAATGCCATTAAGCCAACATTCAAAATATATTTCGCATTCGTTCACAAAATATCTATTGACAAATCTCCGAAAATCTGCGGTTTCATTGCCCACAGGGCAATGAAACCCTTTGAAA
>Ga0129310_1001478_pt1 | contig 20392 bp, 21 predicted proteins | sample Go1ome_2_FD_94433 | JGI IMG/M metagenome (GOLD analysis project Ga0129310, IMG submission 94433) | Western lowland gorrila individual fecal microbial communities from Wisconsin, USA - Go1022A metagenome | ecosystem: Host-associated > Mammals > Digestive system > Large intestine > Fecal | place...
TTCAGAGAACGACTGAGTTTTGCGAGTTTTGCGCGAGCGGGAAACGACCAGCTTTTATCGGAGTTGGAAGTGAGCGCGATAAAACCGAAGCAAAACGAGGGCAGTGAACGGTTAGTGAGTGAGAAAATTTTCTCTGATTTTTTCACATATATTAAATTATAACCAATTCCCTAAACAAGAATTTATACGCGTCGAAGCAATTCCCACCAACCCATAGCAACAACCGGCGGCATGATCTTACAGAACAACCGATGTACAAAACAGACTGGTCCCGGAGTGGATACCCAAAGTCCGAGTTTGTTATCCAGCAGGGCAAGACGTACCACAGATTTTGTCTTGGAGGCCAGTGGAAAATGATGTACTGCATGAGCCGCTTTCGGGTTGTCTGTATCTTTTGCAACACCGATAAATTCGGTATCTTTGATCCAGTACGGGCAGACCGCTGTCACATAAATCTGTTTTCCAATCAGTTCCCAGCGAAGCGCTTGACTGTAGCGGAGTAGAAACGCTTTGGATGCAGCATATACATTGAGCCCCTGCATCGGTTGAAAACCTGCTGTAGAGCAGATCTGCAAAATGCGGGAACCTTTGTCAAAATGCGGCATGCAGATCGCAGTCATATGAACAGCTGCTTTACAGTTCAAATCGATCATATGGGTTAATTCTTCCGGCTGCAACGTAAATGGACCGCCAATTTTAGCAAGACCGGCGGCATTGACCAGGTATTTGACGGTAGGAGCTTCGATATCCAGTTTATCCTGAAAATCTTTCATTTGATCCTCATCTGTAATATCCATCGGCATGGCAGCACCGACACAGATTCCAGTGGCGGAAATTTCCTGCGCCAGAGCAAGCAGAGGTTCTTTTCGTCTGGCAAGAAGCCAGATTTCATCAATTTCAGAAGCATAATTTTGACAGATCTGCAAAGCAAATTCACGTCCGAGACCACTGGAAGCACCAGTGATAATTGCAATATTCATATATATTAAATCCTCCGGATTATTTCAAAAAATAAAATACCGTGCTATCAATAAATTTTTCATAATAGAAACTGGTGATAGAACTTCTATTATCTTATAACAAATATAGATGCTGTGCAAGTCATAGGAAAATAGAAAAATTGATATTTACTTTCGTGCTAATATAATGTATGATATTAGCACGAAAGTTGGTGATAAAATGAATAAAATAGTTAAACTTGTGGATGATTCTGGAATGCTATTTACAAAGGATGTAATAAAAGCAGGATATAGCAAAGCTCAGTTATATACGTTTATACATGAATATGGTTACGAGCAGGTAGGACATGGAGTGTATGCATCTCCTGAGTGCTGGACGGATGATTTGTTTATATTATCCACGAGGTGTCCGCAAGGTGTATTTTCTCATGATGAGGCTTTATACTATTATGGATTGGTTGATAGGGAACCGATGCAGAAAACGATAACTGTATATACCGGATATGGGACAGGAAGATTAGTGACGGATGGTATTAAAGTTTACACTGTGAAGAAAGAACTTTTAGAACTTGGTAAAATTGTGATTACAAATTCATATGGACATAAAATTCCGATATATGATATGGAGCGTACCATCTGTGATTTGATTCGAAGCAGAAGTAGTTTTGAAATTCAGGATTTTCAGGGGGCATTAAAAACATATGTCAGACGGAAAGATAAAGATCTTAATCGCCTTATGACATATGCACAAAAATTTAGAGAATATAAGAAAATTAGAGAATATATGGAGGTGTTGTTGTAATGCCTTTGACTATACAGCAGATAAAAGGTCGGTTAAAAAGTGTCGCACAAAAAAACCACGCTGATGCACGTATTTTAATGAGATTGTACATGATGGAACGTTTCCTTGAACGGTTGTCAAAGTCGAAATATTCAGATGATTTTATAATTAAGGGTGGCATATTGGTGACGTCAATGATTGGCGTTTCTTTGCGTTCTACAATGGATATAGATACAACGATAAGAAATCTAAACTTGTCAGAAGAGGATATGAAAAAAATTGTGGAAGATATTGCTTCCTTAGATATTGGTGATGGAATAAATTTTGTGATTAAAGATGTATCTACTATTATGGATGAGATGGAATATCCAGGAGTACGAATAACTATGAATGCATGTATTGGAAAAACTATTACTCCGTTAAAAATAGATATTTCTACAAATGATATAATTACTCCAAGGGCTATAGAATATAAGTATAAGCTTTTACTTGAAGAACGCGAAATCAATCTATGGACATATAATCTGGAAACGATTTTAGCTGAAAAGATGCAGACGATACTAGCAAGAGGTCTTTTAAATACACGGATGAGGGAGTTTTATGATATTCATGTATTACTTATGAGGTATAGAGAATCTTTGGACTATGCGATATTGGTTAGCGCATTTGAAGCTACCTGTAAAAGGCGTGGCAGTGAACAACTTAGTATGGAAGGCGGGCAAATTATTCAAAACATTGAGAATGATTTAAAAATATCAAAATTGTGGGAAACATATCAAAAGAAATTTACATATGCAGCAGAAATATCTTATAATGAGATTATTGATAGTATAAAGGAATTATTTGAGTTAATTACAACGTAAAGAAAGGTATATTATGAATAAAAACTATAAATTCATCAACAGTTTTACCCTGAAAATGATTGCCATTATAACAATGGTCATTGACCATGTGGGAGCAGTACTGTTTCCGATGAATATGACATTTCGGTATATTGGAAGGATTTCATTTCCGTTATTTGTATTTTTACTTGTGGAGGGAAGTATCCATACCAGCAAGATTCGAAAATATGAATTGCGTATGTTCTTGTTCGCACTGATTTCAGAAATCCCCTTTGATCTGGCTTTTTCAAATGAAATCATGGATATTCATTCCCAGAATGTGTTCTGGACGCTGACAATCGGTCTGGTGATGCTGGATCTGATTCAGAATGGCGCATCTTATGCGAAGCTACATAAAAGGAAGCAGGTGCGGGAGATTTGGATCGAAGGGCAGCCGATACCGATGGTGTGGCAGTTTGTTGTAGTGGCGGTTTGCGCCTTCGTGGCACAGGCGCTGCAGACAGATTACGGTGCAGGTGGTATTCTGTTGATTTATTTTATCTGGATGGCGCATGATAACATGGTTATTCAGGCTGTGGCATTTGCGGTTATTGCACTGTTATTTTTCGGCGCGGTTGAACTTCCGGGCGTGATTGCCTTTTTGCCAATCTTTTTGTATAATGGGAAGAAAGGTCCATCTGCAAAATATGTATTTTACGCATTTTATCCGGTGCATTTGTTTATTTTACATTTGATACAGATGAGTACTGCATTTGCGTTTATCACATTTTAAGTGTGATTTTAGTTCGAGTAAGTTGGAAATCTTTCGATTTGGAAGTTAAAACGGGAGGCATATTTTTTGAAATTCTGGAAACATTTAAAGACAATTAATCATCATAAAATGCTGGTCATGAAAGGCTGTTTTCGGGTAGGTCTGTATAAGCAGGGACTATTGCATGATCTGTCAAAATATATGCCGTCGGAGTTTCTGGTTGGTTGCAAATATTATCAGGGAGATGTGAGCCCCAACAATGCAGAGCGAAAGGATAAGGGCTATTCTTCCGCATGGCTTCATCACAAAGGACGCAACAAGCATCACATGGAATACTGGATTGATTATGGAATGCCATCGGAACCGGCCATGGTAGGAATGCGTATGCCGGACAACTATGTGGTAGAAATGTTTATTGATCGTATGTCCGCTTCGAAAAATTATCAGAAGGAAAAGTATACGGATCGCAGTGCGCTGGAATATTATCTGCACGGAAAAGATCGTCATATCATGCATCCGGAAGTTCGGGAATTGCTGGAAAAATTGCTGTATATGCTGGCAGATGAGGGCGAAGATGTTACCTTTGATTATATCCGGAGAGAAGTATTGCATAATAAGAAGTAAAAAAGTGCTGAACTTTATTTATTCACTGAAGGGAAGAAAGGCGCGAAGTAAAAAATAATAAGACAGTAGGTAGAAGCTGCCGGAAGGTATGCATAGAGTTTATCTCAGCCGAAATTTTTACGACTGAGATAAAAGCTTCTGCATATCTTCCGGCAGTTTTGCATTTATCGTTAATCTTTCCCCGGTAACCGGGTGCGTAAAAGTAAGGGATGCACAGTGCAGTGCCTGACGGCTTATGGAGTGATCTTCTGGATAATATAGAAAATCGCCCAGCAGCGGATGCCCGATATACTGCATATGGACACGAATCTGATGGGTGCGCCCGGTTTCTGGTCTGACCCGAACCAGAGAAATCTGTCCATTGGTCCATTCCCGGACAAAATGAGTTACGGCAGAATCACCATATTCAAAATCCACGCATCGTTCGATGACAGAATCTGCGGCACGACAGATGGGGGCATCAATGGTGCCTTCTTCCGGAGGAATGCCGTCGCAAAGTGCCAGATATTCTTTCTGAATCTGTTTTTGCTGCATTTCTTTGGACAGGACAGAAGCGGAAAGCATGTGTTTGGCCAGCAATGTGACGCCGGTAGTATCCCGATCAAGTCTTGTAATACAGCGGAAAGTATAGGAAATCTGCTGTGCGGAATAATACCAGAGCACACCATTTGCCAGCGTCTGCTCATAGTGGTTGACGGAAGGGTGAATCGGCATATTTGCCGGTTTGTCGATAACCAGAATGTCCTCATCTTCATATAGAATGGAGAGAGGCATTTCATTCGGCACGATATTGTCGGAGCCTTCGTTTTCTTCCAGGCGGATGTGAAGCGTATCACCGACGTGGAGTGGTTCGTTTACATAGCTCCAGACACCGTTTCGCAAAATGCTTTCCGGTGTTTTTTTCAAATGTACGATTAAATTGGAAGAGTAGCCGTGTTCCTTTAAAAATGAGAGGATGCTGTCGACCTCTTGGGTGATTTTATAATCTAAGTTTCGAATCATACTATAATAAATTGAAAAACTGCATATCGATATCACATAAAAGATGAAAAATATGCATAGTTTATGAGTGCCTGTTTTTAATAAAGTAAATTGTATGCATTACAGTACATAGTAATGAGGAATAATATCCTCATAGTGTCCGTCTGGCATGCGGAAGCCACCCGGAATGACACCAAGTTTTGTAAAACCAATGCGCTCATATAAATGCAGTGCATGAATATTGGAAGCAACAACGGCATTAAACTGCATGATGCGGAAGCCTTTTTCTTTTGCCATAGCAAGGCAGTCAAGGACAAGTTTTTCTCCGATATGCTGACCGCGGATATCCCGGCGAACGGCATAGCTTGCGTTGCAGATATGTCCGCAGCGTCCGACATTATTTGGATGCAGGATATAGAGTCCAACGATATCATCATTTTCGGTATTTACGGCAATGCCGGTATAAGTCTGTTCTTTAAAAAATTGATCTCCGGTTTCAACCGTCAGATTTTCTTCCTGTGGGAAAGCCAGTCCGTCCTCTACGACCTGGTTCCAAACTTCTGCTGCTTTGGCAGCATCGGTTGTCTGATATGGCCTGATTTGTATATTCATGAAATGTCCCTCCTTATTTTGTTTCATATAATTTTGCACATGTGTCATTATATATTGTTATTGGCTACTTGACAAATTTTTTTTGTGATATAAAATAAACTTGTTTATTGATAAAAGAGTTTATTTTTAAAAGCTATTTAAAAACAAATGAATAAGAGGAATGAAAAAATGCCTGCAAAAAAAGTAATTACAAAAGAAATGATTCTGGATACCGCGTTGAATGTATTGTGCAAAGATGGAATTGAGGCTGTAAATGTAAAAAATCTGGCGAAAGAGCTGCATTGTTCCACGCAGCCGATTTATCTGTCTTTTGAGGGGATGGATCAATTACGGGAAGCATTGATTCCTGCGGCAGTGGAAAAGTTTGCAGAACTGCTCAGACAGGAAGCGGTGGATGGAAGTGTACAGCTGTATGGAATGGCTTATATTCAACTGGCAAAAAAGAAGCCACAGTTGTTTCGCTTTTTGTTTATGAGAAATCATGCATTCGAGGAAATCCGGCAGACACTGCAGCCATTGCTGGAACAGGAAATTACCGGTTTTATGAAAAAATATCAGATCAGTTATGACGAAGCGCATCAGTTTCATGATCAGTTGTGGATGCATGCGCATGGAATCGCGTCTATGATTGCAACGGGATTTTGTGACTGGGACATGGGAAAAGTGGAGCGGATGCTGACAGAGTGTTATGCATCTTTTTCCGGAAAGTATGAGGCGTAAGTATGGATATGTTTACAAATAAAGATTTGAGAAAATTAATTTTCCCACTGTTTGTGGAGCAGTTTTTCCTGATGTTTGTGGGAATGGCAGATACCTTTGTCGTCAGCTTTTCCAGTGAGGCAGATGTCTCCGGCGTGTCACTGGTGACATCTTTTAATACCGTACTGATTTTCCTGTTTACGGCGCTGGCTTCCGGCGGAGCAGTCATCATCAGTCAGTATATCGGCAGCAAAAACAAGGAAAAAGCGGATGCGTCAGCCAGCCAGCTTTTGATGATCGCTACTGTGATTTCTGTTATTTTGTCTATATTAATTTTGCTGTTTAGCGATCAGCTGTTACACTTATTGTTTGGTAAAATCGAAGCAGATGTTATGGCGGCATGCAAAAGTTATCTGTGGATTACCACACTGTCGCTGCCGGCGTTAGCTGTTTATGATGCAGGAGCCGCATTGTGCAGAAGTATTGAAAAAACAAATGTAACAATGTATATTTCTGTGGCTGTTAATATAATCAATGTCGTTGGAAACTGTGTCGGCGTATTTGCCTTGCATCTGGGAGCGGCCGGTGTGGCCTATCCGTCTCTGATCTCACGTGTTTTGTCCGCCATTGCGGTTACTGCTTACTGCAGCAGAAAAACGAACCGCGTCAGTTATCACCGGGCAGATATATTTACATGGAATCATGATCTGCTGAGAAAAATTATGGGGATTGCGATACCAAATGGCGTAGAAAATGGAATTTATCAGCTGGTAAAAGATGCGGTGTCCAGTATGGTATCTTTGTTTGGTACCTATCAGATTGCGGCAAATGGAATGGCACAGAGCATCTGGTCACTGGCTTCCATTATGGGATTTGCTATGGCACCGGTATTTACAACAGTAATAGGGCAGTGCATGGGGGCGAAAGATATTGACGCGGCAAATTTTTATTTTAAGAAGCTGAGTAAGATCACACTGGTATTGTCACTTTGCTGGAATGGATTTGTATTTGCGTTGACGCCACTTATTATCAGCGTGTCAGCAGTATCGGATCAGACCAAATCACTGATCATCTGGCTGGTTTTGATCAATAATATTTTTAACGGCATTTTTTATCCCTTTGCGGAACCGCTTGGATGTGGCCTGCGGGCAGCCGGAGATGTCAAGTACACCATGACAGTTTCCGTTACATTGACGATTGTGATCCGCCTGTTCTTCTCCGCATTATTTGGTATGTGGTTACATATGGGGGTTATCGGAGTTGCACTTGGCATGAGTATGGATCTCATCTTCCGTTCCATGCTGTTTGTAAGACGGTATCGAAAACAGAAATGGACGAAGTTTCAGGTTATATAATAAAAAAATTGTGCTTAATAAAATATCGGCAGAGAATAAAATTAGCTCTGCCGATATTTTTTTGGACTGCAGCCGGTTTTTTGACGGAAACATTTCCCAAAATAGCTTTGATCGTGAAATCCAGTCTGATACATGATCTCTTTTATGCTCAGATTTGTTTCTTTCAATAATTTTGTCGCTTTGGACAGACGAAAATCAATCAGATATCGAAACGGTGTCGTTTGTAATGTTTGTTTAAAACAACGCAGACATTCGGATTTACTGACATTGGCACTTTCTGCAAGATCATCCAGCGTAATGTTTTGTGCATAGTGCATTTCGATATATTGCAGAAAACATTGCATGCGCTGACTGGTGGGATTGACAGCATTTTGCTTTGGCACAGTTACATGTTTCAGAAAAATCAGCCACAACGCAGAGAGGGTGGTTAAGACCTCATACGGATAATAGGTAGTTTTGTTTGTTTCCAATGTTACAAGTTTTTCCAGATGATTCAAAATTTCCTGCTCCCAGTCTGCATTCTGCAATGAAACCAATGTCAGATTTGTATTGTCGGTGATGTTGGTAGTCAGTTCTCTGGCAGGACTGCCTGGATAAAAAGAAAGAAAATAATCCGGAAAGAGGAAACTTTTATAGATACAATGATCGATTTTTTCTACCAGATGAACAATATTTTTGTTGATATAAAGGCCTTCGTGTTCATGCAAAAGAACCGTTTCGTTTAGGGTTCGGATTCGAATACAACCTTCTAACACATAGATAAACTGCAGATCCTCATGCCAGTGCATGACTTGAAATCCAGGGTTGCGCGGAATTGCCACGTCATTGGTTACATTCAGTACGAGATATGGAAAATCTGTGTGGATATTCAGATTTACGGAATTAATGTAGGGAGGTTCTATTTGTGACATGGCAGAGGTCCCTTTCTTTGCGTATGGTTCTCATTGTGTGATACAATATATTGTATAATCAATGATAAAATATTAGTATGTTGTTTTGCATTAAATAATGAATCATAGTTACTTTGAAATACGATATAATCATATATTACAGAGATATAATTATATATTCAAGTGAAAAATAATGATATAATCATAAAAAATAAGGCGAGCGAATTGAGATATAAAAATGCATTACAAAAAAGAATGCTTTATGAAAAAAGAATTATAAAATGGAAATAAAAATATAAGATAGAAGCACAGAACGGAGAAAATACATGTATTTTGAGTATGGAGAAACAGAAATAGAATATCTGAAGCAAAAGGACAAAAAACTGGCAGAAGTGATAGATACACTTGGAATGATTGAGCGAACCGTGGACACGGATCTTTTTTCTTCTGTAGTACACCACATCATCGGACAGCAGATTTCCACGAAAGCCCAGGCAACGATATGGCAGCGGATGCAGGATGATCTTGGGGTTATTGATGCGGAAACAATTCTGGAAGCGGGAATCCAAAAATTGCAGGCATATGGAATGACGTTTCGGAAAGCAGAATATCTGACAGATTTTGCAGAAAAAATAAAAAGCGGGGAATTTGATCTAGATGCAGTGTGGCAGATGTCAGATCAGGAGGCAATCGAGGCACTTTCTTCTTTGAAAGGAATCGGTGTGTGGACAGCAGAAATGATATTGTTGTTTTGTATGCAGAGACCAGATGTATTCAGTTATGGTGATCTGGCGATTTTGCGTGGACTACGAATGGTGTATCATCACAGGAAAATTGATAAAAAGTTGTTTGAAAAATATCGCAGACGTTTTTCTCCGTATTGCAGCGTAGCGAGTTTGTATTTTTGGGCGGTGGCAGGTGGTGCGATTCCTGGCATGAAGGATTACGCACCGAAAACGGTAAAAAGTAAGAAATGAGGAAAAAAGAGGTAGAGACATGGAATACATACATCACTATAAATCTCCGTTGGGCGGCATCACCATGGCAAGTGACGGAGAGGCACTGACCGGGTTGTGGTTCGACGGACAGAAATATTTTGCGGTGACATTAGCAAAAGAGCATGAAGAAAAAATGCTGCCGGTATTTGAAGAGGCAGACCGTTGGTTAGATATTTATTTTCAGGGAAAAGAGCCGGATTTTCTGCCACCAATTTCCTTTGCATGCGGATCAGAATTTCGGCAGGAAGTGTGGAAGATTTTATTATCAATTCCGTATGGAAAAACCATGACTTACGGAGAGATTGCAGCATGTATCGCAAAACAACGCGGACTTACCAGGATGTCAGCGCAGGCGGTTGGCGGCGCGGTCGGTCATAATCCGATTTCCATTATCGTACCATGTCATAGAGTGGTTGGTAAAAATGGGAGCCTTACCGGGTATGCCGGAGGGATTGACAAAAAAGTCGGTTTATTGAAACTGGAACATGCGGATATGGAACAGTTTTATGTGCCAAAAAAAGGAACAGCGTTGTAAAAAATCCTTCTGAATATGTAAAAAAGCAAAGTCAGTTATGGGATTCTATAAAATGCGTTTGTTATGTTTGGGGTGGAATGGTTTGATCGTACAGAAGCCAATCCATACCAGAATAATTGTCACAACCCATGAAATCGGGAATACGACAAACAAACTTTTTAATGTATGAACTTTAGCAAATATTGTAAAAATCCATACAATTCGTACAACACAGGTGCCAAGCATTGTCAAGACAGCAGGAAGTGTGGAATGACCGCATCCCCGCAATGATCCGGCCGGTGTTTCATAAAAACTACAGATCGGTTCAAAAAGCAGAATCAGCATGATGCGGGTGGTAGCGGCTTCAATGACGGCCTGTTCTGAGGAAAAGAGTGCGGAAAATCCAAACCGCCAGATGGTGAGTGGAACCGTGATCAGTGCACTGAAAAGGACGGAGAGCACCAGACAGCGAATCAGAATCTGACGGCAGCGTTTGCGACTGCCTGCGGCAAAGTTCTGACTGGTAAAGGTAGTGGCAGCCTGTCCGAAAGCAGTGATCATGTAATAGCCAAAGTATTCAAAATTCATGGCAATGGTGCTACCGGCCGTGGCAATGGTTCCGAAACTGTTGACGGAAGCCTGAATAAAAATATTTGCAAAACAAAATACGGCACCCTGAATTGCAGCTGGAATACCTGTGGCCAGAATTGGCAGCAGGTATTTTTTTGTCTGTGTAGATTGTGTGTGGAAGTTTTGGGAAGATAAAGCGATGTTTTCTGAAGCAGATGTGGTAGTGGTGTCTGCAACAGACAACGCAATAGTATTTGGAGCAGAGAGAAAACCACGCAGGGACAGATGAAACGCGTCCGTTTCCTTATGTAACCAGAACAGAACCAGTCCGGCAGACAATGCAGTAGCAATATCCGTAGCGATGGCAACGCCGCTGACACCGAGATGACAGACAATCACAAAAAAGAGATTCAGTCCCACGTTTACGATACCAGATAAAGTCAGAGCCAGAAATGGTCTGCGGCTGTCTCCCTTTGCATGCAGAATGGCAGAACCAAAGTCATAGAGCATCAGAAACGGATACCCGATAAAGTAAATCCGCAAATATAAAATGGCAGAGTCTAATATACCGGTTGGTGTCTGAATGGCAGTCAGCAGTGGACGGGCGATAAATTGTCCCAGCAGAGCACCGCAGATTCCGGAAATCAGGGCAAAACGCAGTGCGGTATGTAACCGCACCGGGGATGTGTTCGATACGGTCCTCTCCAATATACCGGGCAATCAGTACGTTTGCACCAGTTGCCAGACCGGCAGAGAGGGTAACCAGCAAAGCCACGATTTCTCCATTGGTGCCGACAGCAGCCAGGGCATCTGCATTGGCGAAATGACCAACGACGGAGGTGTCAGCGGCGTTAAAAAGCTGCTGGAGCATACTGCTGAGGGCAATCGGGATTGCAAAAAAGATCAGGTTTGAGGTTAATGGTCCGTGGAGCATATTGATGGATTTTTTCTTTGATAATAGTTGCATGATATCGTTCCGTCCTTACTGTTATAGATTTTCGATATTATTTTTAAAACACAACTAGCAGATAAGATAATAAAATCTGCTGTGTGAAATAACATTCGTCTATGGAAAATTATATTGCATAGAACAGAATAAGAAAAACGAATATATTTCATATATTACATCGAAAAAAAGAATGATAAATAGTAAGAAAAAGGCGTTTCGTTACGGAAGCGCCTTAATATCTGAGATCCATTTCTGATAATCCCCTTTTTTGAATACTCCATTGTCAAAAGGCAGTTTAATTTCGGCATCTGGAAATAAGCGTTTTAAATTTTTTATTGTCCAGTTAATTCCGGACATTCCGTAGGTGGCAAATGGAATGATTGTTTTTCCGGAAGTGTCACATTTTTTCATAAAATCCTGTACGAATACAGGAATATCCTGTGCCCAGATAGGATAACCAAGGAAAATTGTGTCATACGCACTCAAATCCGGTATTGGGGTAGTGAATTTTGGCGTGATTTTGCTGGATCGTTCTTTCATGACTCTGAGGCAGGACATGATATAGTTGCCATATTGTTCTTCTGGTTCGATTTTTAAGAGAGGATAGCCCAGATCTGTGTGTAATTGTTTCGCATATTTTTCGGTGTTTCCGGATCTGGAATAATAAATAATGATTGCGTTCATAGGTGTATCGCTCCTTTATTCTTGTAAATCCAACACGATGTTGTATAATGGAGTGTAATAAAAAATGAGTATTTTATCAATCCACAGATTTGGAAAATATGTCGGATGAAGGAGTCGAGATGAAAAAGCAGCCGGAAGTGACGGAAAAAACAAGAAATACGATGATTCAGACATTCTGTGCCATGTATGAGCAAATGCCGGTGGAAAAAATTTTTATTAAAGATCTGATGCGGCAGGCAGGATATAATCGCAGTACTTTTTATCAGTATTTTATGGATATTTATGATTTGCGGGATCAGGTGGAAGATGAGATACTGGAGCTTATGCGGGCAAGAAAAGAGGAAAGTGGGAAAAATGTACAGGCATTGATTGATCTGTTTGAACAGAAAGAAAATGTTTTGAAAGCATTGTTTGGAACGTATGGGATGGTGCATTTTCTGGAAAAACTGCGGTCAGAGTTTTTACTACAAATAGAACCGGAAAAAAGTGAGGTTCCCGAAAGATACAGACCGTATCTGGAAGAATTTCATATTTATACCAGCATTTCACTGTTTCGGTTGTGGATCAAGAGGAAGAAGGATCTGTCGAAGGAAGAATTGTTTGGACTGATTCATACCCTGTATAATGAGGGGCATGCGGGTGTGTGCGCTAAGGGAGAATAGGAAGTATTATGGATAACAACTTACAAAAATACATGGCTTTTGTAAAAACCGTAGAAACTGGAAGTTTTACAAAAGCAGCGGAACAACTAAATTATGCACAGTCTTCCGTCAGCAAAATGATCGCTGATCTGGAAAGGGAGTGGCAGATGACATTGCTGGAACGGGATCGGGGCGGCGTACATCTGACATCAGCAGGTGCACAGATCCTGCCCTATGCAAGACTTCTGATCGAGGATTATCGGAAACTGGAGAGTTATGTGGATGATCTGCATGGCGTTCAGACAGGAATGATCCACATTGGCACTTTTTCCAGTGTTGCCATTAACTGGCTGCCGAATATTGTAGCGGAATTTCAGAAGGATTTTCCAGGGATCAAGTACGAAATGCTTCTGGGAGATTATGCGGAGGTAGAGCAGTGGATTGAGGAAGGACGAGTGGATTGTGGATTTTTAAGTCTGCCTACCAGACCGGAATTCGAAACGATTTCTTTGAAAATGGATGAATATCAGGTGGTGCTTCCACAAGGGCATCCGTTGGCAGCAAAGGAGCGTATTGATATTCATGAGTTGGAGAATGAGCCGTTCATGCTGTTGGAGCATGGTGGAAAAACGGAAGTGACAGAATTACTGGAAAGGTATAATGTTCATCCGCATATTCAATGTACCACATGGGAGGATTTTTCCATTTTAGCCATGGTAGAAAAAGGACTGGGTGTCGGAATTTTACCACAGATGATTTTGCAACGGATTCCGTATCATGTGGAAATTCGAAGCCTGACAGAATCCTATTACCGGGAAATTGGTCTGGCAGTGAAAAGTCGGGAGCGGTTGACTGCGGCGACAGCGAAATTTCTGGAGTATTTGGATTTTAGGGAAAATTTGTAAAACAGAAAGGAAAGTGGATATGAAAGCATTTTTATATGACGTAGACTCAGAACTGTTAGAAGACATCTGCAAGTAAGGACAGATGATTGTGCAAATCAGGTTCTATTTTTCGAGGGCCGGATATTTTATAATAGGGACAACAAATAGAAAAGGAGAATGATCGTAATGGCAAACAGATTTGTGTTAAACGAAACATCTTATCATGGAGCGGGAGCAATTGCAGAGATCGCGACAGAGACAAAAGGCAGAGGATACAAAAAAGCATTTGTATGTTCTGACCCGGATCTTGTAAAATTTGGGGTAACACAGAAAGTATTGGATGTGCTGGAAGCAGACAAGTTAGACTATGAACTGTATTCCAACATCAAACCAAATCCGACCATCGAGAATGTACAGAGTGGTGTGGAAGCATATAAAAAATCCGGTGCGGATTATATCATCGCAATTGGTGGCGGCTCTTCCATGGACACCGCAAAAGCAGTTGGTATCATCATCAACAACCCGGAGTTTGCAGATGTCAGAAGTCTGGAAGGCGTTGCTCCGACAAAAAATAAATGTGTGCCGATTTTTGCAGTACCGACAACTGCAGGAACAGCAGCAGAAGTAACCATCAACTATGTCATCACAGACGTTGAGAAAAACAGAAAAATGGTTTGTGTAGACCCGAAAGATATCCCGGTGATTGCATTCGTAGACCCGGATATGATGTCTTCCATGCCGAAAGGACTGACAGCAGCAACCGGTATGGATGCACTGACACATGCCATTGAGGGATACATTACAGCAGGCGCATGGGAACTGTCTGATATGTTCCATCTGAAAGCAATTGAAATCATTTCACGTTCTCTGCGTGCAGCAGTAGAAAACACACCGGAAGGCCGTGCAGATATGGCGTTGGGACAGTATGTAGCCGGTATGGGATTCTCAAACGTAGGTCTTGGAATCGTACATTCCATGGCACACCCACTGGGCGCATTATATGACACTCCGCATGGTGTAGCCAATGCGATCATTCTTCCGACCGTTATGGAATACAACGCAGAGGCAACCGGAGAGAAATACCGTGAGATCGCCAGAGCAATGGGCGTAGCCGGTGTGGATGACATGACACAGGAAGATTACCGCAAAGCAGCAGTAGATGCTGTTAAAAAACTGTCTCAGGACGTAGGAATCGCACCGGATCTGAAAGAGATCGTAAAACGTGAGGATATTCCGTTCCTGGCGCAGTCTGCATATGATGATGCCTGCCGTCCGGGTAACCCGAAAGAGACATCCGTGGAAGATATTGCAAAATTATATGAGTCTCTGATCTAATAAAACCATTTGTTTAACGAATAAGAAGAACTGGAAACTGACCCTTTCCGGTTCTTTTTATTTTTGGGGGAAGTCGTATATTTTTGTATAAGGACTTACTACCTTCTGATTATAAGAAAACCACACAGATTTTCAGACACGGGAAAAGCCTGCCTGACATAGAATAATAGAAAGGCCGCACACGGAGGTGCCGATTTGAAATCATTTCAATCGCCGCTGAGTACGTTGGAAGAAAAGCAGTATCTGGAGCAGCTGAAAAACGGAAGCGAGCAGGCAAAATCGGTATTAATCGAGCGAAATCTGCGGCTTGTGGCACACATTGCACGGAAATATCAGGGCGCACAGGAGGATATGGAAGATCTGATCTCTATTGGAACCATCGGACTGATCAAGGCAGTTTCCACTTACAATCTGGAAAAGGGCAGCCGTCTGGGGACTTATGCCGCGCGATGTATTGAAAACGAACTGCTCATGTATTTTCGCAGTAAAAAGAAGACTGCCAGAGATGTATCGCTTTATGAGCCCATCGGAACGGACAAAGAGGGCAACCAGATCAAACTGCTGGATATCGTGGAGAGTGGCGAACCGGAGCTGTGGGAGCGTGTGGTGGAAAAGAAAAATATTCTGCGGTTATATGAATTGCTTCCGAAGGTGCTGGATGAGCGGGAAAGCTGGATCATCCGGAAACGGTATGGTTTGTATAATACAAAGCCTGCGACACAGCGGGAGATTGCCAAAAGCCTTGGAATTTCCAGATCCTACGTGAGCCGAATCGAAAAGAAGGCGCTGGAAAAATTACGGCAGGAGTTTCTGCAATAAGTCTGTGAAAAGGTTTGCTGTTTCCTCAACAGAAACTGTTGCTGCAACGGTAGCACCTACCATAGGATTGTAAAAAAATTAAATACAAAATAATGAAAAATATCGTTTGAATATAGACAGATTTGCACAGATATGCTACAGTAAACCTGTCTTTTATCTTACTTTTTACTTTTTTCGGCAATCGCCGGATTTTTCCGTATACGAAAAGAGGAAAAATGAATATATGTATAGTGTAATAAAAACAGCGGTAGTCTGTGGATTTGAGTCGCTTCCGGTTCAGGTGGAAACAGATGTCAGTGACGGTATGCCGTCCTTTGATATGGTGGGATTTCTGACTTCTGAGGTAAAGGAGGCCAGAGAACGGGTGCGCACGGCTCTGAAAAATGCAGGATTTCGTCTGCCTGCAAAGAAAATCACCATTAATCTGACACCTGCGGATGTGCGAAAATCCGGTACCGGGTGTGATCTGCCTATGGCGGCCTCCGTTCTGGCGGCATTTGGTTTTCTGGATGAGCATATTTTAAACAATTATCTGCTGCTAGGGGAGGTCGGATTAAACGGGAGTATTTTGCCGACGAAAGGCGTGCTGTCGGCAGCGGTACTGGCGCAAAAAGAAGGCATGCAGGGCATTGTGGTGCCATGGGAGAATGCCAGAGAAGCCGCAATTTTGGATACCGTAAAAGTAATTCCGGTGAAAAATCTGAAAGAGTTTGTGCAGATCTGCCAGCAGGAGCTTCCGGAAACCTGTTTTTACCGGGAGCAGCAGGAAATCTGGAAGACGGAATATGATGTGGATTTCGCAGAACTGCGGGGACAGCCGATGCTGCGCCGTGCCTGCGAGATTGCCGTCAGTGGTATGCACAATTTATTAATGATGGGACCGCCAGGTTCTGGAAAGACCATGGCGGCAAAGCGGATTCCGACGATTTTGCCGGAACTGAGCCGGGAGGAAAAACTGGAACTTTCCCAGATTTATTCACTCTGTGGTCTGCTGGATCAGGAGCGCATCATTCAGAATGAACGCCCTTTTCGCAGTCCGCACCATACGGTGACGGCGCAGGCGCTGGTGGGCGGTGGAAAGCAGCCGCATCCAGGGGAAATCAGTCTGGCGCACCATGGTATTTTATTCCTGGATGAACTGGCGGAGTTTAAGCCGGGGATTTTGGATGTATTGCGAGAACCGTTGGAGGAAAAGAAAGTTCATATCTCCCGAGTGGGAGGGAGTTTTGTCTATCCGGCGGATTTTATGCTGGTGGCATCTACGAACCCATGCCCTTGTGGGTTCTATCCAAATTTAGATCGTTGTAATTGCAGACCGCAGGCTATTAAAAACTATATCAGCCGTATTTCGCAGGCATTCTTAAATCGTATTGACTTGTGTGTGGAAACAGAGGAAGTCCGGTATACAACCATGGCGGATATGCGGGAGGAAGAAAGCAGTGCGGAGATTCGTGCCCGGGTAGAACGGGTGCATGAGATTCAGCGGGAGCGGTTCAAGGGAAGAAAGTATCGCTTTAACAGTCAGATGAACATGGAAGATCTGGAGCGTTTCTGTGCGCTGGATGAGGAGTCTGCGGAGCGGATGCAGGACAAGTATGAGGAATATCACTTAAGTGCCCGCACCTATGGGAAAATCCTGAAAACCGCCCGGACCATTGCGGATATGGATGGAGAGGAAAATATTCAGTGGGGACACCTGAATGAGGCGTTTATGTTCCGAAATCCGGACAAGAATTACTGGAGGAGGGAGTGAGGATGTGTGAAATGAATAAAAAGAATGAGATTTTTGATAATATGCAGGAAGCCACGGAGAATCAAAGAAAAGATGAACTAAAGTATGACTTCTGGTTAGCCTCTTTGACGAACATCAACAGCAGCAAGCGAATCCAAGTTCGTGAACTATGCGGCAGCGCGCAAGCAGTTTATGAACTTCGAGAAGAAACGCTGAAAAACATGCATCTTTTTACTGACAATGAAATACAGCATTTGCTGGAAAGTCGTAAAAAAGACCTGAACCGTGCCTTGGAGCGTTTCATGGGACAAAATATCCAGATGTTTCCCCATGGAAGCAGAAACTACCCGCAGCGCCTGAAAAATATTGCACAGCCACCATACGCAATTTTCTGCAAAGGTTCCATGCCGGATGCCAGAAAAAGTGTTGGCATCGTAGGCGCCCGCATGTGCTCGGAATATGGCAGAAGCATCGCCACAAAACTTGGAAAAATGCTGGCAGAAAAAGATGTGCAGGTCATCAGTGGCATGGCTCTTGGCATCGACAGTGCCTCTCATGCAGGAGCTTTACAGGGAAAGGGAAGTACCTTTGCTGTTCTTGGCTGCGGTTGCGACATTTGTTATCCGAAAAATGCTCGAAACCTGTATGAAAATATCCAGACTTCCGGCGGAGGGATTCTGTCGGAGTATCCGCCGGGAACGGAACCATTGCCATATCGGTTCCCGGAGCGCAACCGCATCATCAGTGCCCTGTCGGACTGTCTGGTGGTGGTGGAAGCGAAGAAAAAGAGCGGTTCCCTGATCACGGCGGATGCGGCGCTGGAACAGGGCAAAGATGTGTATGCGGTGCCGGGGCGCTTCGGAGATGCGTTAAGCGAAGGCTGCAATGCCCTGATCGGTCAGGGCGCGGGAATTATCTATGATCTGGATATTTTTTTGCAAAATCTGGGATATTTGCCCGAAAAAAACGCAGAAACGACAAAAATAAAAAATATTTCTCTTGATAAAAGCGAACAGTTGGTGTATGCTTTATGCGATTTACATCCAAAATATATTAACTATATTATAGAAGAAACAGGTTTGGATCTGCTCACGGTATTGCGTAGTTTAGACAAACTGAAGCGGTACGGACTGGTGCAGGAAACCTTCCAAAACTATTTTTGTAAACGAATATAAAATGGTCCAGAACAGTATTTTTATAAAAATCAGATGGTAAAAAGACGGATTCTGAACCTTTGAAAACAAGTATAAGAACATAGAGGTTAAGAGGAATAAGTATGGCGAAGTATTTAGTAATCGTGGAGTCTCCTGCAAAGGTTAAGACAATAAAGAAATTTCTTGGAAAAAATTACGAGGTAGCAGCATCCAACGGACATGTGCGTGATTTGCCGAAAAGTCAGCTCGGATTTGATGTGGAAAATGACTTTGAACCGAAATATATTACCATCCGTGGAAAAGGAGATATTCTGGCAAATCTGCGAAAAGAAGTGAAAAAAGCAGAAAAAGTGTATCTCGCAACTGACCCGGACCGTGAGGGTGAGGCAATTTCCTGGCATCTGGCTACCGCATTAAAATTGGGGGACAAAGATGCGAAACGTATTACTTTCAATGAGATTACAAAAAACGCGGTGAAAGCTTCCCTGAAGAATCCACGTGAAATCGATATGAATCTGGTAGATGCACAGCAGGCACGCCGTGTGCTGGACCGTATGGTAGGTTACAAGATCAGTCCGGTACTCTGGGCGAAAGTAAAACGTGGTTTGAGTGCAGGCCGTGTACAGTCTGTGGCTCTGCGTATCATCTGTGACCGCGAGGATGAGATCAATGCATTCATCCCGGAAGAATACTGGACTATTGATGTAGTATTAAACGTAAAAGGTGAGAAAAAACCTCTGGTTGCAAAGTTTTACGGTGATGAAAATGGTAAGATCCAGATTCACAATCAGGCTGAACTGGATGCAATTTTAAAAGAAATCGGGTCAGCTGAATATAAAGTACTGGAAGTGAAAAAAGGCGAGCGTACGAAAAAGCCGCCACTTCCATTCCGGACAAGTACTCTGCAGCAGGAAGCAAGTAAACATCTGAATTTTTCCACTCAGAAAACGATGCGTCTGGCGCAGCAGTTATACGAAGGTGTGGATATCAAAGGCAGCGGAACCGTTGGTCTGATCACATACCTGCGTACCGATTCCACCCGTGTGTCTGAGGAAGCAGAGGCAGCGGCAGCAGAGTATATCGGCAGCAATTATGGTGCTGACTATGTGGGCGGAAGTGCTGATGTGAAGAAAAATACAGCGAAGATCCAGGATGCTCATGAGGCCATCCGACCGACAGATCTGAACCGTTCCCCGGCTATGGTAAAAGAATCCTTAAGCCGTGATCTGTTCCGTCTGTATCAGCTCATCTGGAACCGTTTTGCAGCAAGTTGTATGACACCGGCAGTTTATGAGACCACATCTGTTACCATTGGTGCGGGAAAATACCGTTTTCACGTATCTGCATCCAAGGTAAAATTTGACGGTTTCATGTCCGTCTATACCTTAGATGAGGAAAAATCTGACCGTGTATTTTTATCAAAATCACTGGACGAAACTTCAGAGCTGACCAAGGAAGAAATTGAGCCGAAGCAGCATTTTACACAGCCACCGGCACACTTTACCGAGGCATCTCTGGTAAAGACACTGGAGGAACTTGGCATCGGACGTCCAAGTACTTATGCTCCGACCATTACAACAATCCTTGGCAGAAGATATATCGTAAAAGAAAATAAAAA
>Ga0129310_1001479_pt1 | contig 20392 bp, 21 predicted proteins | sample Go1ome_2_FD_94433 | JGI IMG/M metagenome (GOLD analysis project Ga0129310, IMG submission 94433) | Western lowland gorrila individual fecal microbial communities from Wisconsin, USA - Go1022A metagenome | ecosystem: Host-associated > Mammals > Digestive system > Large intestine > Fecal | place...
CAAGGTCGGCTTCATCATGCTCCACGACGAAAACTCCACCTACGACCTCAACTTCATCAACGCTGCGAAAGAGGCCAGCGAGAAGCTCGGTGTCGAATACACCATCGTGACCAACGTTCCCGAAGGTCAGGAGTGCTACGACAAGGCCGCTGAGCTGGCCGACGCCGGCTGCAACATCATCTTCGCCGACTCTTTCGGTCACGAGGACTACATGATTCAGGCCGCTAAGGACTTCCCCGACGTGCAGTTCTGCCACTCCACCGGCACCAAGGCGCACACCGAGGGTCTTGCCAACTATCACAATGCTTTCGCTTCCATCTATGAGGGCCGTTACCTCGCCGGTATCGCTGCCGGTATGAAGCTCAACGAGATGATCGAGGGCGGTGAGTTCTCCGCGGACGAGGCCAAGATCGGCTATGTCGGCGCCTTCACCTATGCCGAGGTTATCTCCGGCTACACCTCCTTCTTCCTGGGCGCCCGCTCCGTCTGCCCCACTGCCACGATGGAAGTCACCTTCACCGGCAGCTGGTATGATGAAACCGCCGAGAAGGAAGGCGCGCAGAAGCTCATCCAGAACGGCTGCAAGCTCATCAGCCAGCACGCCGACTCCATGGGCGCTCCCACTGCTTGCGAGACCGCCGGTGTCCCCGACGTTTCCTACAACGGTTCCACCGAGGCCGCCTGCCCCAACACCTATCTGATCTCCTCCCGCATCGACTGGGCTCCCTACTATGAGTATGCCATCACCAAGGCGATGAACGGTGAGACCATCGATGCTGACTGGACCGGCACCCTTGCTACCGGCTCCGTCGTCCTGACCGACCTGAACGAAAACGTCGCTGCCGAGGGCACCGCCGAGGCCATTGCCGACGCGACTGCCAAGCTCGAGAGCGGCGAACTCCACGTCTTCGACTGCTCCGCCTTTACCGTGAACGGCGAGACCCTGACCTCCTCCATGGCTGACGTCGACACCGATGCCGACTACACGCCCGACACCGAGGCCATCGTGGACGGCTACTTCGCCGAGTCCACCTTCCGTTCCGCTCCTTACTTCCAGCTCCAGATCGACGGCATCACGCTGCTCGATCAGAAGTTCTAAGCTTCTCCTGCAAACCACAAAACGGGCTGCCCGAAGGCAGCCCGTTTCCTTTTCTTTTTTTATTGCTTTTTGTTAAACGTCTAAAAAATTTTGTAGGCTTCTAACTTTTTTTGTATTTTTTTCCGTTTCGCATTTACAATGAACGTCAATTATGGTAATATATAGCATGAATCAATACAATACTGAAGGGCTTTTTTCCTGCCCTCCGGTAAAAGAAGGGGTGACCGCCTTGGGAGCTGCATGCGCAGTTAAAATGGAGAATGTAACAAAGCGGTTTGGCAAGGTCGTGGCGAACAGCGCCATCAACCTTGAGCTGCACGAAGGCGAGATCTTATCTCTGCTCGGCGAAAACGGCAGCGGCAAAACCACGCTGATGAACATGCTCTCCGGCATCTACTTCCCCGACGAGGGACAAATTTACATTCATGGCGAACCTGTGACGATCGCCTCCCCCAAGGACGCGTTCGAGCACGGCATCGGCATGATCCACCAGCACTTCAAGCTTGTTGATCTCTTCACCGCAACGGAGAATATCGTCCTTGGCCTTGAAGGCAAGCTCGACCTGGCCGAAGCAAGCAAAAAGGTCAAGGAGATCTGCGACAAGTACGGTTTCGACATCGACCCCAACCAGAAGATCTACGATATGTCCGTTTCACAGAAGCAGACCGTTGAGATCGTCAAGGTGCTCTACCGCGGCGCGGATATCCTCATTCTCGACGAGCCCACCGCCGTGCTCACCCCGCAGGAAACGGACAAGCTCTTCGCCATCATGCGCAACATGAAGGCGGACGGCAAGTCCCTCATCATCATCACCCATAAGCTCCATGAGGTGCTCGACGTATCTGACCGCGTGGCGGTGCTGCGCAAGGGCGAATATGTCGGAGATGTCGCCACCAAGGACGCCGACCAGCAGTCGCTGACCGATATGATGGTCGGCCACACGGTCAGCCTGAACATCAACCGTCCCGAGCCGAAAAACGTCACGCAGCGCCTTGTCGTCGATGGGCTGACGGTTTACGACGAGCTTGGCGTCAAGCGTCTTGATGATGTCTCCTTCACCGTCAACGCAGGCGAGGTGCTCGGCATCGCGGGCGTCGCAGGCAGCGGCCAGCGCGAACTGCTTGAAGCCATCGCAGGCCTCTATCCTGTCTCCTCCGGCCATGTGACCTTCTACCCGCCGGACGGCGAGAAGGAAAAGGAGCTCGTCGGCCTCGATCCGATGAAGATCCGCAAAAACGGCATCGCCATGTCCTTCGTGCCGGAGGACCGACTCGGCATGGGCCTTGTCGGCTCGATGGGCATGACCGGCAACATGATGCTGCGCTCCTGGCGCAAGGGCAGGGGTCTCTTCCTTGACCGGAAAGATCCCGAGGCGCTTGCCAACCGCATTTGGGAAGAACTCGGCGTGGTCACGCCCAGCACCTCTTTCCCCGTTCGCCGCATGTCTGGCGGCAATGTGCAGAAGGTGCTTGTTGGGCGCGAGATCGCCCAGTCCCCTGCCGTGCTGATGACCGCTTACGCGGTGCGCGGTCTGGACATCAACACCTCCTACACCATTTATAACCTGCTGACCGAACAGAAAATGAAGGGCGTCGCCGTCGTCTATGTCGGCGAAGACCTCGACGTGCTGCTCGAGCTGTGTGACCGCATCGTGGTTCTCTGCGGCGGTCAGGTCTCCGGCGTGGTCGACGCCAGAAAGACCGACAAGCGTGAGGTCGGCGCACTGATGACGCTCGTGAGGGGAGGCAACAAAGATGAATAAAAGACAATCTCTCTTCCACATCGCCAAGCGCGATACGCTTCCCTGGTATCAGGCCGTGTTGATCCGCGGCGGCGCGATCGTGCTCGCGTTGATCGTCTGTGCCATCGTCACGACGCTCCTGACGGGTGAAAACCCCCTCAACGTCTACTCCACGATCCTCTACGGGGCGTTTGGCACTCCCCGAAAGAGCTGGGTCACGTTCCACAACCTTGCGATCCTGCTCGGCATTTCGCTCGCGGTCACGCCCGCGTTCAAAATGCGCTTCTGGAACATCGGCGCGGAGGGCCAGGTGCTGATCGGCTGCCTTGCCACCGCCGCCTGCATGATCTGTCTGGGCGGCAAGCTGCCCAACGCCGCGCTGATCCTCGTTATGATCGTTGCCGCGATCGCTGCGGGCGCGCTGTGGGGCTTCCTCCCCGCCATCTTCAAGGCCAAGTGGAACACGAACGAAACGCTCTTCACGCTGATGATGAACTACATCGCAACGCAACTCGCTGCATTCTTCATCATCGTCTGGGAGGTTCCCAAGGGCTCGGGTAAGATCGGCATCATCAACGCGAACACCGAGGCCGGTTGGCTTCCCGTCATCGGCGGGCAGCGCTACCTCCTCCCGATCCTGCTCGTGGCAGTTCTCACGGGTCTCATGTACATCTACCTCAATTACAGCAAGCACGGCTATGAGATCGCCGTCGTCGGCGAAAGCCAGCGCACCGCGAGCTATGCCGGCATCAAAGTTGAGCGCGTCATCGTGCGCACGATGGTGCTCTCCGGCGCGATCTGCGGCCTCATCGGCCTGCTGCTCACCGCCGGCACCGATCATACGCTCACGACCACCATCGTCGGTGGACGCGGCTTCACCGCGGTCATGGTCTCCTGGATGGCTAAGTTCAACCCCATCCTGATGATCTTCACGAGCCTTCTCATCGTGGTTTTGAGCCGCGGCGCGAGCGAGATCTCCAGTGTTTTTGGTCTGAACCACTCCTTTGCCGATATTCTGACGGGTATCATTCTCTTCTTTATCATCGGCAGCGAGTTTTTCATCACCTACAAGGTCAGCCTGCGCAAGGGCAAAAAGGAGGCGTGAGCGATGTTTGATCTTGCTTCTTTCCTTCCCCGTGCGGTCATGCAGGGCATTCCCCTGCTCTATGGCAGCACCGGCGAAATCTTAACGGAAAAGTCCGGCAACCTGAACCTCGGTATCCCGGGCGTGATGTACGTCGGCGGTATCTGCGGCGTCATCGGCGCGTTCTTCTACGAGCAGTCGACGTCCGCGGCAAACATGAACGCTTTTCTTGCCATCGGGATCCCGATGCTCTGCTCTCTGCTCGGCTCTCTTCTGATGGGTCTTCTCTACTGCCTGCTGACCGTCACGCTGCGCGCCAACCAGAACGTCACCGGTCTTGCGCTTACAACGTTCGGCGTCGGCATCGGCAACTTCTTCGGCGGCTCGCTCATCAAGCTGACCGACAGCGAGGTTCCCTCTATCGCGCTGAGCGCGACGAGCGCCTACTTCAGCAAGTCGCTGAGCGTCGGCGGTTGGTTTGGTCAGGTCTTCCTGTCCTACGGCTTCCTCGCTTACCTTGCCATCATCATCGCGCTGTTTGCGTCCTATTTCCTCAAGCACACGCGCACAGGCCTCCACCTGCGCGCCGTGGGTGAGAGCGCCGCAACGGCAGACGCCGCCGGTATCAACGTAACAAAGTATAAGTACTTTGCCACCTGCATCGGCAGCATGATCGCGGGTCTCGGCGGTTTGTACTACGTCATGGACTACGCCTGCGGCGTGTGGTCGAACAACGCCTTCGGCGACCGCGGCTGGCTCGCCATCGCGCTGGTCATTTTCACGATCTGGCGTCCGAACGTCAGCGTGCTGGCCTCCATCCTGTTCGGCGGATTCTACATCCTCTACATCTTCATCCCCACCGGCACCAATCTTGCCATCAAGGAGCTCTACAAGATGCTCCCCTATGTCGTCACGCTGGTCGTTCTGATCATCGTGTCGCTGCGCAAGAAGCGCGAGGATCAGCCGCCCGCATCGCTGGGTCTGAGCTACTTCCGCGAGGAAAGATAAACCTTAAAACAAAAGCACCCGCCGGGTGCTTTTGTTTTAGCAGGGTTTCATTTCTTGCCGCTCACCACGGCAAGAAATGCGAAGTGTCGCTGCGGACGCGCATGTCGTCCTCCGCGACGGATTCCATTTTTGCCACGCACAGGTCGCGGTAAAAAACGATCAAGATTCTTTGCGCCGTGCGCGGCGCAAAACACGTGCTTTTCGTGTCAAATTGGCCTGTTTCTTCAGGCATTGCGAGGTGCTTTGCTGTGTCTACTCTGCTCATTCGAAATATCCGCACGCTCGTCTCCTGCGACGACCACGACACCGTTTACGAGAACGTTGACCTCTACGCCGAGGACGGCTTCATTCGCGCGATCGGCAACGACCTGCCGCAGCAGGCGGACAAGGCCATCGACGCGCGCCATATGCTCTGCTATCCCGGCCTTGTCAACACGCATCACCACCTCTACCAGATCTTCTCCCGCAACCTGCCGGAGGTACAGAACATGGAGCTGTTTGACTGGCTCAGGGCGCTCTATGAGATCTGGAAAAACCTCGATGAGGACGTGATCCGCCTTTCCACGCTCACAGGCCTTGGCGAGCTGATGAAGCACGGCTGCACGACCTGCTTCGACCATCACTATGTCTTTCCCGCAGACGCGGGCGACCTGATCGGCGCGCAGTTTGCCGCGGCCGACGAGATCGGTGCGCGTATGTACGCCTCGCGCGGCAGCATGGACCTCTCCAAGAAAGATGGCGGGCTGCCGCCAGACAGCGTGGTGCAGACGGTCGACGAAATTTTAAGCGACTCCGCGCGCATCATTGAGCGCTACCACGACAAATCCTTCGGCGCGATGCACCGCGTGGCGCTCGCGCCCTGCTCCCCCTTCTCCGTCTCCGCCGATCTTCTGCGTGAAAGCGCGGTGCTTGCACGGCAGTACGGCGTGCGTCTGCACACGCACCTTTGCGAAACGAAGGACGAGGAATCCTTCATGCTCGCGCGCGAGGGCGTGCGCCCGCTCGAATATATGGAAAAGCTCGGCTGGACGGGCGACGATGTCTGGTTCGCCCACGGTATTCACTTCAATGACGAAGAGCTGCGCGTGCTGGCAAAGACGCGCACGGGCGTAGCGCATTGCCCGATCTCCAACATGAAGCTCTCCTCCGGCATTGCCCGCATCCCGGAGATGCTCTCTCTCGGCGTGCCGGTCGGTCTCGCGGTCGACGGTTCTGCCTCGAACGACGGCTCGTCGCTGATGGAAGAGCTGCGCGTTTCGTATCTTCTGCACCGCCTGAACAGCAGCAAGGCTGCGCCCAGCGGCTATGAGCTTCTCAATATGGCGACGCGCGGCAGTGCGGCCATTCTCGGCCGCAGCGACGACATCGGCTCGCTTGCGGTCGGCAAATGCTGCGACCTCTTCCTCATCGACTCGCGCAGGCTTGAGCTGGTCGGCGCGTGCTTCGATCCCAAGAGCGTGCTCGCTACCGTCGGCGTGCGCGGCGCGGTCGATTACACGGTCGTTCAGGGGCGCGTAACGGTCGAGCAAGGTCATCTTGTCACGGTCGATGAAGAGTCGCTCGCGCGCGAGGCGGAAGAAAAGTGCCGTGCGTACCTGAACCGGTGAGGTGCGCCATGACCGTTGACATTCTGCGCGGCGACATCGCCGCCCTCCCCTCTGCCGGCCGTGCTGAAGAACTCCTTCCCGCAGCGGAGGGCGACAGCCTGACCCTCGCCTGCACGGACGGAGAGCTGAAGAGTGCTTACCGCGTGCTGCGCGCCGTGATGAACTACGGCTACGAGCACGAGCGCCCTGCGCATGTGCGCCTTGTCTGCGCGGACGAGGTGGTGTACAAGGCCTATTCCTTCCAGTGGAATATGTGGTTTGCCGAGCGCAAGCCTGAGCACGAGAACGAAGCATAAGGAGGCGCAGCCATGCGCATTCTCACCCACACCGTTTTGCCAGAGGAAGAGGGCCGTATGGTCAAGGGCATTCTGCGCGGCAGCTTGCAGCTCTCCTATACGCTGCTCAAGAGTCTCAAATGGCGCGAAAATGCCATTCTCTTAAACGGACAGAGCGTGCATGTCAACGCGATCGTCCACGCGGGCGATGTTGTCAGTGTTGCGCTCTCCGAGCGCACGCCGCGCGAGGATCTATACTGTGAAAACACAGCCGCGCCAAACATCGTTTACGAGGACGAAGACCTGCTGGTACTCAATAAGCCCGCGGGCGTCGCCATGCACCCGAAGGCGGACGATGCCGTCGCACCGAGTCTCGCTGCAATGCTCACCGGCTACCTCGGCGAGGGCAGCGTGCCGCATTTCGTCAGCCGCCTCGACAAGGGCACCTCCGGCCTTCTCATCGCGGCAAAGAGCGGCTATGTCCACGACCGGCTGCGCCGCGCACTGCACTCAAGCGAGCTGCGGCGTGAGTATCGCGCCGTCGCCGTCGGGCTGGTTACGCCGCCGTGCGGTGTCATCGACGCGCCCATCGGCCGTGCGGATGGCTCCATCATCCGCCGCTGCGTTCGTGAGGACGGCCTTGTAAGCCGCACGGAATACGAAGTACTGCAAACGACCGAACGCTTTACGCTCCTCCGCCTGCGGCCCGAGACGGGGCGCACACACCAGCTCCGCGTCCACATGGCCTACCTCGGCCACCCTCTTGCAGGCGACTGGCTCTACGGTACGGAGGACAAAAATCTCATCGCCCGCCCCGCCCTGCACTCGTATGAACTGTGGTTCACGCAGCCCATTACCGGACAGGAGTTGCACTTTACAGCGCCAATCCCGCAGGATATGCAGCGATTATTGGAATGAAAAAAGCACCGTCTTACGACGGTGCTTTTCTTTTGGCCGCGCGGCCTTATTTTTCCTTATAGTAGAGCCTGCAATGGCAGTAGCCCTCGAACTCGGGATCGGCGATCTGGTCGCGGAATTCCTTGCACATGCAGATGTTGTCCTCCGTTTTCTGCAAGCGGCAGGGACACTGCAAATCGCGCTTCAAAAGCGCGGCGCGGAGGCGGGCGACGACCTCGGCGTCTTCGTTGTATCGGATCTTCATGCTTTGCACTGCTCCAGCATCGCTTTGATGTCCGCCTTCTCGTGCACGCCAACCATGCCGGTGAGCGTGTGGCGATCCTGCACGACGGCAAGCGTCGGGATCGAGTCGATGCCGAACATGGAGGCGAGGTTCGGCTGCTCGTCGACGTTGATCTTGCAGAACTTGACCTTATCCTCTTCCTTATTGAGCTCGTCAAAAATGGGCGCCATCATCTTGCACGGCTGGCACCACTCGGCCCAGAAGTCGATGACGATCAGACCGGGATCACGCAGCACCTCGTCCTCGAAATTCTCCTCCGTCAGCGTGACGATGTCGGTGAAGGTGCGCGTTTCCACATACGGCTCGCCGCAGCCACCACCGCAGCCGCCGCAGCCGCTGCCGCAGGAGCTGCATCCGCCGCAGGAACCGCAGCCGCCCGCGGAGGCATCGCTCTCGCCGGTCATCAGCTCAAGGCGTCCTTCGAGGAAGCTGTCAACGGCTTCGTCCGCCTCGCCGGTCACGCCGGAGATGAGCAGCATGTGGGCATTTTCCACAGCGCTGCGCGCACCGGCGCCGATCTCTCCGCAGATGATAAGATCCACGCCGCGAGATTTGAGTCCGCGCGCGACCGTTTCGTGGTCGACCTCATCAAAAGTGACCGTCTCTTTTTCGATGGGCTTAATATCCTCAATGGCATAAATGGCAAACTCCTTGGCGTGGCCAAAGTGCTGCATCACTTCGCCGTTCTCACAGGGAATGGCAATTTTCATCGTTTTATTCTTCCTTTCCGCTCTGTTGCCTCGGCGGCAGCGCCGCCGCTCATTGTTCGTAGTGTACCACGCTTCGCCGCGCCGTACAACCGGAATTTTGTAAACAAATCCTCGTCGCGTTGATGACGCTTGCCATCTGTTTTTTCTTGTGCTATCATTTTTACATCGCAGAGGCGCTTTACAGCCAAACCGAAGACTGAGGAGGATCTTGCCGTGAAGAAAAAAGTGATGATCGCTGTCATTTTTATCGGAGTGCTTATTGCAGGACTTTGTATTTTATCTTCTAACCCAATCATTTCATGCAAAATCGACATACCGAAAAATTATTCGGAAGCAATCGAAGAACAGGTAAAGGGTGTGTATTCTCAAAGGCTCCCTCTGGTTCCTGTTTACGTGACGGTCGACAGTTTTTCAGGAAATGAAGTACACTATACCATTCATTATTTTCCCCTCGGTACGGTGGGAATGTCCTACATGGAAACAGACGGATACAGCATCGTAAAGCCGTTGAACTGATCGCTTTTCGTTTCAATTCCCCGAGAAAAAAACCGCCGCAGCAGGTGCTGCGGCGGTTTTGATGATATGCGGTTTTCGGACGCTTAGTCGTCCTTCTCTTCCTCGTCTTCCACAAGGTCTTCGGGGTCGAACTCCAGCGTTGCGCCGCAGTTGGGGCACTCCACCTTGCCGTCCTCGAGCACGGAATCGTCGAAGAAGATCTCCTCCTCGCACTCGGGGCAGGTCGTGGCGTAGCACTCCTCTTCCTCGTCGTCCTCGTCCTCATCGAGCTCTTCGTAGTCGTCATCATCTTCATCATAGATGATGTCTTCCACGTCGCCGAGATCGTCGCTGATGACGTCCAGACCGTCACCAAGCTCCATGACCTCGTCGGTCAGATCCTCTACCTCGAGGGCGATCTCATCGAGAACGTCCACGATCGCGCGGAACAGCTTGCCCTCGTTGGAATCGGCACTGAGATTCATGCCTTCCATCAGGCCCTTGAGATATGCAACCTTTTCAGAAATACCCATCGTAAAACTCCTTTCTTCAGCCGGAACTACGACTTTCCTGTGACTGCTGATCAAACTCTAATTACTTGGAACGGCCGATATACTCGCCCGTGCGGGTGTCGATCTGGATCTTGTCGCCGATGTTGATGAAGAGGGGCACCTTGATCTCCGCGCCGGTCTCGAGCGTTGCGGGCTTGAGGGTGTTGGTCGCGGTGTTGCCAGCCAAACCCGGCTCGGTCTCAGTGACCTCAAGGTCAACGAAGTTGGGGGGCTCGACGCCGAAGACATTGCCCTTGATGGACAGGATCATGCACATCGTGTTCTCCTTGACGAAGCGGAACGCATCGCCGAGCATATCGCGGTTCAGGGGAACCATATCATAGGTCTCCTGATCCATGAAGTAGTACAGATCGCCGTCGTTGTAGCTGTACTCCATGTTCTTGCGCTCGATGGCCACTTCCTCGAACTTCGCCGTGGGGTTGAAAGAAGTTTCGGTCACGCCGCCGGTAACGACGTTCTTCATCTTGGTGCGCACGAAGGCCGCGCCCTTGCCGGGCTTGACATGCTGGAACTCGACGACCTGATAATACTTGCCTTCCATTTCGAATACTTTACCGTTTCTGAACTCGCCAGCGGTAATCGTTGCCATAACTGTTTCCTCCTGTATTACCGAGGATATCATCGCTATCCTCAAATTCACAAAGTATCGGTTCTAAACCTATGGTATTTTACCGCATATAGTGCGGCAATGCAAGTGTTTTTCCTGATGTTGTGGGTGAAATTTGCAAATTTCAGCGTTTTTTCCGCTCGTCGTGCGCGCTTTTCCGCTTGAACGGCTCCTGCAATGCATGCAGCACATGGTTCCACGCGCCGTCCGGCCCGCCCTTGGGTTCGACCATCAGCATCAGAACGCCGCTGCGGCGCGCGCCGAGCGTATCGGTCAGCAGCTTGTCGCCGAGCATTGCCGTTTCGCCCGCGCCCACACCGCTGCGCGCCATGGCCTCTTGAAAGCCGCGCGTGCCGGGCTTTCCCGCATGACCCACATAGCCGATGCCGAGCGGCTTGCAGAACTTTTCCACACGAACGCCGCTTCGGTTGTTCGACAAAATCGCAACCTCGATCCCCGTCGCCTGTAAACGCTCGATCCATGCTTTGAGTTTCTCGTCAGGCTCGCTCTGCTTTTTCGGCGCAAGCGTAAAGTCAAGGTCTGAGAGCAGCAGCTTTACGCCGCGCGCATGCAAAAACTCCGGCGTCACGGCCGTATAATCGTCAAACACCCATTGCGGGCAAAGCAGGCTGAGCATAGCGGTCTCCTATCGCGCATAATGTATCGTGACTATTATACGCGCCGAATGCGCTTTTCACAAGGGGGGATTTTTTTGCACACCTATCTTGCCATTACGCCGAAGGCGCTTTCCCAGCTTCCTGCGCCGCCTCCGCTGCCGCTCGTTCACATGGCCTATGCCGTGGGGCAGGGCGGCTGCCTGACACGCTGCGCCGCGGCAAATCTTCCGCATGGTGGGCTGATGGGTCTTTCCGACCGCTGTTCCGGTTCGATCCCGCGTGCGGACGCGCTCTGCCGCGCCATTGCTGCCGAATGCGTCCGGCGTGGCTTTCAAGGCGTGCTGGCGGACTTTGAATCCCCCGCCCACACCGACCGGCTATCCTTTCTCACGCAGCTCACCGGACAGCTATCTGCACACGGGCTGGCGCTCTTTTCTCCCCTCACCCTCCCCGCAAAGGGCGCGGCGCTGCTCATCGGCACGGGCATCTCCGGCGGATCGCTGCGCGTACTGCTGGAGGAGAACATCAATCGCTATGGCGCGGCGCGTCTGGCGCTTGATTTAGAGCGCGTGATGATGGACTTTCCGCTCCCCTGCCCCACAGGCTGCGGCACACCGCTGACGCGTGAAGAGCTGCTTTCTCTGCGGCAGAAGCACCACTCTTCCGTTTACTTCTCCCGCGAGCTGATGGCAAACTATTTTACCTATTCCGCGGAACGCGGAACGCACTTTGTGCTCTTCGACGATGAGGAAACATTGCGGCAAAAAGTCAGCCTTGCCCAGAGGCTCGGTATCCCGTCGGCCTTTGTCATGTATCCCGAGATAGCGGATCTTTTGCAGGCAAAATAGCAAAAAATAGACCCATCACAGTGTGATGGGTCTATTTTCAAAGGATCTTAGTAATAACGCTTGTTGCGGTTCTTACGGGCGGCCTCGCTCTTCTTGCGGCGCTTGACACTGGGGCTCTCATAGCACTCTCTCTTGCGGACCTCCGCCACGATACCGGCCTTAGCGCAGCTTCTCTTGAAGCGCTTGAGCGCGCTGTCGAGAGATTCGCCCTCCTTGACATGGATCTCGGACATTTATGTTTTCCCTCCCTCCGATGCACCCGGCTCTATCCTGGGTGCTCTTTAAGAGTCATTCACATGACTAACGGTGGTATTATATGAGAAAAATCGCAGCTTGTCAATAATCTTTTCTCATATTTTCAAAAAAATCCGAAAGTCCGCTCAGCAGGGCTTCACGATCAGGTTGACGAGCTTGTTCTTGACGTGAATGACCTTGACGATCTGCATGCCGGCGATGGCCTTGGCAACCTTCTCGTTTGCCTTTGCCGCTTCGACAACGCTTTCCTGATCGCTGTCCACGGGAACGGTGATCGTGCCCTTGAGCTTGCCGCCGACCTGAACGGCCATCTCAACGGAGGAGGCGACGGTCTTGCTCTCGTCATACTCCGGCCACGCGCACTGCATCGCCATCTTGCCCTCGTGCTTGGCGGCAAAGCCCTTCTGCTCCCACAGCTCTTCAACCATGTGGGGTGCGAACGGAGAGAGCATGAGCAGCAGCGCTTCGAAGTCACCGCGGCTGAGACCGTTGGAATAGAACTCGTTGACCATGGCCATAAGGGCGGCGATGGCGGTGTTCATCTTGAGCGTATCGATGTCGTCCGTGACCTTCTTGATGGTCTTGTGGACGATGGGCGCGTTCTTTTCGGAAACGCCCTCTTCCTCCGTCACCTGATCGGCGAGGTTCCACACGCGGTCGAGGAAGCGCTTGCAGCCCTTGACGGCATCGTCCGACCAGGTGGCGACCTTTTCAAAGTCGCCGATGAACATGATATAAAGGCGCATCGTGTCCGCGCCGTAAGCCTTGACAACATCATCGGGGTTGACGACGTTGCCGAGGGACTTACTCATCTTGACCGCCGGACGGAGCGCCTGATTGCCGTACTTGGCGATGAGCGCGTCCTTCTCCTCCTGCGTGGAGACGTTGCCGACGTAGTGCGGGTTCTGGCCGAGGATCATGCCGTGGCTCGTGCGCTTGGCATAAGGCTCCTTCGTGTGCACGACGCCGATGTCGTACAGGAACTTGTGCCAGAAGCGGGAGTAGAGCAAGTGCAGCGTGGTGTGCTCCATGCCGCCGTTATACCAGTCCACAGGGCCCCAGTAGTTTTCCGCCTCGTGGGAGACGGGCGCCTGATCGTTGTGCGGGTCCATATAGCGCAGGAAATACCACGAAGAGCCGGCCCACTGGGGCATGGTATCGGTCTCGCGCTTGGCGGGACCTCCGCACTTGGGGCACTTGGTGTTGACCCAGTCGGTCATCTTGGAGAGCGGGCTCTCGCCGTCGTCGGTCAGCTCGTAGCTGTCCACCTGCGGCAGGACGAGCGGCAGCTCCTCCTCAGGAACAGGCACCCAACCGCACTTGGGGCAGTTGACAAGGGGGATCGGCTCGCCCCAGTAGCGCTGGCGGGAGAAGACCCAGTCGCGCAGCTTATAGTTGACCTTTTCGCGGCCCCAGCCCTGCTCGACGGCATACTGCTTCATCGCGGGGATCGCTTCCTTGACGGTCATGCCGTTGAGGAAGCCGGAGTTTACCATAATGCCGGTGTCGTCCTTGAGCGTGAAGGCTTCCTTCGTGATGTCGCCGCCCTCGACGACCTCCACGATGGGAAGGCCGAAGGCCGTGGCGAAGTCCCAGTCGCGCTGGTCGTGGCCGGGAACGCCCATGACAATGCCCGTGCCGTAGCCCATGAGAACATAGTCGGAGACGAACATCGGCACGACCTTGCCGGTGGCGGGGTTGATGACCTCAATGCCCTCAAGGCGCACGCCGGTCTTTTCCTTGTTGAGCTCGCCGCGCTCAAAGTCACTCTTGCGGGCGGCGGCAGCCTGATAGGCCTCGACCTCGTCCCAGTTCTTGATGAGATCCTTCCACTTCTTGAGCATCGGGTGCTCGGGAGAAATGACCGTGTAGGTTACGCCGAAGAGGGTATCAACGCGCGTGGTGTAAACGGTGACGTCATCGCCGGTATTGGTCTTGAAGGTGACCTCCGTGCCGGTAGAGCGGCCGATCCAGTTGCGCTGCTGGGTCTTGACGCGTTCAATGTAGTCGACCTCGTCAAGATCGTCGATCAGGCGGTCGGCATACTTCGTGATGCGCAGCATCCACTGGCTCTTTTCCTTGCGGATAACGGGCGCGCCGCAGCGCTCGCACACGCCCTCAACGACCTCTTCATTGGCAAGCACGCACTTGCAGCTCGTGCACCAGTTGACAGGCATCGTGGTCTTGTAGGCAAGGTCATGCTTGAACATCTGCAGGAAAATCCACTGCGTCCACTTGTAGTAGCTCGGGTCGGTCGTGTCCACCACGCGATCCCAGTCGAAGCCGTAGCCGAGCATCTTGAGCTGGCGGGTGAAGTTCTTGATGTTCTGCGCCGTAATGATGGCGGGGTGAATGTGGTTCTTGATGGCAAAGTTCTCCGTCGGCAGGCCGAAGGCGTCAAAGCCCATGGGGTTGAGGACGTTGTAGCCCTGCATGCGCTTCTTGCGGCAGATGATGTCCATCGCCGTGAACGGGCGCGGGTGGCCGACGTGCAGACCAGCGGCGGATGGATACGGGAACTCAATGAGGCCGTAGAACTTGGGGCGCTTGTCGCCTGTTACGGCAGCATAGGGCTTTTCCTGCTCCCACTTTTCCTGCCATTTTTTCTCAATGGCTGTAAAATCGTACTTCATGGATCTTCTCCTTTATGTGAATTATTTTTTGACGCGAAAAAAGTCCCTGACCGTTCCAAAAAACGGTCAGGGACGTAAAAACTCTTTACGCGATACCACCCTGATTCAGCGCGCAGTCGCCCGCGTGCCCTCAGCAGCTTCGATAGCCATGCCCGTAACGGAGGCGAACCGTCCCGCCCTTTCAGGCGGGCTGCTCGGGAGTGAGTCATTCACGCGCGCTTCCCCGCCGGCTTGCACCGACCGCCGGCTCTCTTCAGGCGGAAATCGCGCGCCTTTATGCTCCGTCATCGCGTTTTGTATCAATATAGCATGACCATTTTAGGTGTTTTGTCCCGCCTTGTCAAGCGTTATTTTTCAGGTGGGATCGCCCTTACTCCGCGTGGGGCAGGAGCGCGCTCAGATCGACCTCTTCTCCGTCGGCCCAGAGGTGCTCAAGAGAATAGAACTTGCGCGCCTCATCGTTGAACACGTGGACAACGATGCAGCCATAGTCGAGCAGCACCCACGTGCCGCCGCGGTAGCCCTCGCGGTGCAGCGGCTCTTCGCCCGCCTCCGTGAGCTGCTTTTCCACTTCGTCGCACAGGGCGTTGATCTGCGTGTTGGACGTACCGGTGCAGATGACAAAGTACTCCGCGAGCGTCGTGATCTTGTCGATGCGAATGAGTTTAATCTCCTTACCCTTTTTGCCGTCGAGTGCTTTCACAGCGATCTCGGCCATTTCTCTGGAAGGTAACATAGGGTTCTCCTTTTCTTATTTCAGTTTGACGTTGTTTCGTGTTATTTCCCGTTACGGGCGCAGCCACTCGGGCATTTCATCAACGACGGTATCGCTGCTGCCGGTATCGCCCGTATTGCCGCCCTCTCCCGTGCCGGGGTCGGTCGTGCCGCTATTTCCGGGATCTGTCGTACCGGGGTCTACCGTACCGCTATTTCCGGGGTCTGTCGTACCGGGGTCTACCGTGCCGCTATTTCCGGGGTCTGTCGTACCGGGGTCTACCGTGCCGCTATTGCCCGGATCGGTCGTGCCGGGATCGGTCGTCTCGCTGCCGTTTCCTGTACTGGTTTCCGTCCCGGAGCTGCCGCCATTCCCACCGACAATCTTGCCGGTATAGCGATCCACGGCGACCGGAGGCGCCACTGCAGCCTTGCTGTCCTCCACATGACCGGTGGAAGAGGAAAGCGAACCATCAGAATTGAGCGACATGATGTCAAGGTCGCTCATCGTAAACTTCTCAACAAAGGGGCTGAGCTCGTTGTTCACAATGTCCAACAACTCCTGCGCCTTGGGGAAAACATAGTTCTGCGGCCACCTCGGATACGCGCGGCTGTAGACATACAGTGCCGTATTCGGCATGGTGACAAAGTTGACATCTTCGACCTTGAGCCCGCCCATCACGGCCTGCGAGCCGAACCAGAGCATTTCCTCAAACGTCAGGTCGGAGGTGACGTTATTTTTCACCGCGCGGGCAAATTCGCCAATCTTCGTCACATTTTTAAGCTGCAAAAGCTGCTCGATCATCGCTTTCAGAAGCGACTGCTGCGTCTTGATGCGGCCAAGGTCGCCGTCCGGATAGCCGTAGTGTATATCGGTGCCGTGGCGGTAGCGCAGCACCTGCATTACATCGCTGCCGCTGAGTTTGCGGTAACCCTTGGTCTGGTGAATGTGCAGATCCTGATAGGGGTCGTCGTAGTTCATGTTGCGCGGCACATCGTAGTAAACGCCGCCCATGGCCTCCACGATCGCGCCGACCGCGTCCCATTCGACAATGACCTGATAGTCCGGCTCGAAGCCGACGAGCTGGGAAATCTCCTTATAGAGTGCCTTGATACCCTTTTCTCCCCCGCCGTAGTAGTTGTAGACGGAGTTGATGCGCTTGACGTCCCAGGGGACGTTCACCATCGTGTCGCGCGGGATGGACATGACCGTCGCCTTCTGGTTGGTCACGTCGTAGCTCGCGAGCAGCATCGTGTCGGTGTTGCCGCCGCCGCCCGTGTCGCGCCCGAGGACGAGCACCGTGTAGAAATCCTTGCTCTTTCGCTCGCCGTCCGCGCGCGGGCGCACGCCGTCGCCGTAGTCGATCTCATCGACCTGCGTCTGATTGGGATCCTTCTGCGCATCGCCCTTGTTCGGCAGCTGCGGCGCGCGGATCTTCAGAAGGTAGCTGCCGCCCGCGACCACGCCGCACAGCAGCGCGATGAGCAGCACGCGTCCAAGCAGCCGCCCAGGGTGGGAAAAGGTCTCGCAGATCTGCTCCCATGCCTCGTCGCAGTTGCGCTCGAAAAAGCTCTCTTCATGGTGTACGCGGCGTCCCTCGTAGCGGATGCTGTCTCTGTCGTTTTCGTAAAAGTCTTTATCATTCATGGCTATGTCCTCTCAGCTCGTCCAGTGCTTCCAGCGTGTTGTGATGGACGGGATTCCCCCGCTCTTCCATCTCCTCCACGGTCATGGCGAGCCCCATCGCAAGCCCTCGGTCAATATCCTCCCACACGACCTTGCGCAATTCCTCCACGCCGTCGAAGTCGCGGTTCGGCTCAATGTAGTCGGCGAGATAGAGCACCTTTTCCAGCACCGTCATACCGGGCTTACCCGTCGTGTGCCAGAGAATGGCGTTGTAGATCTCGTCGTCCGCGCCGAACACGTCGCGCGCGAGCGCCGCGCCGGTCTTGGCGTGCAGCAGCTTGAGCGCGCGCTGCTCCAGCTCGTCGAGCGCGATGTGGTAGTGCTCGCAGAGCGCGAGCTGCTCTTCCATCGAAAGGCGCTTGGTCGCGTCGTGCAGGAGCGCCGCAAAGCGCGCCTTTTCAACATTTGCGCCGTAGCGTTCCGCAAGTTCCTTCGCCGTCTGCTCGGTGCCGAGCACATGGGGAATGCGCTTCGCCTTGAGGTAGGAGAGCGCGATGGGTCTCAGTTCCTCTAAGCTTAGACGTTTCAAATCGAGATTTGTTCCATATAAATGCTCACGCAGGATATAGCCGAGTACCGCGGGCGCAAGAAGCCCCGCCGTTTTCCCCTTCGGGATACGCTCGCGCAGCTCGGTGGACGAAACGTCCACAAGGTTCGGCAGCGTCATCGTCACGATGCGGCTGCCCGGGAACTTTTCCCCAAGGAAATCCCGCTGCGGTGCAAAAAGCGCCTCGCCGTCCTTCTCCGTGCGTCCGAAAGCGCAGAGCCCTGCATGGCGCAGGATCTCCTCCGGCTTGTACCAGTTCTGGAACGAAAGGAACATATCCGTCCCCATCAAAAGCCACAGCTCGTCATTCGGGCGCTGCTCGTGGATCTCGCGCACGGTGTCGACGCTGTAACTCTTACCCTCGCGCGCGACCTCCATATCCGACACCGTGACCGTTATCCCTGTGTCGAGCGCGATCTGCTCGCCCATCAGGCGCGTCATCGCAAGGCGGTCGTCCGCCCCTGCCGCGTCGGCGGAGAGCATCTTGTGCGGCGGGATGCCGGCGGGGATGAGCAGGAGCTCGTCGAGCCCTAAATATTTTGCCGCGCTCTCGGCCGCGGCCATATGACCCAGATGCGGCGGGTTGAAACTGCCGCCGTAAATTCCGATCTTCAAAATTGTTCGACCTCTTTTTCTCTTTTACACGGTCTTTTTCGCCGCCTTGGGCAGCACGATCTTGTCCTTCTTGTCCTTTTTGTGCGAGGGGCGGTAGAGCACGAATTTCGTGCCGATGACCTGCACCTGCTCGCTGCGCGTCAGCTCGCTCAGCTCCTGACACGCCTCGCGCGCGGTGAGCATGCTGTTTTCGAGCACGCGGCACTTGATGAGTTCGCGCGCTTCGAGCGCGTCGTTCGCCTGCTTGACGAGGTTGTCGCCGATGCCGTCCTTGCCGATGTGGACGATCACGTCGAGGTCATTGGAAAGGCTGCGCAGATACGCGCGCTGTTTGCTGCTTAATTCCATAGTATTTCCTTATCCTTTTTATTGATGTTCCGCAAGATAATTCTTGAGCGTTTCCTTGAATGCCCGCAGTGCCTTGCCGCGGTGCGAAATCTCCGCCTTTTCTTCTGCCGAAAGCTGTGCAAAGGTCTTTCGCTTGTCAGGCACGAAGAACACGGGATCGTAGCCGAAGCCGTTTTCGCCCATCGGCGCGAACGCGATCGTGCCCTCGACCTCGCCGTCGTCCTGCAAGACGTCGCCGTTCGGGAAGGCGCAGGTGATCGTCGTGTGGAAGTGGGCGCGGCGGTCGGCCTGACCGTGCATCATCTGCAAAAGAAGACGGTAGCGGCCGGTGTCATCCAGCCCCTCTCCGCCAAAGCGCGCGCTGTAAACGCCCGGGCCGCCGTTCAGCGCGTCGACGCACAAGCCCGAATCGTCCGCGATGGCGGGCAGCTTCGTCGCCTCCATGACGGCCTTGGCCTTGAGAAGCGAATTCTCGGCAAAGGTCTCGCCCGTTTCCTCCACCTCGATCTTTACGCCGAGGTCGGCCTCCGACACGACCTCCACGCCGAGCTCGCCCAGAATAGCGCTCATTTCCTTCAATTTCTTGGGGTTCTGCGTTGCCAGAACAAATTTCATCGTCAAACCTCCCATGGGTCTTTTTCCCGTCTCTTCCTGCTTTTTTCTTCCCGCTTTTCTTCCTCGCGCTGCGCCTTGCGCTCTTCGCGCTGCGCGCTCATCTTTTCCTGCCAGGCTGTGAACTTTTTATCGAGCTTGTCAAGCGGCCATTCGATCTCCGGCACGGGCACGATGACCACCTTGCAGCTTTCGCAGTAGTATGCAGGCGTCTGGTCATTACCGAATAATCCGCCCTTGACGAGCGTGACGGAATTTTTGTCGTCAGGACCCGAACCAAGCATACCGTCCTCCCCGCGCCCCATCCACTCGATGTGGTCGCGGTAAGCGGGGATCACGCCGTCTCGCATTTCCTTTCCGCAATAGGGGCAAACAGAAGTGATTTCCATATTCGTCTCCTTTTTATCTCGCGAAATGTTTGCTTTTTGTCTTAGATCAGCGCCTTGACGTATTCCTCTGCGTTGAACGGCTGGAGATCGTCGATGCCCTCGCCGAGGCCGACGTACTTCACCGGCACGCCGAGCTCCTGCGCGATGGCGACGCAGATGCCGCCTTTGGCCGTACCGTCGAGCTTCGTCAGGATAATGCCCGTCAGACCCGCCGTCTCGCGGAAGACCTTGGCCTGCTGCAATCCGTTCTGCCCCGTTGTCGCGTCAAGCACGAGAAGCGTTTCCTTCGCGGCGTCAGGCGTTTCGCGGTCGATGATCTTGCGAAGCTTGCCGAGCTCGTTCATCAAATTCACCTTGTTGTGAAGTCTGCCCGCCGTGTCGCAGAGGACAACATCGACATTTCTCGCCTTCGCCGCCGCGAGCGAATCGAACAGCACCGCGCCGGGATCCGCCCCCTCGACCGAACGGACGATCTCGCACTCTGCGCGGTTCGCCCAGATCTCGAGCTGATCCGCCGCCGCCGCGCGGAACGTATCCGCCGCGCACAGCAGCACGCGCTTGCCCTCGCCCTTGAGACTGTGGGCGAGCTTGCCGATGGATGTAGTCTTGCCCACGCCGTTCACGCCGATAACCAGCACGACGCTCGGCTTGGTCGACAGTTCAAGTGCGGTGTCTCCCACGTTCAGCTTTTCAATCAAAATCTCGCGCAGCGCCTGCTTCACGTCGTC
>Ga0129310_1001480_pt1 | contig 20391 bp, 17 predicted proteins | sample Go1ome_2_FD_94433 | JGI IMG/M metagenome (GOLD analysis project Ga0129310, IMG submission 94433) | Western lowland gorrila individual fecal microbial communities from Wisconsin, USA - Go1022A metagenome | ecosystem: Host-associated > Mammals > Digestive system > Large intestine > Fecal | place...
GAGAAGTATTTAAGTTAGAAAATAAAGCGCTGATTGAGGCCATAGAAATTATGATAAAGAAGCAAGTATGATAACGAGAATGTGTAGTTGAAAAATATTATCTAAAGGTAAAATATATTGATAAAGGAGAATTACAAATGCAATTAGATCAAACATTTAAAAGAATATTGGCAATGAAAGAGCGACATGTATGCATTTATGGATGTGGAAGAAATGGAAGGGAAACGATTGCTTTTTTAGAAAGACTTGGGATACAAATTGAAGCTATATGTGATAGAAAAAGTGATGTACAAATAGGAGAATATAAATCAATATCCATCAATGAGATGTTGAATCTTGATGAAAAAATAATTTGTATTATTACTCCAATCCAAAATGTTGAAAGCGAATATGACATATTGAAAAAGCATTTTATAACAGTTGTTGGGTGGAAATGGTTTGATTTAATCGAAAAAATTGAAAGATGTATACCGGAAATGGATGATGAATGGACCTGGGAGTGTTATTTTCCAATTAACTTTTATGAATCACCTTATGTTACAAAAGATAGTATAGAAGACCATGATGAAGTTGATCTATTTAATTTAAAAGATATTGATTTAAACGAGAAATATCAAGAAGGATTTTTGAATGATCTATCAACTTTTTATCATAACTTTTATGATGATTATAAAATAAACACAAAGGGAAAAAGATATACATTAGAAAATGGGATGTTTGATGAGGCAGATGCTGCTTTATATTATGGTATATTACGAAAATATTGTCCTAATAGAATTATTGAAATAGGAAGTGGATATTCAACAGCATTATCACTTGATACAAGAGAAAAATATTTGCAGAAATGCAAAATTATATGTATAGAACCATATCCTGATCGGTTAATTCAATTATTAAAGTATAAAGATGAAGTTACTTTGTATAGAGAATTTGTTCAAAAAATAGATGTGGAAATATTTGATGAAATGGAAGAAGGAGACATTCTGTTTATTGATTCTTCACATGTGGCAAGGATGGGGGGAGATTTATTGGCAGAATATTTTCAAATACTTCCCAGACTGAAGAGCGGAGTATTGATTCATATTCATGATATTTTTTATCCATTTATATATCCAAAGCAATGGTTAAAGCAAGGAAAATGCTATAATGAGGCTTTTATTTTGAGAGCATTGCTGATGAATAGTAATGAGTATGAAATATTATTTTTTAACGACATGATGTATAAATTGCATGAAAAAGAGTATAAAAAGTATTGCATGCAAACTGGAGGAAAGGGAAGTAGTATTTGGTTGAGAAAGAGGTGATTTCCCAATCGGGTAGATTACGGAAAATATATAAACGAGAATTTAGTTAGTTCAAAGCATAAAAGTTTTATAATCACGTATATCTCGATTTATATATCTTAACTTCGCAATTGACATCATACAGTGAAAAGTCTTTGGTAACAAAAAATGTTCTTTAAAGTGATTTATGATATTAAACAATAATATCGTAGATATAATTGTTTAAGAAAATGTAGTTTGGCGAGACTGTTTGTGTTTGTAAGTGCTTGAATAAGATGGTGAGATTGGTACATATACAGTTATCAAAATGTGTATTACAAAATGGCGTGAATTACATAAACGGAAGGGAAAATATTTTTCTAAAACTGGAGGGCAAAATGGAACGGTGGTTTATATCGTTAGTAGGAAATAACGAATATATGTATTGGATTACGGAGATTTGTTGTCATATTATGAGAATGGATGTAAGTACGAATACAGTAGAATATCTGCGCCCCCATATAAATACCTCAATTGGGGGATTTGTCGGCTCAGCGGCGCTATGCATGAAAGATAACATGATATACTTTGTAGTAAAAAATGGAGAATTTCTTATGTCGTATAACACGACAACCAATCATGCTAGAGTGGTAAGGATTGACCGTGCTGAATCTCTAATTAATATGTATTGTTTTTCGAAAGTGATAGGAGATGAATTGGTAGTTGTACCTATATATTACCCTAAAATTATATATATTAATGTGAATACAGGTGCTGTTAGAGAAACAGATATTTTAGAGTGTGGCGATAAGCGAGAGGGATTGGTGCAATATTTTTCGTTAAATTGTCGCAATGACGGTGATGATATTACTTTTATTTCTCCAAGTGAGCATAAGATGATTATATATTCTATGGTACAGCGCAAAGTACTATATAAAGAAAAATTACCTGATGAGATGGGAGAAGTGGTGGATTTTGTCAATTATGGAGATGGCATAATTGGACTCAATTTGAAGAACAAGGTGGTATATTGGAATCGTAAGGAATGTAAGACTTTGTTTGATAAAGAAGATGAAGAATCTGGAAAATATGGTGCATTACATTTGAGTAATGGAAAACTTTGGGTATTTCCTTTCTATGCAAATGATATTTATACTATTTCTTTGCCAGATATGTCATTTGAAAAATATGAGAAATTTCCTAACGACTATAAATATACGGCACCAGAGGGTATGGGAAAATTCTTTAAAAAGATAACAGGTAAGGATAAGACATATTTTGCAATGCATTCGGGAAACTATCTTTTAAGTGTAAATGATTTGACGGGGAATATGGAAGTTGAAACATTGTCATGGCCAGATAGTGATTCGGATTTGGACGAATTGAATTATCAGGGACGTGTATTGTCGGAACGATTAATACCAATGTCAACTTATTTGAAATATATATTGCAGAGATAACGTGGAATATGAGAGAAAGAGAGAATGAAAATATGTGTGAAAAACAAGTAAGAGTATGCAATAGAGGATTGAATGATATTTGGATTAATGGATATAACGGACATGTACGGATGTGTGGATGGACTAATTTTTTTATTGGAAGTTTAACAGAGAATACGATAGAAGAAATTTGGCATGGTGAACTGGCTCAAAAATTTCGAGAATCTATGTTAGATGGTTCATATCGATACTGTAATCACTCTAAGTGCCCGCATTGTGCAAACAATGCAATGGATGAGTTGATGACCGATTATGTGGTGCCGGAATATCCAGAATATTGTAGTTTGAGCTATCAATTGCAGTGTAACTATAAGTGCAAATTCTGCAGAACAGATTATTATACTCCTTGCGGATGTGAGGAAGAAAATTATAAAAAAATAGAAGCAGAAGTTAGTAAAATTTTACCATCATTGCATACGTTAGCATCCAATGGAGCAGGAGAGTTTTTCTGCAGTGATTCCATTATTAAATTGATTGAGGAAAATGAATTAAATCCTAATATGAAGATTCTTTTAGAAACGAATGGTTCTTTATTTAATGAGAAAAATTGGAAACGAATTGAAAAATTAGGGAAACATAATTTACAGGTTGCGGTAACAATCCACAGTTTTGAAGAAGATACCTATCAATATTTATCTGGGACAAAGTTACCAGTACAGCAAGTAATAGATAATTTAAAGTTTATCAGCAGATTGAGAAATGAAAATGTAATTAATGAATTTGAAATTGCAACTGTCATTTGTGAAAGAAATTTCAGAGAGATGCCAGAGTTTGTGCAAAAATGCTTGGATGAGTTTTCAATGGATACAATCCGCCTGCGTTTCTTTGAACCCTATGGAGTGATGGATATAGCAACGGAGTGGTTTTATGATGTTCGAAATGAGTATCATCCGTATCATGATGAGTTTGAAAGAATTATGAAACATCCTGTTTTTGACAATCCAAAGGTATGGCGTTGGCAGGGGGAAACGAAATCATTACAAACCGAAAATCCTTATGTCCTCGAAAAGAGAAGTATGCAGGCATTGTCCCAATTTGTTACTTTAACAGACGCACAATGGAGATTACAGCGATTCTTTCAGGAAAATAACATTCAGAGGGTGGCATTATATGGGGCGTCAAATATTGGTAATGCATATAGAAAATTATTTTCTGATTATGGTGTAAATATTGATATGATATTTGATACATATGCGGAGGAATCATTTCATGGAGCATATCAGATAAGAAGGCCGAGCGAGGAATTAGTAAATCAATATGATTTGATTCTTGTTACGACAAATACTTTTTGGTGTTCTATGAAAGAAAATTTGGAACGAGCAAATTTTATGGGGAAAGCAGAAGCAATGTCCTGCTTAATTGATAGACTGAGGGAATATTCTGCATAAAGAGGGTTGTGCGTTGAATGAAATTAAGGTAACGATTTATTGTTTGACATATAATCATAGAGATTATATTAAAGATGCATTAGATGGATTTTTAAAGCAAAAGACTACATTCGGGTACAAAGTACTTGTTTTTGATGACGCATCCACGGATGGAACATCGGAAATTCTGTTGGATTATCAGCAAAAATATCCAGAAATATTTCAGGTATATGTGAGCCCTGTAAATACATATGGGAAACCTGAGCGGAGAATCGTATTAAATGAATTGTATGATAAATATTTGCAGGGTGAGTATGTGGCTTTGTGTGAAGGCGATGATGCATGGATTGATTGCGAAAAACTACAGATCCAAATTGATTATATGGAGAAACATCCGAATTGCATGATGACAACGCATGCATTTAAAAGGATTGACTATTCTATAGGAAAGGAAAAGAAAGTTACATTTGGAGAAAATAACAGATTACTTTCACCTAGAGAAATAATCCTATTGCCGAATGGAAATTTGGCAACAGCATCGTTAGTTATGCGGAAGAAAGTTTTTTTGAGAAATAATGGATTCCCAACATGTGATGTTGAAGACCGTCCCATGCAATTGAATGCAATTTTTTATGGAGATATCTATTATATTAATAGGGAAATGTCATTATATCGGTATATGCATGAAGGCTCTTGGACAAGTCATTCCGCTGTAAATATAGAAAATGCATTTGTACATAAAATAAAATTTGCAGAATTTCTTTTAGAATATGATGTTTATTCAAAACAAAGATATTCCGAATGGATATGGGAAAATATACTTTCATATTTATATGCTGCAGTTATGGATTTGTGTATGCTGGAAAATCCCAGAAGTGTTATTTATAATAGGGATTTTAAAGAGAATTTTAATATGGAACAGGTTTACGAATGGATGTCCGGAACTCATATTATGAATACTGAAGAATTGCAACATATTAAGAGCTTTAAGAAAATATGTATTATGGGAAAAGGAAGATATTCACAATACATTAAAGACATATTGAAAAAAAACAATATAGAATATGAAGGATTTTTGCTTTCGAAAAAAGAAAATGAATGTGATCATCAAACCTGGTCGGTAGCAGAGTATCCGCATGATGAAAGAGGAACTTTAGTAATAGTTGGAATTAGCCAAGTACATGAAAAGGAAATAGTCGAAATATTAAAAAAGAACAACTTTACAAATGTAATGACCCCGCTATGGTTTTGGAGGAAAACAATAGAACATGAAAGCAACTATTAGCATAATTGTCCCCATATATAATGTGGAAAAATATCTTGTTCAGTGTATTGACAGCATATTAAATCAGACCTACAAAGAAATACAGGTCATACTGGTAGATGATGGATCTACGGATTCATCAGGGACGATATGCGATGAGTATCAGAAAAAGGATAATAGAATTGTCGTAATACATCAAGAAAATAAAGGGGCGGTAGCGGCACGGAGAGCGGGATTAAGAGAGGCTGTTGGGGAATATATTGGTTTTGTAGATAGTGATGATTATATTGAACCACAAATGTATGTCAGATTGCTAGCTATTATGGAAAGTATGGAAGCAGATATTGTACATTCGGGTTTTTTTAAAAACAGTAATATTGCAATTTGGGGTACCACTGATACTACATCATATGATATGAATGAGAATAATATTAATAAAATATTACAGATGGTGTTAGCACCGGAAAAAATGGATGCTTCCATTTCGGCCAGTATGTGGTCCAAACTTTACAAAAGAGAGATTATTATGCAGGCGTATAAAGAAGTTCCGGATTTTCAGGCATATGGTGAGGATTTGCTTTGCTTTTGCAATGCAATATTTGCATGTAAAAGAATATCCATCATTAATGAAGCGTATTATCACTATATTTTTAGAGAAGATTCCATTGTACATAAGTTAAAAAAGGATATTATCACCCGTGAATATAGTCTGTATGAACAATTGCTATTAGTTTTGGAAAAGTATACGGAGTCGGAATGTTTACGAGAATATGCAGACAGGTTATTGTTACATAATCTATCATTCGCATTAAAACGGGTAAATGCAACAGGAATAAGATGTTACGAATATCCAGAATTGCGAGATGTAAGAAATAAGAATATTGTAATATATGGAGCTGGAGCGGTTGGACAGGATTATTACATGCAGTTTTCTATTGAGGAAAGATGTAATATTGTTGCATGGATAGATGCAGCATATGAGCTATATGCGTTGGATTATTACTGGGTGCAGCCGGTTGAAGTGATAAAGCAAATTCATTATGATATTATTGTTATTGCTGTAAGTAATAGAAATTTGGCTGATGAGGTTGCGAAGACACTGGAAAAAATGGGTATTCAAAGGAATAAGATGTTGTGGAAAGTTCCGGTGTATGCCATGAATCTTAGGAGTTGACAGGAAGAGTATGCAAGAAAAAATAGTCGAGTTATATAATTCTATTATGCAAGAATGTGGTATGGAAGTTGAAAAGGATTCTGCACATAAAGGCACTTATGCGGCTATTAAGGAATATCTTCGAAAATTTACAGAGAGTTGTCAGAATCCTGCTATTTGGTGCTATGGCAATCATACTAAAATGCTAATGGCAGATTTTATATTTGAATTAAAAAAAGTAAAATATATAATTGACAACAATTTGAAAAATGCATCAGCAGAGGGATTTGAATTTATAGGCGAGGAGAAGGTAAGAGAGAAAGAAATTGATGGCATAATAATTTCTTCATATAAATATAGAAAAGAAATAAAAAAGTATATAAAAGAAAATCTACCAGGTATTTTTTATTTAGATATCTACGAGTGTCTGGAAGCAGATGGAATAAAATGTATGGCGGAATATTATAATAAGTCCCATCCCTATGATTATTACAGACAAATTAATTCACTAAAAAGACAGATAATGGATGGGAATAGTATTTCTGAGAAATATAATGCGTATGAAGAAATAATAAAATTATATGTGTATATTAAAGATTTTAAATGTGCCATTGAGCGTATTAGAGAATATCTTACACTAAATAGTTCAGAAAAATATCAAAGAATATTAGATATGGTGGAAGAATTATACGCTATGCAAAAAAATGGCATGGAGAAGATAGCGTCTACTAATGTGGTTATGCTTTGCTTAGATGGATTAAGAAGAAGCGATGTGTCTGATGATATGATGCCTAATTTTTCAAATTACCTAAAAAAAGAGATGATTTACTTCGATAATGCTTATTCTATATCGACATCTACCTATGAAAGCTTAATTCCGGCATATAGTGAAAACATAGATTTGAAGTCACGTTATTACGAAAAAAACTATATTACAGAAGATGCCTGTCCTTTTATACAAGTAGCATTGGGGCAACAGCGTAAAATTTTTTTCTACACGGATACCATCCCGTTTATCAAAAGTAAGCGTATTGTTTTAAAAGATAATATGCAAACATCTTCGGAAAAAATGTGGGATTTTTTACTGGATGCTATTGATGAAGATCATGGGTTGTTTTATATTCATGTTTTATATGAAAGTCACTTTTCGTATCCCAATCCATATACAAATGCACCATTGATTGCTGAGGGAACGAGTATATTTTTTGATTTTCTGCCAGTGAATGGTGGACAATTGAAGACAGATTATGAGCAACAGCATCGGGATGCATTGCACTATTTGGATGATACATTGATTCCGTTAATCAGTAAATTAAATACAAACATGTTGATTTTTGCGGATCACGGAAATGTTATTTTAAAGGAAAATACTTCTTTTAATGAAATTACATATCCCATGTTAACATTTTCAGAAGATCTGATAGAAGTGCCTATGGCAATTAGACAAAACGGTACGAAACCAGAGATTAATCATTCGTTAACGTCCTTGATAGAAATGAATAATATCATTATTTCATTGTTGCAGAAGCAAGATGTGTTAATGGATGAAAGAAAACATATAAAAGTACAACGTTCGCGCATATACAACCCGGATTTCCAATGTATTTATAAAAAATTACATTTTGAAAAAGGCTTAGCGGCTTTTGAACTATTTGTGTTTGATAATGGATTGAAACTGGCGGTTTATGAGGATGGAGAAAAGGAATTATATGATTTAAACGATAATTTAATGGATGATATGGAAAAATTACAAGAATTATATTTTCATATTGAAAAAGAAATTACTGTATTACCAGAGAAACGGAGCTAAGGAATGGAAAATAAAATAGATATTTCAGTAATAGTACCGGTATTTAATATTGAAAAATATATAGGGCAGTGCTTGGATAGCATTTTGTCACAAACAGGTGTAAATTTTGAAGTAATATGTATTGATGACGCATCAAAGGATTCTTCATTTGATATTCTGAAAAAATATCAAATAAAAGATAAGAGAGTTAAAATAATTAAAAGCAAGGAAAATAGAGGACTCGCTTCTACTAGAAATGCTGGATTTAGAATTGCACAAGGTGAATATTTGTATAGCATTGACGGAGATGACATGTTGGTAGATGGTGCTTTGCAGAAAATGTATGAATATGCCAAAAAAAATGATTTAGATTTGCTTGGCTTTTCGGCAATCTCATTCTTTGAAAATGATACACTACGTGACGGCAAAAGAGAGGATGAGTATGTAAGGAAAAATTCATGTTTTGATAGTAGTAAAGGAATTGATCTGTTTGTGACATTATATGAAAATGGAGAATGTGTAATTGCAAATCTGTGTTTATATTGTATTCGGAACAAGTTTTATAGGGATAATGACTTGTATGATGTGGAAGGGGTTCGCTATGCGGACGACAGTATGTTTTTAAAATATATGAAGGCACAACGCGCAATGTGTGTACCGGATGTGTTGTATAGGAGACGTTACCGGGAAGGGTCCGTAGTTACATCACCAATGAAGAGAGTCTATTTGGAAAGCTTAATTGTAGTGTTTGTGAGAGAATTTTGTTACTGGCAGCAAATGAATTTGTCACAGCATCAGAACGAAGTGCTCTCTAAATATTTCTTAGGAAGATTGCAGGAAATAGATTCAATGTCTTATCTGTTTAGAAATGACAGAACAGAGATGGGGTATTTGAATAAACACTTTGCTTCTAATTTTTTTTACGAGAAAATTTTAAAAAGCAAGTTATTGTATGAAAATAGAATTACGGAGGCAGAAAAGAACAGTATATTATCGGCTTCAAATCTGATAATATATGGAGCTGGATATTATGCTGAAAAAGTAACAGACATATTGGAAGTTTATAATAAACAAGACTATACAGTGGTGATATCAGGGGAACCTAATGGAGAATACTTAAAAGGTCATATAGTTTACAATGTAAATAATGCGCATAAGAAAGGTATGTTAAAAGATGCTTTGGTGATTGTTGCAATCTCACATAAATATAAAACAGAAATAGAAGATATATTACGTGAAAGCAATATTTCAGAAACTATATGGTTTGATAAGTAAAATATGCATAACAATAAATAAAATAGGAAGGAAGAAATGGTTTATGGAAAAGATAGTGATTTATGGAGCGGGAATGATTGGTACTTCAGAGCAATTGGTTAATTTTTTAGAATCTAATTATGAGATAGTGGCATATTGCGATTCTGACAGGGAAAAATATGGAAAAGTATATCATAACTATAGAGTAATTGGTTTTAAAGAAATGACAAAATTAATTGATGAAAAACAGATTGATATGGTTGTTGTAGCAATAGCTCAACAGGAAATTGTCGATTCCATTATGCATGAAATAGAAACGGAATGTGATTGCGAGGGGACAAAGATAATTGGATATAGGCAGGTACTAGCTGAAAATAAGAAAAAATTTATGCCTAAGGAAAACTACAATAAGAATTATATTGATTTTAGTAAAAACGCAGTTATATGGTTGGACAATATTATGTCTGAAGTGGATTTTTGGATAAACTGTGTTGCAAAAGAAGATGCGAGAGGAAGAGAGGACTACCTAAATAGATTACATAATCATAATTTCATTTATGAAAAAAGTCTTAATACTGACTATTTGGTAGATTACTTAAGTGTGCGCAATACACCAATGGTTTATGATATTGGGTGTGGGCTGGCACCTAGATTTGGTGAATTATTGCCTAATGGAAATAGAATTTTATTGACAGAAGTAGACCCGTTGGCTCCCTTTTACAATGTAATAAATGCCAAATTTGCGCCCTGTGAGTATAGTATGATCAAGTTTGGAATGTTTGAATATATTGATATGTTTTTGCAAAGAGAAAGTGCAGATGCCATTATTATAAACAATGCGTTGGATCATTGTATTGACCCTTATAAAAGTATTATTAAATGCTTGTCAGTATTAAAAAAGGATGGACTTCTTCATTTGAACCATGGAAGAATGGAAGGGGTAGTAGGAGGGTACGGTGGATTACACCAATGGAATTTGGATTGTGATGAGGAAGATAATTTTATTATTTGGAATTATCAGACTATGCTAAATGTATCTAAGAGATTAAAAAATATTGCAGAGATAAATGTATTTCACTCAGATGAAAAACTACCGCTTGAGAATCAATCAGTGTGGGTTGAGATGATTAAAAAGAATGATTTTAACATGGATGAATATTTGGATTTGAGTGATGAAAAGAAAGATATGGCACAAATAATAGAAAAACTGATGGAGTTAATGGCAAGGGAAGATACAAATAACGTTTTTGGAAAATTATTGAATGGTTAATTTATGTTGTAAGGCAAGGAGCTTGTAGTGAAATACATATATAATGATTTAGAAGCCATTGCAGACAGAATAAAGACTGGAAACAGAAAAATTGTTGTGTACGGTGCTGGCATGATTGGCAGGGTTCTGGTGCCATATTTGATAGAAGAGTATTGCTTATTTGACAATTTGCTGTTTTATGTGGATGTGGATGTACGAAAGCAGGGGGAGACGATTTCAATTGGCAATCGGGAATATCGAATTGTCTCTCAGGAAGTCCTGAAACAGTTTCCTGATAATGCTGTGCTGTGGATTACTAACAGCAATTATCAGCCCATTGTAGAGTTACTGGATGGAATAGAAAAGTTGAAACAGGCAGAAGGGTATATTCTGCCTGTTTTGCAAGTACTGGCGACAAAAAACTTGGGCAAAAGAGAGAATATTTGTATCTCGGAAGAGCCGATGATTCCGAAAAAAATACATTATTGTTGGTTTTCCGGAAAACCAATACCGGATTATTTGAAACGTTGTATGGAATCTTGGAATAGATTTTGCCCAGAGTATGAAATTATCAGGTGGGATGAAAGTAACTATGATATTACTTGGAATTCATATATGCAGCAGGCATATGAGACAGAAAAATGGGGGTTTGTTCCAGATATTGCACGATTGGATATTTTATACCGGCATGGGGGAATTTATCTGGATACAGATGTGGAATTAGTACGCAATCTGGATGAACTTTTGTACCAACCAGCATTTGCAGGCGTGGAGAAATGGGGGAATGTTAACCTGGGGGGATGCTGTGGTGCAATGCCGCAACATCCGATGATTAAGGAAATATTGGAATATAGAATAAATGAAAAGTTTATTTTAAAGGATGGCAGCATGAATCTGACCACATGTGGCTTTTATGAGACAAAGCCCTTGATAAATAGAGGGATGAAGCCCAATAATACGACTCAGAGAGTTGCAGATATGACAATTTATTCCTCAGATTATTTTCATCCGTATGACTATATGAGTGGTGAGACTTCGCCGACGGACAATACATTTTCTATTCATCATTTCAACGGTGGCTGGCTGGATGAATCAAAGATGGCGGAACGGAAACGTACGAAGATGATGTACCAGTTGATGCTAGACAGGATGTGGGAGGATAGCAAATGAGAGAGGTATATATTAGTGTAATTGTACCTGTTTATAACGCAGAACAATATTTGGAAAAATGTGTTAGAAGTATTATTGAACAAACTTATTCTAATTTGGAGATTATATTAGTGGATGATGGCTCTACTGATGGAAGTGGAACATTGTGTGACGAGTTTGCTGTCGAGGATGCGAGAGTACATGTAATACATCAGAAAAATTGTGGGCAAGTTGTAGCTCGCAGGATTGGCGTAAGGAATGCATTGGGAAAATATATAACATTCGTAGATGCAGATGATTACATAGATTTGGATGCTTATGAAGTTCTTGTGCAATACATGGGAGAGAAAGATACAGATGCAGTTGCATTTGGCATGGTTGAAGAGTATCTGGGCAATACCGTGTATAAGAAGAATCATTATCCAAATCAAATGTATAATCGTGTGGAAATGGAACAGGTATTGTTTCCGTCTATGCTTAGTTGTGGTAGTTTTTTTGATTTTGGAATATTGCCCAATCTGGTGTGCAAGTTAGTGAAACGTAATCTTTGGGAGAACAGTTGCATTGAGGTGGATGATTCAATTACTATGGGCGAAGATGCAGATGTGACCTTCCAATTGCTGGTGAACGCACAATCTGTACAAATTATGGACTATGCACCTTATCACTATGTGAGAAGAAACGACTCTATGATGTGGAAAGAAATAAAGGAAGGCTCCATAGAAAAATTAGAGAATGATTTGCTGAGAGCGTTTCAAAGGACCGGAGTGAAAGATATATTGAAAGGGCAATTGGATGATTTTATTACGTTTGTATCCTTGCTTAAGAAGCCCAAGCGCATTGCGGATGTGGAGAATACACTTGCTGGAAAGAAAATTGCTCTATATGGTGCAGGAGGATTTGGCCAGGCGATTTATGCGGCTTATGGTAAGCAGGTAACCGTTTGGGTTGATGGTAATTATCAGAAGTATTCACAAATGGGAGGATGCGTATGCCCTGTTGAATACTTATTGGAACAACAGGAAGCGTACGATATGGTGTGTGTGGCAATTTTGAATGTGGAAGTTTGTCAAAATATAAAAGAGAGTCTAATACTAAAGGGAATTGAAAAGCCAATATGGTATTACACGAGGTGAAACTAATAAAAAAAGAGGTCGACCTTTTCGTACGGGCATGGCCTCAATACTAAAGGAATTACCTCTTCTATCCATATAGTATATATAATATATGGGTATTATAAGCATAAAGTAAGCAATGGTCAAGGAAAATTGTATATTTTGGACCGTTCACGTCTCTTGCATATTCCATCCCACTCATGTATACTTTTCTCATAAGTAGCATGTGCACATAACCCGCATTGCAGTCATTCAGGAGGACCTACATGTATAAGCCATTACCGATAGGTGTAGACAGTTTTCGTGACATCATTACAAATGGATATTATTATGTAGATAAGACGCTGTGGATCAAGGAACTACTGGATCTGAAGGGAGCGTCTAATTTGTTTACCCGTCCGAGGCGGTTTGGTAAGACCTTGAACCTGAGTATGCTCCGCTACTTTTTCGAAGATACAGGGGACGCAGTCCGCAATGCGGAGAATCGGGCATTGTTTGATGGACTGCAGATTATGAATGCCGGGAAAGCGTATACGGGTCGTATGGGGCAGTATCCGGTGATCTGTCTGACGCTGAAATCTTCGAAGCAGGGAAGCTTTGAAGAGGCTTATTTTCAGATTTATGAAGCCATTCGGACGGAGTTCGACAGACATCGTGAGGTTTTGGACAGTTCACGGCTGGATGAGACGGAGAAGGAGAGATATCGGCTTCTGTTGGAGGGACGGGCAGAGAAGGAAATTGTGTATACTTCGTTGAAGTTCCTGACGGAGTGCCTGTACAAAGCTACAGGCAGGAGAACGATCATCCTGATCGATGAATACGACGTTCCTTTGGAAAATGCATATTTCCGTGGATTTTACCGGGAGATGGTGGATTGCATCCGCTCCCTGCTGGAATCGGCGTTGAAGACCAACGAATGTGTGGAATTTTCGGTAATTACGGGATGCTTCCGTATTTCAAAAGAAACGATTTTCACCGGACTGAATCATTTGGAGATTAATACGATCCTGAGCAATAATTATTCCGAGTATTTTGGTTTTTTACCGGAAGAAGTACGGGAAATGTTAAGTGCTTACGGATGTCCGGAGAAAATGGAGAGCATGCAGGAATGGTACGATGGTTACAGCTTCGGGCAATCTGAGATCTACAATCCCTGGAGTGTGATCAAGTACGTGAAGGATATTTGTGCCAACGAAAATGCATTGCCGATAGCCTATTGGATCAACACCAGCTCCAACGATATTGTAAAGAATCTGGTGGAACATGCGGGCAATGCGGAACGGGAGCAGATTGAAAGTCTGATTGCCGGAGGTGCCATTGATGTTCCGGTGCACGAAGAACTCACCTATGAGGATATGGATCAGAATGGAGATGCGCTGTGGAATTTCCTGTTTTTCACGGGATATCTGACGAAGACAGCGGAATGGCTCAGAGAGGGTACCATGGAACATATGGTGCGTCTGGTAATTCCTAACATTGAGGTGCGACAGGTATATCAGAGGACGGTATTGAAATGGTTCCGGGAACAGTTAGAGACGGAAGACTTTCAGGATCTGTACCGGGCGATGGAACAGGGAGACACCGGACGCATGCAGGAGATCCTCAATGCGCAGCTGCAGCGGACGATCTCTTTCTATGACAGCGCAGAGAATTTTTACCACGGTTTTCTGGTAGGGGTGCTGGGACAGAACCGCCGGTATCATGTGAAATCCAATAGGGAAACCGGAGCCGGCCGCAGTGACATTATGGTATATCCGTTAGATCTGGAGCGGACGGCATATGTATTGGAATTAAAGGCTTCCAGAACATTCCGGGAGACTTCCGAGGATGCCCGTAAGGCAGTGATACAGATAGAAGAAAAACATTACACGGCGGAGTTACAGTCCATGGGTTACGAGCAGATTGAATGCTATGGAATTGCTTTTTACCGTAAAAATTGTAAAGTGGTGGGATCTGACAGATAGTCCCGCCGATTAGATACATCCGTGCAGGGAAGCACAGCAGTTCAGGGAGGAAACGATGAATTTCGAATTAACAGCATCGATGATGTGTGCCAGTTATGGCAATCTGGAGAAGGAAGTAAGAGATCTGGAGGAAGGGGGGATCGACTCCTTCCATATTGATATCATGGACGGACGTTATGTGCCGAATTTTGCCATGTCTTTGAATGATATGAAATACATAGCGAGTGCTACGGACAAACCATTGGATGTACATCTGATGATCGAGCACCCGAACAATCATATCGGTCTTTTTTTGAGAAATCTGAGAAAAGGGGATACGGTATATATCCACCCGGAAGCAGAATATCATCCGTCTACCACGTTGCAGGCAATCATTGATGCTGGGATGGTTCCCGGCATTGCCATCAATCCCGGCACCAGTGTGGAGACGGTCATGGAGATGCTTCGCATCGTCAAGAAAGTCTTAGTCATGTCAGTGAATCCCGGAAATGCAGGACAGATGTATCTGCCCTATGTAGGCAAGAAAATCACGAAGCTGCTGGCCATCAAGGAAGAGATGGAATTTGAATTGTACTGGGACGGAGCCTGCAGTGCGGAGCGGATCCGGGAATTTGCTCCCAAGGGTGTGAAGGGCTTTGTGCTGGGCACCACGCTTCTGTTTGGCAAGGACAGACCCTACGGTGAGATCCTGCGAGATATCCGGGATCTGAAGATCTAGGAGGCTGCCATGGTGATCGCATTGGTTTTGTCCGGTGGTACCGGCAGCAGATTGGGAGCAGACATACCGAAGCAATATCTCAGGGTGCAGGGGCGCCCTGTTTTGCTCTATTGCATGGAAACCTTGCATAAAAGTCCTGTGATAGATGCTGTCCAGATAGTGGCGGCGCAGGAGTGGCAGGAGGAGATCGGCAGCTGGCTGGAAGCGTATGGTCTGGCAGAGAAATTCAGAGGATTTTCCCTTCCGGGGGAGAATCGGCAGCTGTCTATTTTTCATGGATTGATAGACATCCGCCAATATGCAGAGGAAGACAATCTGGTATTGATCCATGATGCGGCCCGGCCTCTGTTGTCACAGAAGCTGATCGCTGACTGTGAGGAGGCAATCAGGGAGCACGATGGGGTATTACCGGTACTTCCTATGAAAGATACCGTTTATTATAGCAAAGATGGCAGGCAGATCACATCCCTGCTGGACAGACAGGCGGTTTTCGCCGGACAGGCACCGGAGCTTTTCCGGCTGGGAACTTATTATCAGGCAAATGAGAGACTGCTTCCGGAGGAGATCCTGCGGATCAATGGCTCTACGGAGCCGGCGGTTCTGGCGGGAATGCAGATCGCCATGGTTCCGGGGGATGAGAGGAATTTTAAGATCACGACACCGGCGGATCTGGAACGGTTCCGGCAGATCGTGGAGAATGAGGCGTAGAAGATGAAAGCATGGGTATTGCATGAGATTGGGGATATTCGTTGGGAAGAGGTAGAACAGCCGGTTCCCGGAGAGCAGGAAGTATTGTTACGGGTGCGGGCAGCAGGAATCTGCGGTTCTGATGTCCCGCGTATTTATACAAACGGCACTTATTCGTATCCGCTGATTCCCGGACATGAGTTTGCGGGAGAGGTAGTAGCCTGCGGCGAGGGCGTCTCAGAGGAGTGGCTGGGACAGAGAACGGGTGTCTTTCCGCTGATTCCCTGTAGGGAATGCGGGCCTTGCAGGCAGGGGTATTATGAACTGTGCAGGCATTACAGTTATCTGGGATCCAGAAGAGCGGGAGGCTTTGCGGAATATGTGGCGGTACCGGAGTGGAATCTGCTGAGGCTTCCGGAACAGGTGGCGTTTGAAGAGGCGGCGATGCTGGAACCCATGAGTGTTGCGGTGCATGCCATACGGAGAGTACATCCGGCGTCAGGCGATATGGCAGTGATCAGCGGCTTGGGAACCATCGGCCTGTTGCTGATGATGTTTTTAAAAGAGGCTGGAATAGAGAAGATTCTGGTTCTCGGGAAGAAAGATTTCCAGAGGCAGCAGGCATTGCGGATGGGAATCCCGGAGGAGGACTATTATGATGTCCGTCAGGGCGGAGAACTGGAATGGCTGCAGGAGAAGACCGGCCATTGCGGAGCAGATGTGTTTTTCGAATGTGTCGGCAGCAACCGGAGCGTAGAACTGGCGGTTGACAGTACGGCTCCGGCAGGCAGAGTGATGCTGGTCGGGAACCCGTATTCGGATATGGCATTGCCGAAAGCGGTGTACTGGAAGATCCTCCGCAATCAGTTGACGGTGACGGGAAGCTGGAATTCTTCTTACACCGGGGCGGACACGGACGACTGGCATTATGTGCTGCAGCGTCTGGCGGAGAGGAGAATCGCCCCGGCGGAACTGATCTCCCACAGATTTTCTATGGAGGAGCTGGAGCAGGGATTTCACATTATGCGGGATAAGAGTGAAGATTACGTGAAGGTAATGGGAATATTATGACGATTTTGATATATCGCTACGGCAATATCTGTGAGCCGGACATCATCCGTACATTTCAGGAGTTTGGCACGCAGGTAGAGGAGATCTGTGAAGAGATTACGGAGAAAAAAATGACGGCTGCGAGGCGGGTGGAGCTGGTACATAATGCCATAGAGAAATGCCGCCCGGCGATGGTGTTCAGTATTAATTTTTTCCCGGCTATCGCAGAGGTGTGTCATATTCACAGCCTGTTGTATTGCTGTTGGACGGTGGATGCACCGGTGCCGGAGCTGTATTCACAGGCGATTACATACGATACGAACCGGATCTTCCTCTTTGACCGGTCCCAGTATCTGGAATTCCGGGAATTTCAGCCGAATCATACGTTCCATCTGCCGTTGGCGGCAGCGGTGGAGCGGTTTGATCAGGTGCTAGGCGGCGAGAAAAAGGATCCGCTGGCGAATAGCAGATACGATATTTCTTTTGTGGGCTCGCTGTATTCGGAGAAAAATCCGCTGGCATCCTTGGAATTACCGGATTATGAACGTGGCTATGTGGATGCGCTTTCGGAGGCAGCGGCCTTTGTCTACGGCTATGATCTGATCGGAAATACATTGAGCGACAGATGCGTGAAGACGATCCGGGAGAAGGCACCGGATTTTTATGCACCGGAAAATGTGATGGCGGATCCGGAGCGGTATGTGGCGGTCAATTCCTATGTGGGGATTCAGGCGGCCGAGCGGGAGCGGATCCTGACACTGAACCGGCTGGCGGAGCATTTCAGGGTGGATCTGTTTACCGGAAGTGATACGGCGCCTTTAGACGGTGTGAACACTCATGGAACGGTGAAGACGCTGACGCAGATGCCATGGATCTTCCGTAACAGCAAGATTAATTTAAATATGACGATCAAACCGATCCGGACCGGATTACCGCTTCGTATTTTTGACGTTCTGGGCTGCGGCGGTTTCTGCATGACGAATTATCAGGAAGAACTGGAAGACCTGTTCCGGATCGGAACGGATCTGGAAGCCTACGGAAGTCCGGAAGAACTGGAAGAAAAATGTGCTTATTATCTGACCCATGAAGAAGAACGGCAGCGGATAGCTGCCAATGGCTATCGCAAAGCTGCGGAGTCCCACACCTATAGGATCCGAATGGCAGAGATGCTACGGAAGATACTGGAGTAAATATAAGCCCGCCCCTCATTCGTGAGAGGCGGGAAATTTGAAATAAGAAAAAATTATGTGAATAGGACAAAAATGATTGTAAAACATAAGAGTTCATGTAAAATTTTATTAAAATCAATTTGAATAAAAATGATTTTAATGAAGGCGGAGGTGGCTTCTATGTTTATCGGCAGAGAAAGAGAACTGGCATCGTTAAAGGAATTCTATGAAAAAGATGGAATTGGTATGACGGTGATATATGGCCGCAGCAAAATTTATCCCGCAGTATTCTAATGAGGATAAGGCAATATGTTATGGAATTACCAGTGGCGTTGCAAAGTATCTTTCGATGATTGATTCACGGAAGAGCATTGATGATAATATTATAAGACTGTTCTTTAGAATGGACGTAAACGCATTTTGCTGTTTTGCTACGTTGACAGACACCCATTGATTTGTTATTCTTTATCTTATAGGAAGATTTTAGTTCTGTGAGATTTCAATTCTTATATATTTCAAATATTTTGGTAGATCACCACGATTTTCAACATTAAAAATACAACAGTTAAGAGGGAGTATTTTATGGAGCGGAATGTAAAAGTAGTGGACGATTTGTTTGGAAATAAAGTAGTTGTAATTCAAGATATTCGTTTTAAAGGAAAGCGAATGGTGAAGTGGTCAGATGTGGAAACGTATTTGAAACAGTACATAGGTGAGGCTCATATTATCAAGAGTACAAATGAACTGGTGTATATTGGGGCAGATCTTCCGGATGAGTATACACATTCTAATTACACATACATATTGAAGGGAGCTAATGCAAAGGCCAAAGCAAATGCAGCGCAAGGATTACCGGAACTACTTATGATCGCAGATGAAAAAGAATATGAGATAAATCGAAAAGAAAAGCATTCACAGGATGCAAAATACGGGTGGTATTCTTATGTGACAAGATTTGCCTTACCGGTGTATGGGGAAAATGAAAATATTGAAAGATATAATGTTTTTCAAGCGATCATGCTAGTGAGACACGCAGAAGATGGGAAACTTTATTTGTATGATATCATTAAAATAAAAAAAGAAACGAGCACCCTTTTCCAGTCGTAAGACCTTACTCAGTAACAAAACCCATTTCTTATAATTATATTAATTAATGAAAATGAAAAAGTCAATGGAAATTTGAATTAAGATTTATTCAAATAAGAGAAATAATTTTCCCTTGCATCTCCACCGCAAATAGTATAAAATAAACCCAGTGTTGCAAACAAAATATTACAATAAAACGCACAATGGGGTGCATGCCGGGAGGCATGCGCCCTTTTTGCGTTAAGTGGGAATTTTCGGGTGCTGCGTAAAGCGTGCGCCTAGTTCTCTACGCCGCAGGATTGATATCGGCTGTAGGCATTTTCGTGGGTTCCGTGGTTTTCCCATCCGTTTCCGTCGAGGTGGCTGTTGAATTCTCAGGAGAAGCTGCCGGTGCAGTAGTTGCCGTCGGAGCGGTGGAAGCTGCCGGTGTAGCCTTGGGCTTAGCCTTCTCCAGGGATGCCTTCACCGCTTCCAGCAACACCAGCGAGGTATACCGTGTCTCTGCGGAATAGGTGACCTGCTCCGGATCCTGCATTTCACAGAGTTGGTCACTTAGGGATTCCATGGTCGGCTCGAGCAGAGGATACATGGTAGTAAGTGTTTCGCTCGGATCGGC
>Ga0129310_1001481_pt1 | contig 20383 bp, 12 predicted proteins | sample Go1ome_2_FD_94433 | JGI IMG/M metagenome (GOLD analysis project Ga0129310, IMG submission 94433) | Western lowland gorrila individual fecal microbial communities from Wisconsin, USA - Go1022A metagenome | ecosystem: Host-associated > Mammals > Digestive system > Large intestine > Fecal | place...
ATTGGTCTGCATTCCTTTCAGAATTACTAGCGCTCATGCGCCGTTTGTCGGGGTGTCCCTCTTCGCTTCGGGACTAAGCTGCGTTACCCTTCGGACTCACTCCAATCTTTCAGATTCTCAGCAGTCTAGCGCGCATTACCATAATGCACCACTCCTTATATAGTTTGTGCGGCGAAACCGCCGAAAAATCGGGATAAAAACCAACTATGCCATTGGTCTGCATTCCTTTCAGAATTACTAGCGCTCATGCGCCGTTTGTCGGGGTGTCCCTCTTCGCTTCGGGACTAAGCTGCATGTACCTTCGGACTCACTCCTCACGTTCAGATATTCAGCAGTCTAGCGCGCATTACCATAATGCACCACTCCTTATATAGTTTGTGCGGCGAACCCACCGCTAACATTCAGATCAGAAAACCTTTTATGCCATCGGTCTGATTTCCTTTCATTAGTTTGCGCTTTAAGCGCTGTGGTCAGGATACCTCCCTCGCTCGGAGGCTAAGCTGTGTTGTACTTGGGACTCACTCCTCACTCTCAAATATTCAACAGTCTGTTGCGCATTTTCATAATGCACCACTCCCTGAACCTATATTTGATCCCGATATCATCGGGTCATAATCGAAATCAACAAAGTGTTATGCCATTGGTCTTAGTACCTTTCGTAAATTAACGCTGCCGCGTCACTGTCGTATACCTCCGCTATCGGAGGTCAAGCCAAATCAAACTGGTGGAACTCACTCCTTGCTCTGAAATATCCGGAAGTTCCTTACGAACTGTTCCCGAATAGTAGATTCCATCAAACCTGCCGCGTTGACCGACTGTACGCCGTCCCCGCCATAAGCAGGTGTCTATTCAATTGTAATGTCGAGTATTCATATTGTATAAACGAGCTGCTGAAACTTCCCTGCGGGTCGCTTATTTCTTTCCCGATAACACTGTTTTGTTTAGAACTGTCAGCCCATATGTCTGAGTCACGTTCCCGCTCTATATCAAGAAATGTACGAGCCCTGAACACTCAAAAGGCTCTCGCTTACATCCATCGGACTCGCTCCTCTCATCATAAACTAAGATACCTGCGGAGTCTGTACTGCGTGGTGAAACATGTTCTCACACGGGACTGTTTGCAGTACCTTTACTCTCACCCGAGAATATCTCACATTTAAGGAACTATCGGCTTTAATATCAAGACCCAACGGTAACAACGTGCCTGTCGGCTCATCACCGCCACCGTTTTATTGATTTTATCTGCTTTCCTTTTCCTTGAATATACTATACCACATTTTTTGTGCTTTGTCAATAGTTTTTCTCAACATTTCAATATTTTTTATATTTAATTATTTCAAAAATAAATATAGTCTTTTTTTAGAAAAAGCTACTTGACTTCTGGGGGAGAATGTTGTATAATATATGTGTTGCGGCGGTCAAAACGGGCTTCGCCGCTTTTGTTTTTCTGACTGTTTTTGCGGTCAGATGATAACAGGGATATTGGTATGGTATCTTCCCTGTCAGACAGGTCACCTTATTACAATATATAAGATGCGGTCTGTGCAGGCGGGATAAGCATATTGTTACGATCAAGGAGGTCTTGGTATGGACGAGCAGATGAATGAGTACACCCCCGATCTTTATGAACTGATGGACGAACAGGGCAACAAGCAGACTTTTGAACTGCTGGACTGCATGGATTTCGAGGACGAAAGATATTACGCACTGACCCCTTATTTTGAGGAAGATGATGCTGACAAGATACTTGATGAGGCTTCACTGCTGGTCATTCTCAAGGTTGAGTATGACCCCGAAACAGGTGAGGAGATACTGGCTTCCATCGAGGACGAAGAACTGTTTGACCGCGTTGGTGCGGCTTTTGAAGAGCGCCTTGAAGAGATGTTCGATTTTGAGGACGACGAGGACGGCGAAGAATAAGCCTTTACGCGATGTCAATATTTTAGTTTATACAATATTATACTCGCTATTTTGTCTATTTTACCGTTTGCAATCCGATGTGATATGTGGTATAATATAGACAGCATAAAGGAAGCGGCGCTTCCGATAACAAAATAAGTCTTTTGATTGCTACCTTGTACGATCAAGCATAGATATTGTAAATCCAACACTTACTAAAAGGGATTCGCACTCTTGGTGAAGATTGAAGACCTCCCGCCCGAACCGCATTTGCCGTTCGGTCAACGGACGAAGGGATCATGAGGCTCTAAGGTCGTCTTACCCACCCTGCAATTTTTGCGGGTTTATCTTCTATGCGACGGCAAGGCGGCAATTTTTTTAGGATAAAGCGGGTAGAGTTTCTCTGCCCGTTTTTATGTTCATATATAATGTAAATATGTGGGACAGTCCCCACACAAATATATAGAAATGAGGTATACAAAATGCAGAAGATAATAGACAAGTCGCCCGAAGCGCTGGACGCTTATTTCAAAGAAGCAGGCGCGGAGAAAATACTGCTGGTCGGCGGAAAATCGATGGACAGGCTGGAGATAGGCGGATATTTCCGCAGTCTTGAAGAGCGCACAGGCATAAAGATCGTGAGGTTTTCAGACTTTACACCGAACCCAGACTACACTTCGGTGCTGGCAGGTGTGAAACTCTACAAAGATGAAGGCTGTGACATGGTCGCTGCTGTGGGCGGCGGCTCGGCTATGGATACTGCAAAGTGCATCAAAATGTATGCCACTATGGATGACAGCACCGAGTTCATATCGCAGAAGATGATAGTACCCAATAACATAGAATTCCTCGCTGTGCCCACGACCGCAGGCACAGGCAGTGAAGCAACGCGCTATGCTATCATCTACTATAACGGCAATAAAGTTTCTGTGACCGACTACAGCTGTATACCGACAGCAGTCGTCTTCGACCCCGATACGCTGAGCGGTCTGCCTGTGTACCACAAAAAAGCCGCTATGCTCGATGCGCTCTGCCATGCGGTGGAGTCCTACTGGTCGGTGCATTCCACCGATGAGAGCAAGGATTTAGCTGAACAGGCGATAAGACTGCTTTTCGCTTCCTGCAAGGCGTATCTCGACAACACCGAGCAAGGCAGAGCTGATATGCTGAGGGCGGCAAATCTGGCGGGTCAGGCGATAAATATCACCGCCACCACTGCGGGGCATGCCATGTGCTATAAGCTGACCACTCATTACGGTCTGGCACACGGACACGCGGCGGCGCTGTGCGTGAGGGCGCTGTTTCCCTTTATGGTTGAAAATACCGCACTTTGCGCAGATTCGCGCGGGCAGTCCTACCTTGAAAAGACTTTTGACGATCTTGCCGAAGTTATGGGCTGTCACTCACCTGCGGCGGCGGCTGAAAAATTTTCTGCCTTTTATGACAGTCTGGGGCTTGATACACCGAAAGCCACTGAGGAAGAACTTGAAATGCTTTCGGGTTCAGTCAATACCGAACGTTTGAAAAACCACCCGATAGAACTCACCAAAGAGAGCATATACTCCCTTTACAAAAACATACTTTGTACAATTCATAATTCATAATTTTTGACATGAACGAAATAATTCCGTTCCAGCAGGAGCTTTGCCGCAAACAAAGCTGAGCAAAAACGCAAATCGGCGCGTGAGTCAAAGCGTTCGGTCAAGCCTGTGGTCGGAGGGCTTGCGGGAGTTTGAGGGCAGTGCCCTCAATAGGTGAAGCAGTCCACAAGCAACGCCAAAAATTATAGCAATCCAACTTTTTAAATTCACAAAATCCAGTCGCAAAAGCTGGGATTTATGGGTTTTGTGACTGGATTTTGTCTGAATTTTAAGGCGGATTGCTATAGTTGAGCAAAGCAAAACAAAAGCCCAGAAGTCGGATAAGAACAACAGATCTTCCGACCCAAATGCGGGCAATTCGCAAATAATAGAGCGCGGACGATACTCTTGTCTGCGCCCTTTCTTTATGCGGGCGACGAATTGCCCGCGTTAAACAGCGACAGCGTTTTCGGCGGAGGCGCACGCGAATGTGCCGGTCAATAATTCAGGGCACAAAACCCGGTGGGCGGGCGGGTGGGGCGCACTCCAAATAAAAGCATGTCAAGGAGTATTGGCACACACGTTTGTGTTTGCGTGACAAACACCGTCAGAACTGCATTCGCCTTTGGCAGAACGGCAAACCATCTTCTGCACAGCATCGATGTTATCATTTGGCGGGAGTCACGCCGACACATTCCATATAAGCCACAGCATTTTGCACAACGAAATTAGCCTGCTTTTATAGAATGTCGCTATAATAGGCTCTAACTTGTGAATAGATGCGCTATATATTATGAATATATACTTAACATTTGTGAAAATCACGAAAAGGACTTGCAATTTGCAAAGTTTTGTAGTATAATATAGACATTCCAAAAGATTTATGGAATTCACCAGTTAATTTACCATATAGAAAAGGAGAATATCTATGGAACTGAAAAATTTCATCGCTCACGGCGACATCTATGACATCTATGAGTGCGACGGCAAGTCTATCAACGTTTACAATAAGCCCGAGTATAAGGAGAAATGCCTTTACGCAGCGCTGACTCATGCAAGGTGCGAGACCACTATGGTCAATTCTTTCATCAAAACACCTATACTGCATGAAGTTTCTGTAGTTGACGGCAAGTGGGCTATCTCCTTCGACTTCATCAAGGGCAAGACCCTACAGCAGTTAATGGACGAAAATCCCGATAAGATGGAAACCTACCTCAACCAGTTCATCGACATTCAGATGGAGATACATGCTCAGTACATGCCCCTGCTCTCCAAGCTGAAAGACAAGATGGCAAGGCAGATAAAATCGCTCGCCGCCATCGACGAGATAAAGAAGTACGAACTGCTGACCAGACTGGACTCGATGCCAAAACACATCAAACTCTGTCACGGCAACTTCGCACCAAAGAATGTCATCATCAATGATGAGGGCACTTATGTCATCAACTGGTCTGCCGCAAGACAGGGCAACGCTTCTGCCGATGTTGCAAGGACTTACCTGCTCTTCTGCCTCAATAATCCCGATACTGCTGACGCTTACCTCGACAAGTACTGCCTCAAGAGCGGTACTTCAAAGCAGTATGTTCAGGCATGGCTGCCGATCGTGGCTGCCGCTCAGCTGATAAAGGGCAGAGAAGAAGAAAAGGATCTGCTCATGCGCTGGATCGACGTTGTGGACTATTCCTGATACGCGCGCAAATACGTTTTCAAAGTGGAGGACTCGGTCTTCCGCTTTTTTGCGTATGCTGCGTCGCTGAATAACAACAGGCTTTTTTCTTAAATATTGAAAATGCTCAAATAAAATGCGCTTTTACTGAGCGTTTTGTGCTATAGCGCAAAATGTTGGGTGTACCCTTGACAAAAGGTTTTTAATGTTTTATACTTAGTATGTACATTTATGTTTAAATTTTTAAGGTATTTCACAATGTACGCACACAAGGGTTCAACGCCCGAATATATGAAGAAACAGGAGGAACTGTGTTATGAGAATTTGTGCAATATGCGGCGCACAGATCGAGGATGGCATGAAGTTCTGCGGCGGCTGCGGCGCTGTAGTGGCTGACGCTGCTGATGCGGCTCAGGCTGCTGTAGGCGGTATGGATCCGCAGGCAGGCGCTTACCAGAACAACGGTGCCAACTACGGTCAGACGCAGCAGTACAACAACTTCCAGCAGGCTGCGGCAGCTGTGCCGAAGAAGCCTAACCCGCTGATCGAGAAGATCAAGAAAAATCCCAAGATGGCGCTGATACCGCTGGCAGCACTTGTGGCGATAATCTTTGCTATAGTCATTATAGTAAGTGTCACCAAGTACCAGAAGGTAGATGCTAAGGAACTGTTCGAGTTCAAGTTCGAGGGTCTGAACAGCTACGGTACTGTTACAGGCGACCTGAACGCTTATTCTAACGACGTTTATAAGGAGAGCGACAAAGCGCTTGCAATTAAGAGCAATCTTAAGGGTTCGAGCAAAGAGATGAAAGAACTGGAAGAACTGCTTGACGACCTGGACGTTACTGATGAAAAGGAAGTTTCACCTTTCCTGTCAGTTGACCCCAAAGTGCTCGAAAAGACATGGACAAAAGCTAAGGACACCAGCGATATCATCTCGATGAGAAAGGCTCTGCTGAAGACCAACCCTAATGATAAGTACCTTATCAAGGCTAAGTTCGACAAGGACAAGAACCTCAAAAACGGCGACAAGGTAAAGGTAACCATCGAATATGATGAAGATTACCTCAAAGATAACAAGATCAAGCTGACCAACACCGAGTTCACACTGGAAGTCAAGAACCTTGAAGAGGGCATCGACTTTGATCCGTTCGATGAGAAGTACTTCACTGTCGAATTCAGCGGTCTTGACGGCGAGGGCAGTGTGTCGATCGACAGCACAGCTGATACCCCCGATGATCTCTACTACAACTACGACTACACCACAAGTCTTTCAAACGGCGACAAGATCACCGTTACCTGTGAGATATATGACCTTAAGCCCGCAGGCGATGCTTTCTATTTTGAGAGCGATGGCAAGTGCTATGTCATCAAGAGCAAGGATGTCCTGAAAAAGGATATCGAAGTTACAGGTCTTACCGAACTGAAAGAGATCGATGTATTCGAGAACATCAAATTCGTATATGACAGGGGTACTCCTTTCCTTAAGGTAAAGGATATCGACAACGACAACATGGATAAGCTGGTCGTTGACAATGTAAACTTCTATCTGGAAAACAATGACAGCCTTAAGGCGGGCGACAAGTTCAAAGTCAAGGCTTACAGCTACAGCCTTAAGTCTGAGGGCTACAAGATCAAGGGCGAGATGGACGAAGACGGCTACGTTGTAAAGGAATTCACCGTTGAGGACACCATGCCCGCATACGTAAATGCCGACACCGCAAAAGCAGCTTACGAGAGCGCTGACTTAAAGGATCTCATCAGCGATGAAGAGACCGAGATCAAGACAAGACTTCAGGGCAGCAGCGCAAGCTGGCTGAGCTACGCTACCAACGTAAGCTACAAGGGCGAGGTAGAAAAGGTAGACAGCATGGTGCTGAAGGATGTTTATGTCGCATTCACTTCCAAGAACAACTACAACAATGTGAGCGACTACGTTAACAGAGTTTACGGTCTGTACGAGATAAAGGTAAAGACCGATGACGAAGAGGAAAGCACAGGCTCACTGTTCGCAGTTATCTACCTCGATAACGTGCTGACTGCCGACGGCAAGTTCTACCAGAGCAGCAGCTGGGACGATGTAAGGTACGCTCTCTACGGCACTATGAACGACTTCAACAAGGAAGTTGTAGGCAAGGAAGGCTACACCGTTACCAAGAGCGGCAGCTCAGGTTCATCAGCTCCCGAAGAGCCTAAGCCTGAGGAAACCACTACCACGACTACAACCGCTAAGGAAGAAGAGTCTAAGGCAGAGGAATCCACCACTACCGCTAAGGAAGAGGACAAGAAGGACGAAGAGAAGAAGGACGAGGACTCTAAGGAGGAAACTACCACCGCCGCTAAGGAGGAGGAAAAGCCCGCTGAGGAGACCGAGAAGGCTTCTTAAACCTGATATCACTATCCCCCCGATATTTCGGGGGGATTTTTTTGTAAGTTGTATTGTGCAAATTGTCCGCACAGAGGTGAAAATATTTGTAGGAATAGTACGTACAATTTTGACAATGCCCCCTTGCAATCGGGGCGTGAGTGTGGTATACTAAACGCTGTAGCAGGACATCGTGCGATAAACAGACAGCAATGATATGTTCCGATACTGACAGTTATACGCGGCGCACCTGCTTTCATAAGACAAAATATTTACAAATATGACTATCCCGCTGATACACCAAAATAAACGATGTTATATCGGGAATTGAATACAGTTGGCGGTTATCTTTCCCCCGCCGCAGGCGGGGGAAAGATAACATCAACTCAGTTTTTCCTCATTGATAAAGGTATTTTGCAGTGGTGCGCTAAAGGGATAGTCATAAAGAGATAAAAAACAAGTTAACGGAGTTGATATGATAATGGTACACACTAAGATACGACCGCTTCCGATGGGGCAGGTAACAGTGACAGATGAATACTGCGCCAACGCTTTCAACAAGGAGATAGCCTATCTGCTGAGTTTTGACACTGACAGACTGCTGGCAGGCTTCCGTGAAACTGCGGGGCTTGACATGCGCGGCGCGGTGCGATATTCAGGCTGGGAGGACGACCTCATCGGCGGGCATTGTGTGGGTCACTACATGACGGCTGTTGCACAGGCTTACGCCTCACTGCAAGAGGGCGACTCCCGCAGAGATGCGCTGTACAAGCTGGCTGTCACCATGACAGACGGTCTTAAAGAATGTCAGCAAGCGCTGGGAACAGGGTTCATATTCGGCGCAAAGATAATAGACAAAAACAACGTTGAAGCGCAGTTCGACAATGTGGAAAAGAACCTTTCCAACATAATGACACAGGCGTGGGTGCCCTATTACACGCTCCACAAGATACTGGCGGGCGCGATAGACATCTACAGGCTGACAGGCTATGAGAATGCGAAAACCGTTGCTTCACGCTTGGGCGACTGGGTGTACCGCAGGGTCAGCAGATGGTCGGAAGAGACACAGCGCACTGTTCTGGGCATAGAATACGGCGGCATGAACGACTGCCTGTATGAACTCTATGCTGTGACAGGCAAGGAAGAACACGCGATAGCGGCGCACTGTTTCGATGAAGTGCCGCTCTTCGAGAATGTATATGCAGGCACCGAGAATGCCCTCAACAACAAGCACGCCAACACCACCATACCGAAGTTTCTCGGTGCGCTGAAACGCTATGCGATACTTGACGGCAGAACGGTGGACGGTGAAACTGTCGATGCGGGCAGGTATCTGGGATATGCAGAACGCTTCTGGGATATGGTGGTACAAAAGCACAGCTACATAACAGGCGGCAACAGCGAGTGGGAACATTTCGGCTGTGACTATGTGCTCGATGCCGAGCGCACAAACGCCAACTGCGAAACATGCAACACCTACAACATGCTGAAACTCTCCCGCCTGCTGTTTGAGATAACGGGTGAAAAGAAGTACGCCGACTATTACGAGAACACTTTCATAAACGCCATACTTTCCTCACAGAACCCCGAAACGGGCATGAGTACCTATTTCCAGCCGATGGCTTCGGGCTATTTCAAGGTGTACAGCACCCCTTACACAAAGTTCTGGTGCTGTACAGGTTCGGGCATGGAGAATTTCACAAAGCTGGGCGACAGCATATATTTCACTGAGGGAAATGCGCTTATCGTCAACCAGTATATCAGTTCGTCGGCAGAATGGTCGGAAAAGGGCGTGAAAGTCGAGCAGATCACCGATATACCGAACAGCGACACTGCAAAGTTCGTGATACAAGGCAAGGGCGGCATATCGCTGAAATTAAGACTCCCCGACTGGCTGGCAGGCGATGCTGTCATAACCGTTGACGGCAAGGCATACGATGCAGATATAAACGGCGGCTACGCAGAAGTAAGCGGCATCGCTGACGGCTCGGTGGTGGAGATAAAACTCCCGATGGAGGTAAAGGCGCGCAGCCTGCCCGACAATAAGAACACCTACGGTTTCAGATACGGTCCCATCGTGCTGAGTGCAAGGCTGGGCACTGCCGAGATGACCGACACTATGACAGGCATAGAAGTCACGATACCGCAGTACAGCAGGATAGAAACTACCTACGTACCGAGCGGAAGTGAGAAGATACATATTGCAGACGGCACTGTAAGCGAATTTATAGAGAACATCACCGAGAACCTTGTGCGCGTCGGAAACAGGCTGGAATTCGCCTTAAAGCACACAGATGCCGAACTGACTTTCCTCCCCCACTACTCACAGCACAAACAGCGCTACGGTATCTACTGGCAGTTTCTGGAGAAGGGTGCTCAACAGGACGCGGGCGGCAGTCAGCCCAAAGACCTGCTGGATACCGTTCAGACGGGTTATGGGCAGTATGAGAACGATGAACTGCATCAGATGGCAGAATACGGAAACGGCTCAACAGGCGTGACAGACAGCGGCACTTCGCGCTGTGCCAACGCGGGCGGCAGTTTCTCTTACAGGATGCTGGTGGACGACAGCGCCGAAACTTCCCTGCTGGCGGCTTTTGCGAAAGCTGACAGCGGCAGTGGCATCGTCATAAAGGCGGGCGGCTGTGAGATATACAGCAAGGTGCTTGACTATGACGGCGATGACGAAGAATATCAGGTCGAGATACCGATACCTGCCGATATAGTGAACAGGTATGCCGAAAATGTCAGCGCCAACGGCATCAGCGGCAAGGCGCTCACATTTGAATTCAGCGGCATAGAGGGCGGCGCATCGGCAAGGCTGTGTACTTTCCTGTACACTGTGCGCAAGGGCTGAAAACGTGCATGAACACGATATACGAGAGCGGGAGTTTTCCCGCTCTTTTTGCTGTGATATAAATTATATCGTGGTTATCCCGCTGATACACCAAAATAAACGATGTTATATCGGGAATTGAATACAGTTGGTGGTTATCTTTCCCCCGCCTGCGGCGGGGGAAAGATAACATCAACTCAGTTTTTCCACATTGATAAAGGCATTTTGCAGTGGTGTGCTAAAGGGATAGTCATAAATTATATTGCTGATGGTGCGAAACGGCTGTGACCGCGTTTCTTTCCACTACTTCGGTGCGGACAGGGACACATGAACGTGCTGTGCCTTCACCCAACACATTTTGCTTTACTTTTTGGGAAAGTCGTGGTATAATAAAGTTATCTTTTTTAAGCAGGTGATGATATGGCGCTGGACGGCGTATTTTTAAGCGAGATAAGAAAAGAACTGCTCCCACTGATAGGCGGGCGCGTTGACAAGATACATCAGCCATCTAAAGGCGAACTGCTGATAGCGGTGCGCACTTTTGACGGCATAAAGAAACTTCTGATAAACACGGTCGCGGGCACTGCAAGACTGCACCTCACAACGGCGGAGATAGAAAACCCGAAACAGCCGCCGATGTTCTGCATGCTTATGCGCAAGCATCTGTCATCGGCAAAGCTGGTGGATATTCGTCAGCCCGCATTTGAGCGTGTTATCATGCTGGATTTCGATGCTTCAAACGAGTTGGGCGACATAGTGCGGCTGACCGTCACGGTGGAACTTATGGGCAGGCGTGCAAATCTTATGCTGACCGATGCAGACGGAAAGATAATCGACAGCATCAAGCGCATTTCGTCTGAAACTTCCGAAACGCCTGTACTGCCCGGTGTGAAATACACTCTGCCCGAAAGTGATGACAGACTTTCGCTGACCGAGTGCGGGCGTGAAGAATTTGAGGAGAAACTCTCAGAATTCCCGAAACTGGAACTGTCAAAGGGCATAATGAAGACCTTGCAGGGCATTTCCCCTGTATTTGCGCGGGAATGCGCGTTCTTTGTGTCGCATTCCGCTGAGGTCATCGTGGGCGATATGACTGACGACCACCGTGACAGGCTGTGGTTTTTCATCAAGAAGATACGCGCACAGTTTGAAAGCGGCGAGAACAGATACACGGTACTCAAGACCACGGGCGGCGAACTGAAAGATTTCTGCTTCTGCAACATAGACCAGTACGGCGGGCTGATGGTGACAAAGCATTTTGACAGCCCATCGCAGTTACTCGATTTCTTCTATGCCGAACGCGATACGCTTTCGCGCACCAAACAGAAAGCGCAGGACCTTTTCAGGCTTCTCGCGAACACCATCGACCGCACCGAATCGAGGGTGAAAAATCAACAGCTGGAACTGAAAGACTGTGCAAAGCGCGAACAGCTGAAACAGTACGGTGACCTTATCACAGCTAATCTCTACGCGCTGGAAAAGGGCATGACCGAAGCTAAACTCATAAACTTCTACGATGAAGCACAGAACGAAGTCACTGTCAAGCTGGACAAGCGGCTGACACCTGTACAGAACGCGCAGAAGTATTTCAAGGAATACCGCAAGCTGGACACCGCCGAGAAAGTTCTGAAAGAACTGATAGCAAAAGGTGAGGAAGAAGCGAAGTACCTCGACACGGTGCTTGATGCCCTCACACGCGCCCGCACTGAGGGTGATATCGCGGCGCTCAGGCAGGAACTGACCGAACAGGGCTACATCAGCCGAAGCAGGCAGAAAGGCAAGCCGCCGAAGGCTCTGCCGCCGATGAAGTTCACATCAAGTGACGGCTACGAGATAAGGGTAGGCAGGAACAATGCGCAGAACGACCGCCTGACCTGCAAGGAGTCGAAAAAGACCGATGTATGGCTGCACGCTAAGGAGATAACAGGCTGTCATGTGGTGATAAGCTGTCCTGACAGGGGCGAAGCGGCAAAGTTCACCCCAGATGAACTTCCGCCCGACCGCACCATCGAAGAAGCGGCGGTCATAGCGGCATACTACTCAAAGGCAAAGACATCTTCCCGCGCCGATGTTGACTACACTTTTATCAAATTCGTGAAGAAGCCTGCGGGTTCAAAACCCGGCATGGTGATATTCACCCACAACTACACCATAACCGTAAAGCCCGATGAAGAACTGGTCATGTCGTTAATTCATAATTCATGATCATTGACAGACATCACAGCTTTGTCTACAGATAAAAAATGCGTCCGCTAAATATCACAGACGCATTTTTGTTTTATTTGGCGGCTTCAATAGTGGTAGTAGGAATCGATGCCGAGATATTCTTCCAGACAAAGACCGCTGTCTGTTATCTTACGTGCAAGGTCTTTCCCCACATACCTGACATGCCAGGGCTCATAAATGAAGCCAGTGATATTCTCCTTTCCCTGCGGATAGCGGATAATAAAGCCGTATTCAGCGCAGTGCGCGGCGATCCATGCGGCTTCTCTTGTGCCGTAGAAAGAGCGGCTGGCATTATTGAGATCCATCGCAAGACCTGTCTGGTGTTCGGAATGACCGGGTCTTGCGGAATAGGTATCAGCTTCAGTCTTGCCGTCGCGGGCTACGTAGTTATTATAGAGGTAGTACTGATCCCAGTAGCTTCTGAATCCCGAACATATCCAAAGCGAGATACCGTCCTGCCAAGCCCCCGCCTGCATCTTATAAAAGGCGTTCAGCGTTTCATCGGTAAGACCGCTGCCGTAATTTTCGGGCAGAGAATATGTCTTATTGGCGATAAGTATGCCGTTGACGTATGTAACACCGTTTTTAACTTCGATAGTAGGACCCTGCGGTTCGGGTTCGGGCTCAACATACGATGACTTTCCGTCAAGCGGCTGTATGCCCTTGACATGTGCGGCAAGTGTGACCACATCGGTGATATTTACCTTGCTATCGCCATTTACATCGGCATTTGTGAGGGCATCGCCGCTCAGCGAGCGCACGCCTTTCACATGTGCCGCAGTTACAACGACATCGGAGATATTGATGGAATTATCTGCATTTACATCACCGATATCAGCAAATGCAGTGAGCGTCGCGGCAGATGCGGCGGCAACAGCGGCAGTCAGCAGTGCTGTCAGTTTCATTTTGTATTCCTCCTTTTTAAGGTTTCTTATAAATCGATTATAGCATATCATGCGGGTGATGTCAATGCGCTGTCGCGCTAACTTTTCGCGGGCAATTCGTCGCCCGCACACAAAAAGAGCGTGAACGGAAGTCGTCCACGCTCATAGCTTTGTGTTCTCTCTCGGCTTTGTTGGGCGGCAAAATTTCCGCTAAAACAACATTCACTCGTTCATGCCAATAATAATGGATCATACATCATGCAACTATCTGCGTTCTTCTCCTGCCCGGCATCGGCGGCATGAAAAGTTCTGCCTTGCTGTCAGCATCGCGCTGTGCATCTACACTGTTTTCAAAGCCCTGTTCGGTCTTATTTATCATATCGTAGAAAATTATCGCGTTGGATATGTCGATTATCTCATCTGCATATCCCGCATAAGACTGTATATAGTCATCATCTACAATGCCGTCATTCACCCGCGCTTCACAGCTGTTCGCACAGTATATCTCATCTTCATCAAACTTGAACAGCCCGTGTGTATTTTCATTGAAGATGGGGTTCGGCGTATCTTTATAGACCTGATTGCATGAAACGGATATCATTACGTTCTTATAGTCGGTCAGGTCGAAATAAGTACCTTTCTGACAGTCGTAGTAAACGGTATCGGTGATGAAGTTGCCGTTTGGGAAGATAACCGCATTCTCGGCATCTTCGGTAAAGGAGAAGATATCGTGACCCAGCGCATACTTGTTTTCAAAGCCCAGCATGTTGCCCAGTGTCGGCTGAACATCGTACATGCCCATCACCTGAGTTATCTCCTTAGGTTCGTACTCGCCGCCCTTAGACCAGATTATGAAAGGTGTCTTGCGGTTTATGTTATAGTAGAAGTCGTCAACGGGGATATAACCCGCATCTTCCTCAGTCAGCACCGTATCAGTGAAGGGGTCGTAGTTGAGGTATCTCTCGTACTCGGCGGGCTTTATCTTTGCATCGTGGTCACCGTAAAGCACGAACACGGTGTTATCCAGCAGACCCTCGCTGTCAAGGTCGGTGAGGAACTGACCCAGCGCTTCATCGGCATAGTGTACCGATTTGAAGTAACTGCCCAGCTTTGTCCCCTGTAAGAAAGGCGCGGACACATCTTCATACAGACCCGTATCGCTGTTGAAACGCTTATAGCGGAACGTTACATCAAGGTCGCTGACACGCTCGATATCGGTGAAAGGCGTGTGGTTGGTCAGCATCAGGAAAGCGCCGTACCAGTTTTTGTTTTCTTCGTTTATCGCTTTGACTTTCGGCACAGCCTGTCTGAAAAAGCTCTTGTCCGAAAGACCCAGACCGATAGTTTCATCAATGATAAAATCTTCGGAATAGTTGTAGAATTTATCATAGCCCAGCGAACTGTGCAGATTCAGCCTGTTCCAGTAAGAGCCGTTGTTGCCGTGCATGCTGTAGATGTAATAGCCCTTCTCTTTCAGCATCTTCTGGGTGGTGGTGTAGTCCCTGTCCCAGTAGTTTAAGGCGACTGTGCCGCTTGATGCGGGCATCAGCGAGGTGGCAAAAGTGAACTCCGAGTCAGAACTTGTGCCGACACTCTCCTGCGCGTAGAAATTCGAGAAATACAGCCCCTCTCTTGCCAGCTTGTTGAGGTTCGGTGTCAGTTCTTCGCCGTTTATGTAGGTGTCCATGCAGAACTGCTGCATGCTCTCGCAGTGTATGACGATGACATTCTTGCCCTCGAAGATGCCTGTGTAATCATTCTTCTTCTCAGGTGCGACCTCTTCGGTCAGCTCGTCTTTTTCGTCATAGAACTCGGTGAAAGCCTCTTTCTTCTCTTCATAGCCGAACATCATGTTTATCTTTGAATAGGCGCTTGATATCGCATCAGATGTCTGATAAGTATACATGCCGAAAGTGCCCAGCACATACTCTCTGTTCCACTGCTTGCGCAGTCTTGAATAATCTGTGCCCGACAGCGTCGCCGCGAAGATGCCCAGCAGCACCAGTCCGCAGGCGGCAGTAAACCCGAAATTTCGGCTGCGCTTCTGTTTTTGCTTATTCTGGTTCTCGTAGGTGCGGGTCTTCTTTTTGCAGAAGTGATAGGTGACAGCCAGCGCAGGTATGCTCCACAAAAACAGGAGGTCTTTAGGCTCCATGATATTCTTGATGACAGCGTCCATAACGCCGGGCAGCTGTGAACCTGTCGAAAGCAGTGAGAAAGACAGGAACGACTTATAGTTTGAATAATAGATAGAATTGCCTGCAACCAGAATAGTATTTATGACATTAAAAGTCATAAGATAGCGGAAACGCCCTTTGAGCGTTTTAAAACAGAAAGCAAAAGCCGCCATCAGCAGAGTGGCAGCGATATCAGCCATAAGGGGTTTTACCTGATTATAGGCGAACTTTACAGTAAAGACTCTGAGCAGGAACCCGTTTATCACAGATATCCCGACGAAAGCGAGTATCATTGGGTTTTCGCTGTAGAACTTTTTGAGTTTACTGCCGATCTTCTTAAAAAATTTGAGCATTCTGATCTCCTCGATTTATGTTATACTATATATATGTTTCAGATGGTGTAATATACATTGTAAGCCAATTTGTGATAGTTGTCAAGAATTAGCGTATACTTTCAGTGAAATGCACAATATAAGTATATCTGTTATAATAATAACATTGTAGCACATTTTGCAGGAAAGTCAACGGTTTCAGGGAATGTTTCAGTTTTTTATCACAGGAAAATTAAGAAAAAAAGTATTCTTTCATCGCGGCAAGACAAAAATAAAGCACCCACGATGACCGTGAGTGCCTTTAGGTTCTGTGAAATTGCTTATGCGCGCTCAACCTTACCCGAACGCAGGCATCTGGAGCAAACATATACGTGTGTAGGAGAACCGTTAACCATAGCCTTTACCCTCTTTACATTGGGCTTCCAGCTTCTGTTTGTTCTTCTGTGGGAGTGAGATACCTTGATACCGAAAGTAACACCCTTTCCGCAAACCTCGCATTTTGCCATATCGGTGCGCACCTCCTTTACGTGAAAATTTAAGCTGACCGATCTAAGCCGACAGCTTAAATCCAATCACATGATACTAGAGTATTATAACATATCTCTCACAAAAATGCAAGCCCTTTTCACAAAAAATTTAAAAAAACGCATATTCTATCAAAAATGACCAAAAGCTACCGTTTGCACTTGAAATATTCTTGCAGATGTAGTATAATATTAAGTGTATGTACGCAGATAACACAGCCCGATGCGGCGTGTTATAATAAACTGCATAAAAATTGTCAATACTGATAATGACCTGCTCACGAAATGAGGAAAGATAATGGATATCAATACTATACTGAAATACGGCTCACGACTGATAATACTGTTCATGTGCATACCTGTGCATGAGTTCGCCCACGCATGGGCTGCTACCAAACTGGGCGATGATACCCCGCGCTATCAGAACAGGCTCACACTCAACCCGCTGGCACACCTCGACCCCGTCGGTTCACTGGGCATCTTTCTGTGCGGCTTCGGCTGGGGCAAACCAGTTCAGGTAGACCCGCGGCGCTTTGACCGCAAGCATACTATGCGCGGCGGCATGGCGCTGACTGCGGCGGCAGGTCCAATATCCAACCTGATAATGGCGCTGATAGCTACGCTCGTTCACAAATTCCTGTCGGGCGCTTTCGTGACCTCGATGAATGAAGCTATCGGCTGGCTTTTGCTGATATGCCACTCATTCATAACCATAAACGTCGGTCTGGCAGTGTTCAACCTGATACCTGTCGGTCCGCTGGACGGTCAGAAGATACTTTCGTACTTCCTGCCCGAACGCATAAATGCCAAGATAGAACAGTACCAGCTGCCGCTAACGATAGTCTTGCTGACACTGCTGACTTTCAGCGACCTGCTGGACGGCCCTGTGGGCTGGATGGAGGGCGGCATTTTCTGGCTTCTGCAAAAGCTGACTTTCTGGGCAGACCCGATAGTTAACAGCATATTCAAGGTAAGTCTGTAATGTCAGCCGCACTTTTCAAGCTGGATATGTTCGAGGGTCCGCTGGACCTTCTGCTTCACCTGATAACCAAGCACAAGCTGAATATCTATGATATCGAGATAGCAGTTCTGCTTGAACAATATCTGGAATATATGGACGGTCTTGAAGAAGAAGATTACGAGGACGCCGCAGATTTCCTCGAAATGGCGGCAAGGCTGATCTACATAAAGACCGCTTCTCTTCTGCCCCGCGACAATGAGGGCGAAGAACTGAAAAAGGAACTGCAGGGCAGTCTGATAGAATATTCGCTATGCAAAATGGCGGCGGCACAGCTTAGTGAACTTTATGCGGGCGGCGAGATATTCGTGCGCCAGCCGATGAAACTGCCTGTAAATAAGACTTTTACAGGCACGATGGACAAGCAGAAACTCTGTGACGCTTATCTGGGCATGAGTGCCAAAGCACGAAAAGCCAAGCCGCTGAGGGCTGAGATGTTCAGCCCGATAGTTTCACACAGGATAGTTTCGGTGACTTCCAAAATAATCCATGTGCTGAAAATGCTGATAACACAGGGCGAATGCTTCCTGACCAGCATGTATGAAGGCTGTGCTGACAAAAGTGAGCGTGTAGCGGTCTTTCTGGCGGTGCTGGAACTTACCAAATCGGGGCGCATATTCTTAAATGACGACAACACGCGGGTATATATGAATTCTGCGGCGAAAAAGCGGAAGATAGTTTCTCACTTTGACGAGGCAGAACTTGAAGCCGAAGAAGCCGCACGCGCGGCAAATTACGCTCTGGAAGAGGTCGCTGTGAAGTCGGGCGGAGAGGGCGAAAAAAGTGCTCTCACGGCGGACGGCAATCCCTCACCGGCTGAGGGAGAGGACTCCCCCGCCGATGGGTACAGCGCCCGTGAGAACGGCGTATTTTCGGCACATGTGTACCCTCAGGCTATGATACCGTACCATCAGCCGACAACAGAGCGGACGGTCTACAAAAGCGAAACAAGACAGCGCGGGACGCTTCCTGTGCTGAGGATAGAATTGTCGCCAACCTTGCAAAAGGTGGTAGACGAGGGGCGGCAGGATATGCCCGAAGAGATGCGGGCAGAGATGGCGGCTGAAAAGCCCGAAATTTCGGAATTTGGCGACGTGAATGTCAGTCTTGTGAAGCCTGTTGATGCTGACGAGGGTTCGGCTGTTGCGGGCGATGTTTCCGAAAATAGTGTGAACTCTGATTTGGCTGAAAAGCCCGAAATTTCGGAATTTGGCGGCGTGAGTGTCAGCCTTGTGAAGCCTGTTGATGCTGACGAGTGCGCGACTGTTGCGGGCGATGTTCCCGAAAAGAGTGCGGGTGCTGATTTGGCTGAAAAACCCGAGATTTCGGAGTTTGGCGGTGCGAATGTCAGCCTTGTGAAGCCTGTTGATGCTGGCGAGGGTGCGGCTGTTGCTATGACGGCTGATGGTACTGCTGATAGCGAAGAAGTCAGCGTTATGGACGAAACGGCTGTTATCAGCAGTGATGTCACACCGTACCCAACAAGAGAAAACTTTTTTGCAATGCGCTATTACTGGGGTGCAAAGAACTGGTCGGCTTACAGGGCGCGGCTCGGATAAGGATAAGATAAATGGAAATAAACGAACTTGCAAATACACTGGAAGCTGTGCTGTTCGCCTGCGGAGAGTCGGTGGAAACAAAGCGACTGTGTCAGGCGCTGGACACCGATATCACATCGCTTCACGATGCGGCGGCACTGCTCGATGAAAAATATGAAAACAGCGGCATTGAACTTCTGCGGCTGGACAGCGCCTATCAGTTGGCGACAAAGCGGGCTTATGCTCCGCAGATCAAAGCGGTGCTGGAGATAAAGCGCAGTTCGGCACTGTCGCCTGCGGCACTGGAAGCGCTGACGGTCGTGGCTTACAATCAGCCTGTTACAAAGGCTTTTGTCGAAAGCGTGCGCGGCGTGGATTCGTCAGGCGTGGTCAACTCGCTGGTGGAGAAAGGTCTGCTGTGCGAAGCGGGCAGACTGGAACTTCCGGGAAGACCGATAGCTTATGTGACTACCGACAATTTTTTGCGTGCTTTCGGGCTTTCAAGCATAAAAGAACTGCCTCCGCTCCCAGAACAGAGCGGGCAGGTCACTATTGACGAGATAATAGAAGCGGCTGAGGAAAACGCCGCTGACGATGGGGAATAAACCTGAAAAAACTGTAAACAGGCGGTGATAACAACGATAGTTCTGAAAATTCTGCTGATAATAATACTTGTCATTGTTATACTGCTGCATTTTTCGGTGACGGTATTCGTGCGGGGCGGCACAGGGGGAAATTTTGAGATAAAACTCAGATATCTCGGCATTACGCTGTACCCGCGTCCCAAAAAGAAGAAGAAAAAGAAAAAACGCATTAAGAAGAAAAAGGCTGTGAAGCCGAAGCAGGAAATTTCCGAAACTAACACTGAGGAAATGACAGAAACTGTTGCAGAAGTCGCGGAGGAAAAGCCCGATGAAACGGCAGATACACAGTCGGCGGCGGAAGAGATACACAGTGCGACGGTAGAAGAGGTCTTCGGGGAGGAAGATATCTCCGTTGGGGAGGAAACTTCTTCCATAGAGGACGAAAAGCCCGAAGATAAGCCTGCGGACAAAAAGGGCAGGAAATCCCGCAAAAAGAAAGAAAAGAAGAAAAAAGAGAAAAAGCCCCGCGAGAAAAAAGAAAAGCCCGAAAAGGGCGAAAGCAAGCTGGATGGGCTGAAACGCAAGTGGGAATTCATCAAACCTTATATCCCGCCTGCGTGGAAATACTCGAAGAAACTGCTGAAAGCGGTGCGCATCGAAGATGTTAAGATAAACATCGACACGGGCAAGGAAGATGCGGCGGAGAGCGCACAGTTCTACGGAAAATTGCAGGCGGCGCTGTTCTCGGTGCTGA
>Ga0129310_1001486_pt1 | contig 20340 bp, 21 predicted proteins | sample Go1ome_2_FD_94433 | JGI IMG/M metagenome (GOLD analysis project Ga0129310, IMG submission 94433) | Western lowland gorrila individual fecal microbial communities from Wisconsin, USA - Go1022A metagenome | ecosystem: Host-associated > Mammals > Digestive system > Large intestine > Fecal | place...
CCGTTTTTCTGTTTGGTACGAAAAGCAGTTATTATTTTCCTCGATATATCTTTGGCATAGACATCATTTACCAGATTTTTAAATGAAGCCACCATATTTTCTACGCCGCCACCTTCATTCGTATCAAAATTATCCGTGACCGCTATAAATCTTACATTAAGAAATGGAAATACATTCTCTATCAAATTTCCTGTTTCAATATAGTTTCTTCCAAGTCTTGACAAATCTTTCACTACTATGCAGTTTACTTTTCCAGTCTTTACATCGTTCATCAGCCTTGTAAATTCCGGTCTTTCAAAATTGGTTCCTGAAAAACCATTGTCCGCATATATATCAACCAGTACCATATCGGTTTTCTCACCAACAAAACTTTTCAGAAGATATATCTGATTATCCAAAGTATCCTCATCCAAATCTTCTGTAGATAATCTTGCATACACTGCCGTCTTATACGCACCTTCTTTTGCAGAAATAATGCTCATGGCATTTTCTGCAATTCTGCTCTTTCTTGCCATTATGACACCTCCTGCATTTCATTCTTATTATCTTGTATATACCTAATTTGGTTCAATATTTCCTTATAATTATCTGCGTATCTGAAAACAATCTCAATTCTCTTATCTTCATATATCTTGATATAATCAATAAGTTCTACCACAATGTTTCTTTCCAGCTTTTCAATTCCTTTATTTGCAAGAAAAGACTCAATCCATTCATGATGCTTTCCGTTTCTGGATGCCAATGTCTCTATTTCAATTTTAATCTGTGCTATAGAATCAAGTGCAGCTCTACGACGTTTTTCAAATTCCTGCTTCATCGAAATATATTCTTCTTTTGAAATCAACTCGTCTTTCAAATCTTCATAAACAGATACTTTCAATTTTTCGTACTTCTGAGCATCCTCTTCTAACTGAACAATTCTCATATTCAATCTCTTAACATTTACTTCCTGATATGGAAGTTTATCAATAAATTCAAGAAAATGCTGAATGTTTTCAAGTTCATCAATATAACTGTTCAGGTATGTCACTACAGCTTTCTCTAATTCATCCTCTCGGATTCTATGACTACTGCATACTCCTTCTTTTTTATTAGCAGAACACATATAGTAAACATATTTCTTTCCTGAAACCGTAGATACTTTACGACTCATCTGTCTTCCACAATCTCCACAGACAGCTATTCCGGAAAACAAATAAACGGACTTCTTATCTGGAGCCACCCTAGTATCCTTTTTCAGTATTTCCTGCACCATATCAAATTGCTCTTTTGTGATGATTGCTTCAAATGCATTGGGAATCACAACCCAATCCTCTTCATCTTTAATTACAGTTTTCTTAACCTTGTAATTAGGCGTAGTAACCTTCCCCTGAATTAGCGTACCAGTATAACTTTCATTTGTTAGAATTCTGGTTATTGCAACAGCACTCCATATTGCTTGTTTTTTTGTCTGCAAATTTGCACTGTATTTTATACCACAGCTTTTTTTATACTCTGCCGGAGAAAGCACACCCATATCATTCAGTTTGTCCGCTATTCTCTGCTGACTCATACCTGATATTTTCCACTGATATATATCCCTTACAACACCTGCGGCATATTCATCAATAACTATCTTATTATGATCATGTTCATCCTTGGCATAACCATATATGGTAAACGAGCCGATGAACTCACCTTTTCTTCTTTTGACATCTAAATGACTGCGTATTTTTATGGAAATATCCCTACAATACGCATCATTAATTAGGTTTTTGAACGGGATTACTATTTCATCTGTTTGAGATTTTCCTGTCAGACTATCATAATTGTCATTTATTGCAATAAATCGAACGCCCAGCATTGGAAATATTTTTTCAATATATCTGCCCGACTCAATATAATTTCTTCCAAAACGAGATAGATCCTTTACTACCACGCAGTCAACCTTGCCTTGCTTAATATCCTCCAACATTAACTGAAATGCCGGACGCTCAAAGTTTACTCCGCTGTATCCATCGTCTACACGTTCTGAAACAATTACAATATCCTGTTTATCCTTGAGGAAATCTTTGATAAGTTCTTTTTGATTAGATATGCTGTTACTCTCTGCTTTTGAAGCATCAGAAACATCACCATCTTCTTTAGATAATCTAACGTAGATGGCTGCTTTATAGATTTTAATATTACTCATAATGTGCAAGCCTCCTTAATTTTATTAGTTAGATTACCTAGTAAAATTTGTGGTTTGCACTAATTTAGTCCTAATGGTATATTAACACAAACTCACAAAAGATTCCATATGATTCTTAAGAAAATCCAAGAATCATCTGTTCAAACTGCTCGTTAAAACTCTTTCCCCCTGATGAAAATGCCACTTTTACCACCACACCATCAACTTTAAAACAATAAGGATTCTTTATCTGCTCGATAAAAGATGCAATTCTTTCATCAACCGAAAGCTTATCGTTTATGCGTATATCCTGTAAATCAACAAGTGTATCCCTATCAACATTAGTAACATCAACATCTCTTAACTTTATTAATTCCTCTGCCGTCATCCAATCCCTCCAATCTATAAAATAATAATTGCCACCCGGATGAGTGGCTATGTAAAGCCGGGGCAGATGCTCCGGCACTATTCTTTATTCGTTATACTTTCCTACCATTCCAAGCTGTATCTGCATCCCCAGTGTAATCTTAAGCATCTGAAATGTGCTTACCTTTCCGACCTGACGCATCAAATCTCCATATCTTACACAGCATAACTGTTCACACAATGCTATGCTGTGCCTGTCCAGCCCTTCTGCCTGAAAACCATTGATAAATACATGAGTCGGCATATAACGTTTCTTTTTTATCTTACTGGTAAGAGGAACAGCATGAAGTACCATGCTGTGTTCATTCGCCCGGTTATTGCTGACAATCACTACAGGGCGTATGCTGTGCTGCAGATGATCCTCGTCATCTTCCGGCGGTCCGAAATCAACCATCCAGATATCGCCTCTCTTAATTTCCATCAGATTCACTTCCTTCCTGTTCTCTGATATATTCCCTTGCTTCATCCTCTGTAGGACAAGAGACCACACGACTGCCTTTCTCATCGATCACTGTGGTCTCTGATGGATAAATGATACAGCCTAGCACCCGGCGCCACCGTCCCAGACAAGCGTAGCAGGTTCAAAGCCTCGGTTCTCTTCATTGATGCTGACATTGTGCTCGGCTGCCAGCTTTATAATGCTTTTTACCTTTTCTCTATCCGTTGAAATATCCCAGATACTTCTAACAAGAATACAGATGATTCCTTCTCTTTCTATATAGTAAGTGAGCTTATCTATGGCTCTGTCATCCTTGAAAACAGTTTCAACAACCTTCAAGTCATTCTGCTTTGCGTAGGCTTCCATTCTGTCAGCAACATGGTTTTCCATGCTGCCAACAAATACAAGGCACTGATTTGTTCCTGTCTGTTCCATAACTGCCTCCTTAATTCTGCTGTGAAATTATTCCGAAACGGAAAAATCTGTCTAACTCCTCAACAAGTTCTGAATCATCAGAGTTACAATCATTACAGCCACAGTATCCATCACTGTTCAGTGCATCATAATACTCATCCATATCTTCCTTTGCTGTTTCAACGGTAATTCCAAAACGGGCAAGCAGTTCGATGGTCTCCATTACCTCTTTATCCGTTGTTCCAACCATCGCACCGGAAAGTGTTACAACTGCATCAATATCCTCAACCTCCGCCATACCGATAAACGAATATTTCATCGGCATACTCATACCTGCCTGGGAATTTTCACCAAGAAGGGCAACAATCTCATACTCATGCTTCTCACAGTATCTCTCAAGCACTTCCGCAATCATGTTGTTTACTGTTTCATTTGTTGTTCCACTGATATAAATTACTGCTTTATTCATCGTAATAATCTCCTTCACTAAATAAATATTGTATAGAACTGTTGGGAAAACCCTTGGATATTTCCCTATGTTTGATTTGATATTCGCGCGATATTATCTCCTCACATAAAGGGACTTAACTCTCATTCACTGTCTGTTGGTCCGGTAAAATGTGGCACAGGTTGACAATGCTAAATCCCTTTGTGTGAGAAGACAATGTGGAAAGCAAAACCTTCCAATATCTTCTCAAGTCTCTCTGACTCATCCCCCGTCGGGGTAAAGCGATTCTATGCCAGCTGCAATCATCATGTAGTATCCATGCCCATCAAGGACTTGCATCGGTAGCCACTCCTCGGAAATGCTTTTCGCTGAAATCCGAATGCGTTATTAAACTCATTATCTCTGGGTGCTAATCCGGTAGGCTCTGCCCTCTGCTCTTAACCTTCACAGGCACACATAATATCTGTTTCTCATAATCAGCATATAAGTGAGGTCAGTCATCGCACGAAACGGGGCATTACCACCCGACAAATGTCAGGCGAGAAATAATTAACGGAATCGCCGTGTCCTATTCAGTTTTCAAAGATCATTCAGGTTTTACCGTTCTGCTTCATCAGTGTTTATTCGCTCTTTCCTTCGGAAAGTTGTATCTCCTGATTTCGCTTTGGTCATCAACCATGGTTAAATTGTATAAAAAAAAGACGCATCCAAAAACGGAGCGTCCTTCCGAAAACCAGATATTTTTTCGTAAGATTTTACGATTTTTATACGGCTACTGGTTTCATTCGTAGTATTTTCAGCATTTCCATAAGCTGCTGTTTCTCTAAATCGGTGCACTGTTCCAGCTCTTTTGTAAATGCATCTGTAATGCTTATCGTGTTATCCTCTACCAGAGGCTTGTCTGTTTCAAAATAGAAATAATCAGCAGAAACATTGAACTCCTGACAAAGTCTCTTTATCAAATCATGTGGAATGGCAGTCTTGCCTTTTTCATAATTATAGATGGTATCTTTGCTCATGCCCATTCGCTCTGCAAATTTTTCCTGACTCAATTTCACTTTTTTTCGTAACTTCTTCAACTGCTCGCCCATAACTTCTGCGTCAAAGACTTCATTCTGAGTTCCCATGTTCTGCTTCACCTCCTTCGTACTTATTTTTTCTGCGGAGGCAAACAAAAAAAGACCTCCACAACAAAACAGAAAATTCTCTTCAAGTCTAAATTTCTACTTTTCCAATCGTTTCTTTAATTTTGTTATGTAAGTCTTTAAATTTTTTCCTAATTAAATCAAATATGTATTAATCTATTTTATCTTCTTTGCCTAATCACTTTTTCTCTTCAATCATCTTTTCTAAATCAATCTCGGCATATATCACTAAATTACAATACACTTAAAATATTCATTCTTATCAATCAATTTCATTACATTTTTCTAAGTTTAATATTCATTCATTTGATTTTAGACATTTCAGTATTCAGTTGTAGTTTTGTATTTTACCATTATTTTCCTGTTCTTGTCAACGGTTTTCGACAACTTCTCGACAAATTTCTTACAATCGGTAATATCGGTAACTTTGACTTACATAACACTAAAAGCAAAAAAGACGCAAAGAAAATCAGGTAAGAATCTTACCCAACTTTCCCTGCGTCTCTGGTGCTTGACAATACTTCACTACACCCTGTGTAGCTTTTTATGAAATATGCCGCCCTTATCAGGTGAGCCATAATTCAGTTTTATACTTTAAATACACCTTTCTTACTGTGGCTTATCAAAAAGCCCTCTGTGTATTTCTTCAACACTAAAGTCCTCTTACATCTGTCGCATTTCATGCAGACAGCCTGAACAACTACTAAATCATCATCATTCTGGATTAAATAATCCCAAAAATGTCTGCCGCATTTCTTGCAGCGAAATTCAATTACTCCATTTTTATCCATCTCAGTCTGCTCCTTTACAATACAAAATCAACAAGTTTCATTTTGTACTTGAAAAGGAAAGGGAAATCACCTTTGCAAGTCTTCTTCTTGCCGGGAGTTCCGACGCATACTTTGTATGCCCCTGCATATGCTGATCTCGAAGCCAACTGATTACATACCATCGTACATAATCAGGCTCCGGCTCTTCCCTCTACAAACCACATATTGTTATCCTCATAGAACAAATGGCTTTCTTTTCCATCTATAATACAGGTATATCTCATTCCTACACCGCCAGCCTTTAGACTGGCAGCCCGCCTGATATCTGTAATGCGCTGAATCTCATAAATGTGTCCATCCTGCCATTTAACACTGACCGGCTTCAACTGTCCCTCTTTACTAAACACAGCAGTCACATCCACATACACTTTATTCGTATTCATGCTTCAGCCACTCCTTTCTTCACAACTGTTATTGTTCTTGGCATTGATTCTATCCATGTGATATGTCCTGAATCTCTTAGATTACTTAACTGTGCTGCCATACTTGATGTTGATTTAAGTCCAACTAATTTGCACAGTTCCCTGACCGTCGGTGAAAAACCATTTTCTTTTTTGAATTTGATAATCTCTGCCAATATCTCCTTCTGTCTTTCCGATAAATTTTTTTCCTGCATTATTTCTACCTCCAATGCAAATTGCGAATACATCAGTGTATTACACCAAATGTACCGTTCCTAAAAGTAACCATGAGGGTGAACCGTATGTTCTTCCTTTGCATTTACTGCCGAAAGAATCGTGTCACCCAGCATCAGTCCCCGTTGTATGCTGTAGAAACCAAATCGTCTTCGTATGTCATCAACCGCTGAATCCATCTTCATCATTTTGTCTCTCAATTCTGCATTATGGAATAAATCCAGCTGCTCCCAATAGTTGTCATTCACAAGGTCTGCTCCACGAATACCAACACTTCTGATAGGCTTCTGCCAGTTATAGCTTTGCTTAAAAAGTCTGAATCCTGCATCAGCAATCTCTTTTGTAATATTCGTAGCATTTGAAACCTTTGTCTGTTTTGTGTATGAATGCAGCTCATTATCACGGATACTGATTTCTACCGTCCTGCAACGAAAACCATTCTCTCTTAGTCTCGCTGCAACACTCTCTGCAAGAACATACAATACAATTTTTACATCTTCGTCATTCTCTAAATCTCTTGGAGTGGTTGTACTGTTTCCAATCGACTTAACCGGAGCTGATGTATTCTCTTTTCTTACCGGTGAAGTATCATAACCATTTGCAAATGCCCACAGGATACTTCCCATTTTACCAAGATAACTGTTCAACCACTTTTCATCAGCCCTTGCTATATCACCTATGGTATAAATGCCCATTTTCCGCAATTTACTGTCTGTACTTCTTCCAACATATAATAAATCAGAAGCCGGAAGATTCCATGCTTTTGTCTGAAACTCCTCCTTATACATGGTTGTGATGGCGTCGGGTTTCTTATAATCAGAACCGAGCTTTGCAAATATCTTATTAAATGACACACCAACACTTACTGTTATGCCAAGTTCTGATTTCATTCGATTACTTATTTCATGTGCAATCTTGTAACCATCACCTTTAATAGAAGCACTTGCTGTAACATCCAGCCAGCTTTCATCAATTCCATAGGGTTCCTGTAAATTCGTGTACTCACCGTATATCTCGTGAGCCATCTTTGAAAACCGAAGATACAAGTCCATTCTTGGAGGAACAAATGTAATATCGGGACAAACCTGCCTTGCCTGCCACAGAGCCATTCCTGTCTTTACTCCGTGTTTCTTCGCTACATAATCAGCAGTCAATACGATTCCGTGTCTTGCCTCTGGATCGCCACCTACTGCTAAAGGCTTTCCACGAAGCTCCGGATGATGCAACAGCTCAATACTCGCATAACAGGAGTTAATATCACTATGTAAAATAACTCTGTCTCCCACAACATTCACCTCCAGTCTGTATGTGTTGTATTGCTTCTTGCAGGTACAAGTATAACTCTCTCGCAAAGAGATTGTCAACGGACACATGTGTCCTTTCATCTCTCATGCAGAGATTTTATACTTGAAATATTCTATTATCTGATATATACTGTAAGAGAAAACTATACATAATATAATCATAGGAATGAGGCGAGAATATGAGAAACATAGGTGATATCATTTCTTCTAACAGAAAGAAACTGAAGTTATCTCAGCCAATGTTAGCTGAATTACTACAGCAGGAAGGAATTAATCTTACTGTAAAAGCAATCTCCAAATGGGAGACAAATGCTACTGAGCCCAGTGTGGCAACCTTCCTTGCAGTATGCAAAGTATTAAACATCACAAATATATATGAAGAATATTTCGGAGAAAATCCGGCTGATCCACTCTCTTCCCTCAATGACGAAGGGAAAGAAAAGGTTTTGGATTATATTGGATTGTTACATGACAGTGGCAAATATGAGAAACAGACTGCAAAGATTATTCCATTTTGCAGATATATTGATGTGTATGATAATGCAGTATCTGCCGGAACCGGAAACTTCCTTGTTGATGGTCCGAAAGAAACGATTCAACTTACGAAGGATATCATACCGGAATCAGCAAGCTTCGGTGTAAAAATAAGTGGTGACAGTATGGAACCGGAATTTGAAGATGGACAGATTGCATGGGTTCTGAAACAGGATATTCTTGAAAACGGAGAAATCGGTATCTTCTATCTGAACGGAGATGCCTATATTAAGAAATTACAGGAGGATAAGAATGGTGTATTTCTTATTTCCCTTAATGAAAAATACTCTCCTATTCCTGTAGGTGAAAATGACCGCTTTGATATTCTTGGAAAAGTGGTTGGAAAGAATCATCCGAATGAGCTTAGAGATTTTCTGCAATAAACGAGTCCGTATTTTAGGATAGTATTTTCTGTATCCTTGGTAATATAAGATATATATGAAAGTAGGTGTTTACTATGGCGGTCGTTAATAACCTTAAAGAAATTCGTGAATCACGAGGTCTTCTCCAAGAGGATTTAGCCTCTGCCACCGGGTTCTGCACAAAAACTATTGGCAGAGTGGAACGTGGTGAACGGGCACCATCCGCTGAATTTATGCTCAGGATTGCAGCCTATTTTAATCTGCTGGTAGAAGATGTATTCAAGATTCAAGATTAATTCAGTTCCTCTCTTACCAAGAGGAACTGAACACACTCCTCATTTATACCATTAACTTATGTTTATAAACTCTTCAACTATCTTTGTGTACTGTTCTGAATAATGTACTTTATACCATCCCAAACGCCAATTTAACTTTGCATAAGATATTGCGTGAGCACGTGGAAATAAGTAACATATTTTACTGCATGACCATATAAACCATTCAGGGACTCCCGCATCTTGCAGTATTCCTACATATTCCGAATATCTTTTACTGTGACCATACGCCCATTTCCCTTTTCTAACCTGCTCTGTAATTAAATATGCTGTCTCTTCATCTATACCTTTATTTCTCAGAAAATCATATATATCACCCCTACTAGAAATAATTTCAGACAAGTCTGCCTTTCCTTGTTCCAATAATAATTCCGCATTATCACTCCATACATCTGTTCCATGACATAATGCAAAGACTTTAACTAGTTCATCAAAGTTCTTAGGCATTGCCTTCTTTAGAATTTCTAACGAACCTTGATGCATAAATTCCGGAAGTTCCTCGCACCCCATCACACCATTGAAGTCAAAAAACAGTTTCATTATTTCTGGCTCGCAATAAGTCAGTTCATCTGGCATATCTCCCGTGATTTCTTCAAGTTTTTCTAACATATCCAAACCGAAATAAGGTAATATGTCCTGCTTAAACAGGCAATTATCCAACCTATAGTAATTAAAATATGTAATTGCCTGATTATCTTTTGTAAAAGCAAGTGGAGTATAATCTTGCAACTCGTCGCCTTGGGGTACAAGAACAATTCCACCTGGATGAACACTTTTACCCTCATACACATCTTGTAAATCACTTACTATCTTTTTTACTTTATCTTCTGAAAAAATAACATTATTATTTTTCTGATAGTTTTCTACCGCTACATAAGCCATCTCTTCAGATATACAATTTTCTGTTGATGCTAAAACAGTTGAACTAATTCCATCACAATTTCCATAAATTGCGATAGCTTTTTCTCGCATATTTGTCGAGAAATTTAGGTCAATATCAGCTTCTTTCATCTTGTTGAAACCAAACGCAAAGTATGGAGAAAGATTATATTGAATAGGATTTATATCAGATATTCCAAGTAAAAAACACACCAGAATATTTCCAGCACACCCTCGAGTGTTTATATCAAATGGTCTTACATTCAGATTCTCTATTAGGCGGTGCAAAAAAATAAATGCAAATTCTGTATTTGTATTATGTATCGCCTCAAGCTCCCAATTCAATCGTTCTTCTATTTCTTCAGGCACATTATCCTTATATATTTTCCATAATTTGCTCTCACACAACCTTCTTATTTCTATGGAATCATCCTCATTATATGGATAATGTTTTCCTTCCGGCAGGAAATCTATCACTTCACACATGTTGGCTATTTTATTTGTATTAGTGATTACAATTTCTCTTGCCTTTTCATCCGGTAAATAGAAAAATGCTTCCAACATCTCTTTTGTTGTTCTAAAATGCAAATCTGTATCGTCATCTTCAGCAAACCCTCGATACGCTCTTAATACATTTCTGCTCAATAGATCTTCTTTGTCCAAATAATGAGCGTCTGATGTTGCTACAACCGGTATACTCAACCGTTCTCCTAAAGCAATCAGCCTTTGATTTATATCAATAAGATCCTGCTCTGTCTGTATATAGGGATATTTTTCTTGTTCCAGCAGGAACTTATTATTCATATGTGGCTGGACTTCAATAAAATCAAAGTGTTTTGCTATTTCCTCTATCTCTTCTTCACTTTTATCATTAATAATAGCTTTATATAGCAATCCGGCTTCGCATCCACTTCCCAATAGCAAATTACCCCTGTTATTGCATAATTCACGCAATGAAAAAACAACACTTCCTTTTGTCGCTTTACTTTTCTCCGCTTGCGAAATCATATTATAGATTATCTTTTTCCCTTTAGAGTTTTTCAACAAAACTGTACAAGGATAGGTAGTGGATTTTTCAAAAGTCTTTGAGCAATACGATATATTATCATTAACATATTCTATACCAACACTTTCAACCTTTAATCTTTCAGTGATCTTTCTAAATATCATTCCACAGGCAGTTGCATCATCTACAGCCCGATGACAATGTTGGATATTAATACCTAGTTCCTCACATACACTGGCGAGTCTATATCTTCGAAATTCAGGATATACATATCTGCACAACATTACGGTATCAATATATGTCGGACAGTAATTCACTCCTGCTTTATCCGCAGCTGCTTTTAGAAATCTAATATCAAAGTTAGCATTATGCGCCACAAGTATGTTATCTCCAGCAAACTTACAGAATTCTCTAAATGCCTCCTTGATATCGGGAGCATCAGAAACCATCTCATTTGAAATACCCGTAAGTTCTTCGATAAACTTCGGTATATCTTTATCTGGATTCACTAAAATACTAAGTTTATCAACCACCTCTCCGTTACATATCTTTACTGCACCTATTTCAATTATATCATCCTTTATTGCGGAAAACCCGGTTGTTTCAACATCTACTGCAATAAATACAGAAATATCCTGTCCATTGTAGTTATATACCGCTTTCTCATAGTCATCTACTACATAAGCTTCCATTCCAAAAATAGGCTTAACATTACAATCATCATATGAAGTTGCCCATTCAAGTTCCGGAAACATCAATACGTTCCCATGGTCAGTGATTGCAACTGCTGGCATTCCTTCTTTCTGTGCCATTTTAACTATATCATATGGATATGCTAACCCATCCATCTCACTATATTTACTATGACAATGTAATTCTACTCGTTCCATAAAAGCACCTCACTAACATACTCTCTGAAGCAACTCCGTCCAAGGTTTTTCAGAACGGTCGTCAATATATAAGTCTGCTGTTATTTTTCTTGAATTATTTCCCCACAATGCAATTGTCTCTGGCAAATTATCATTCACTGCATCAAACTCTAATCCGAGCTGCCGGCACCACTTAATTGCATCCTCCAACATCTTATCCTCTCTACAGGTCCATAGAATGAGTTTATCCCCCAATACTCTTCTATTAATCAAGAAATTTATTAACTTCATATTTGGTACTCCAACTTCCGGATAACATTCCCTGCAAAGAGTTCCATCAAAATCTACTGCTATGATCATAACCAATACCTCCATCTCTATTTCTATGATGTAATCATACCATAGCTGTATGTACATTATTTTTTACATATCAAAACAGTTTTTTTGCCCAGTTTTCGGTTGTTGAATTATCATCAAGAACTATCTCTTGCCAAATCCCAGCATAATAAATACCTTCACCATTTTTTGCTGAATTCTTCCTCTTTGTTTTTACTAAATTATCGCATTGATATGCTTCTTCGTATTTCCAGGTAGCTTTCGTTTTTCCCTCCATTGTAAGAACACGTTTTGGGTCATAATCAAAGATACCACACCCTGGTATTTCTGGTGCAAACGTCAACTTTTCTGTTGCAAGATAAATTGTATTATTTGATTCCCTATTTCTCTCGACACATGAATGTGGATGCCAATAAAATTTCCTTATCTCTTCTGCTTCATAAACCACTTTTCCCACTTGCATATAACCCCATATTGCCTGAATAGGCTTACCAAAATAAACATCCTTATTATCCTTGCCTTTTCTGACATACTGATAGACTCCAGCCTCATTTTTAACAACATGTCTGAAATTACCAAAGAAAAGAAATAAATCTCCCTCTTCCACATAACAATTTCTTAAGTATCCTGCTGCTTGATTTATTTGTCCAAATGCTGGACACCAATCCTTAACCGGCTCTTTTCTCCTGCTTGCAACAAGATCAGGATCTAAATGGCAACAATCCGGTTGTTTGTTTAAATCATATCCCAAATCATGTAATATCTTATCAAGTCCAACTCCATCACAAATCAATTCCTCATACTTTATGTTATCCTTCTTCCTATCTTTACTCGGAATAGGTAACGAAAGCATAATACGATTGTCTATAATCGGACTTAGTATTCCGCCATTTGTGCTGTCAAACCCTTTTCTGCTAAGTATTACTTTCATTCGTTCTTCCCCATTTCAAAATAAAATCTCTTAATTTGTTCTTCCTTTATGCAGCTACTGCTTTGAAACTGTGAATAGGATAAAATATCACTCAATACTGTGATTTGATTACTTTTTCCATCAATAAGAAGCTGATTATTCATTGCCTTTGCTAATAGATGATATTTTTCTTGATAAGAATCGAAACTATTCTTCCCATTACCAATAGGTAGTTGTCCAATCCCTTTTGTAAAAAGTATTTCACCAAGTAGAATTCTGGCTCCATTAGAAATAGCATTGGCAATAACCTTATCATTTTTCTCAGGATTGTCACAAAAATTTCTCACTCCAACATAATGAGAAATCATTTGCTTAATTCCTTCTACATAACATACATCATCTGATATAAGCACAAAATTTGTATTCCCTGGCTGTTCCACTATGTAAAGTTTCATATCCCACAAACAATTACTTCTATAAATCGGTTCACTATACTTATTACACAAATATTCCGCAGCTACTTCTAACTGTTTCCCCGTTCTTTCGTAATACTCAGAAAACTTTGATTCAACAAAAAATACTACAGGCATTCCGGTGTTCTTATGTGTCCCCACAAGAACAACATCCATATTTGAAGGATTTCTGCCTTCTATAACCTTATTCTGATACTCAAAGCATGAGTATGTAAAGACATATTCCTCTTCCTCGATTTCCATTATATAGGGATTCACTTCTGACACATTATAAAAAAACAAAAGTGCGCATAAGGATGATGAATGAACAGTAGCAATTCTTTTAAGCTCCTGTCCGCTCCCGCTAATACTCTGACTAAATTTCTGTTTGAACAAATCACTATTGGCTATTTTAAAAATTTTCGCCAATCTAGCTCTACAAACATCCTCTTCTTCTGCTGATGTATCTGAAAATGTATATGAGTTCGAAGTTATAGCGCCTCTATACACAGTCTTCTCTACGGGAAAATCGAATTCCGGGCTCCCCCACATACATTCATACAAATCTCTTTTCTTCTTGCTCATAGATTCAAAATCAAGCATTTTCATTCCCCATTTCTATGATACTTTTCATTCATTTCACTTACGGCTTCTGCAATCTTGCTACGCAAAGAAACAGGTTCTAGAACTTCAACATATGGTCCGTATTGTAATGCCCAATAAAAGAAAGCCTGCTCATTGCATTTCAATCGAACCAAAACCTGATTGTTTCGTCTTTTCTCAATAACATAAAAATCATTTCCAAACCAGTCTACAAGTTCACTTATAATGGTTTCATCAACAAGCATATTAATTGCAACACTTTCTCCACTAAACATATAAATATGCTCTGCCATATGTTTCGGAAGATTCAACCCCTGTTCCAGACCCGTTACTTGATTCTGCGGTTTCACTTTCTCTGTCAACATTTCTACGCAGGTCATTTTATCCAGTCGATAATGGGAAATATCATCGTACTTATCATAATTTCCAATTAAGTAGTAAAATCCATTGTTAGCTACCATTTGGTATGGATTAACTACATATTTTTCTTCTCGTTTAGGATGCAGTTTAAAATCGGAACCATATTTGTTGTAAACAAAGCTGATTTTCTTATGCTGCGAAATAGCCTCATTTATTGTATCCAGAACATACATAAGCTGCTTATTATCCCCATGGTGCAGTTCCGGCAAATTACTAACATGATTTACTTTTGCAGAAAAATATCTGTTACCCATACCTTTAAGTTTTTCAATCAAAGTCTTCGCCTGCTTTTGCGTTAAATTTTTTGAAAACAAGACACTATCTATCAGCATACGCAATTCTGCATCGTCAAACTCTCTCTCTAAAAGGTAATATCCGTCTTCCATGGAAATTTCATAGCCCAATTCTTTCAGACACATTACATTATTCTTTACAGATCTACGATCACAATCCATATCATAATTAGATTTCAGTAATCTAATAATCTCCTGCTGGGTTAATCTATGCTCTTGGTCCGAATACTCTTTCAAGATTTCCAGAATCAACATATTAAGCATTTTTTTATTTCCTGTAGCGTACATACCTATTCCTCTCCGAAGACTGCATATATAAAGGGTGCTGTATATTCATCAAGCTTCTCTTTTATTGGTTTAAGTAATGGTGGCAGTTCCTCAATCCTTGTCCTATCATAGAACAATTGTTCCAAGCACTGTTCTTTATTTATTTCTTTATACCAATCAACAGACACCCTATCATATTCTCCATGTGACATATATTCGTTATACTCTGTTTTTGAGATAGAATCATCTCCATAGGACATAATAATAAGCTCTGTTGTCTGTAGCTCTGGTCTATAAAAATCAAGAAATATAATCTTCCTTTTTTCATTTGATTCAATGCGTGATATATATCCTTGTTTGTTCTTATGAATGTAAAACAGTGTCAACATTTTAAACTGTTCTACTGTCATTAAAGATGCTGCTTTCTTCAAGCCATACAGCAATTTATCATACATGTCTTTATACCATTCCATTCTCATTTCTTCGGTAACATATATATAATTTCTCGCTTCCACATCTTTTGTTACTTGTTCATACTCACGAATTACATCAATTTCTTCCGATTTTCCAAATTCTAAAGAAACAATAACCATGTCTGCATTCAAAGCAAATATATCCTGATATTGTTCGGTAACATCAATATATTCTTCTTTTCCAAAATGCCATCTAATAGCATCCATCTGAACTCGATTAAAACCATATGTAAATAATTTCATATACGATTCCTCCCATAAAATATACCTTTCATCTGCCATCTATAAGATAACAAACGAGAGGCACATTTTTTTGTACATATTCAAAGAAATCATATAAATGTAATCATCATAAACAAACTTTCTAAATTATTTCATCCATTTTTCCCAAAAATTCATATGTAATTTGGTGAATACCTTCAATCAACTCAGCTTTTGTTTCCGACCAATTCATCAGCTTATCTCTAAGTTTAATTTGTATTATCGATGATTCTTTGTAATTTCCACGATATCCAGGATAAACATCCTTCCATTGATAGTAATTTCCTTCTTCGACAATGCCCTTCATTATTTTTGACATAGATTCATACAAGTTTCTATGCCTATCTTTTTGTATTGCATTATTTTTATCAAAATTTTCATATAGTCTCAATGAAATATACGGTCCATTATCATCAGTATCTATTCGCCAAAACACTGAAAAATAATCCGAGGAGTCCGTGTAATGCTTTTCACCTATCTGCATTTCAGTCCAAGGTCTCCCAAAGCTCGTACCATGATATACCTTATACTTCCAACTGTTTCGATCAGCCCATAGTGATTCCGGAAAAATATCCCTCATAAGTCTATATTGTGCAATCTGATGATTTGCGATATTCCAGTCCCAAAAAGAATCTTCAGTTCCCTCATAATTTCCAAAATCCACATACCATTGCAAGTTGTTTTCAAGATTTGCAATATAAGAATCTAATATTTCACTATTTCCTGTATACTTACTTAATATCTTAAGAAAATCTTCTCCCGAAATCACAACATCTGATTTTACGCATTTATCTTCATCATACATAAAACCTGTTTTCAAAAATACAGTTCTAATATCCTTGATTCCGTAGAAATTCTCATCTTTTTTTGCATTTTCAGCTAAATATTTGATACCATCCACATATCGTTGTATCTGATTATCGTGTTCGCTCGTATATGTCTTATCTTCTACAATAACTGCGATAGAATCATTTATAATAATTAGAACATCAATCTTAAGTGCATACTTTTGGGCTTCAATATAAACATCCTGACTGAACTGCCTGCAAATACTGACAGAATTAATTTCATCAACTCCCGCAAAATGCTTCATAAGCTCAACCGACATCTCCTGCAACCTTGGCTTAGAATCGTCATTAAACCAATTTGCACACCAACAAATAAATGCATCTTGTGATAATTCTCCTGTTGCATATTCAAAAATATTATTCTTCATGGGCTGCTCTCCTAGTTTTCTTCTCTTTGAATAACCTTAAATTTTTGCCTATCATAACTTTTGTGTTTCTTAGGAAATTCATTAAAATCCAAATCCGTATATGCCCAAAGGTCCTCGCCTTCACGCATTGTAATTAGAACTTTAGCCAACTCATTTTCCAATACATCTATGCGATATAGAACTGTCCCATTAAGTAAATTAGATGCAAAAGTTACTATGCGGTTATTTACCAAAAAATCCACATAATCCCTGACTACATCTGTATTTTCTTCCATTGCATCATCAACCATTCCAATATCAAGTATAGAATAATCAACTGATTCTACTTCATAATGCATAGCGGTTATATTTGTATTCTCATCTGATAATTCATCATCTTCTTCGTCCTCATATGCATCATTAAAAATTGCAGGGATTATCACTGCCATCGTCAAGTTTTCATCTTTTTCAAATAACTCTGCTTCAAATGGAACTCCACCTGCAGTAATTCCTTTTACAAATCCAAGATTTTTCTCAGTTACTCCGTCCGTATGATTGCAAACCGGATAATCATAATTACTCGTATAATACCCCACAGGCTCTTCATCTGTATCAATCAGAAAACCACCCGGATATCCAACCCGGATTTTATCCTGAAATACCTCCTTGAATTCCTCAATTTTATTTACATCCCCTAAGATAGCAAACACAACATTTTCAAAGAATTGACTAAATCCATCATCCCCGAAAAACAACTGATAAAAATAAGTTGCTACTCTTCTTGTATCATTGCCAAATGCTCCACATCCCCATGCTCCTAAAACAAGATTTCTATATCCCTTTCTAGCAGCCAGAAATAACATCTTTCTTAATCTTTCAACCATTACATTATCTAGAATTTCCTGGGATGTCCTTGAAGCCGCTCCACATTTATTCGGTGCAGGTACGGTAACTACAGAAGTCCAAAATGGATAATCCAATAGCTCCCCTGTAAAACTTCTGTATACATACACACTTGGACTTAACAGCATATAATCTGAATCACACGGGTTTTTATGAGTATTGTTATAATCATACATTTCTCGCGCTTTGTCACTTGAAATTGACTTATATAATGTACTGCATCTGCATAATGATTCCTCCTGAGCTCTTGCACCATTCAAAAAACCGCCTCCGGGTCTATGAGCATTTGCAAAATTCATCACAAGCGTTCTTTCCATGCCACTTGCTGCTTCAAAAGAGTCCGCATTTACAACAAAGAAAGATGCACCTTCAGTTCCGTAGAAAGAGCGTTCAAAGAACTCATCTACATCATCCTCAATATCCTGCAAATATTCAGGTGAATACACCTCAACATCTGCACATTCATTACACCCAGTTTCATTAATAAAATCTTCTGTAAACTGCATGGTTTCTTTTGCTATTGTAATTAAATCCAGTCTACTCATTTTTATCACATCCTCTCGTGTATTATGAACAAATTATGGCTTTTCCATAATGAGAGTATAGCATAGTTATATGTTCATTATTTTGTACATATAAATTCAATTATTATATTGCTAAATTCTTCTTCCATCAAAATGTGTATATCTATTACATCTCTTACAATGAAATGTAACAGAACCTATACCATCATCTGTTATAATTACTTCGAGTTTTTCTTCATATCCACAGTCAGGACATCTCCCTGTTTCACCAGTATTTGAAAATCTTTTAATTAGTGTCTGCTGATTAACCTGCATAAGCAGGTAACCAGCCCTCCCTAAGCTTCAAAATGTCCAACAGATAAAAAAGTGCAGAAAGTATTCGTTGCTGCATCCTTACGATGTTCGCAACAAATACAGATAATGCGATAGAAGTGAGCTGTGTATCTTCCAGCCTGGTCACGATTTTGCCCATTCCATAGCAGCGTTTGGTTAAGCTGAATCTGCGTTCCACTTCGATTCTATCGGTATTATCCTGATACTCTATCTGTTTATCTGCTTTTGTTGTTTCCTTGCTTGGTCTCCCAAGCTTCGGACCGGATAATCGAATGCCGTGTTTTTGGCAGAATGCCCGATTATCTCTTGTCCTATATATCTGATCTGCAAGAACCCGTTCCGGATAGTATCCGGTTCGCTCATAATAAGCATTAACAGCGTCCTGCAGGCAGGTGCTTTCATTGTAGGCATCAAAGGATATGTTTTCAATCCTTGCGTAACCTTTTGCATCAATACTGAGATCCAGCTTTGCTCCAAACTCTACGGGTGCCTTCACCTTTCCTCGCACGATTGGACGTATCCAGGGCTGGCTGATACTCACAATCCGGTTTTCTACCTTGTGAACCTTGTTGTCGAACATATACTTTTGCTGTTCATAAAGCTTGAAGATGGTAAGTATCGTCGGGATATCCTTTTGTCTTGGGGGCAAACCTGCTGACATAAATCCTTCCAGATATCCAATGTTCCGTCTGACATAGGAAAGCTGCTTCTTCAGAGCCTTGCGGATCTGCTTCGCTGAGTGTTTCTTTGATTTTGCAAAACTGAGATACTGTTTTCTCGCAGCCCTGCAGTCTCTCCGTGGAAGAGCAACACCATATGCTTTGTGAAACCAAGAAATCATTTCTTCCAGCTTTTCTCTGGCTTCATTCAAGAGAGATACATCCTGTGGATATCTGATATATACCGGAGCACAGGTTGCATCAATGGTCAGAGTGCCTTTGTTTTCGGTCTCCTCGGTTTTACCGGAATCATCGGAGCCATTGCCGGAAGGTGGATTATGATGGTCATTGTCATCCTCTTTTTTCTCAGGATTATTCTCCTGAAGCAGATATTCATTTGCTTCCATGAGCATTTTTGCACTGATACGCTTTCTGAAAAGAACCAGCGTACTTGCATCAAATGGTGGAGTTTCCTGGTAACCGGGCAGACCGATGAAATACTGCAGATAGGGATTTTCCGTTATCTGCTGCACAAGTTCCCTGTCCGAAAACTGGAATCTGGTCTGTATAATCAGAGCACCAAGCGCCATACGCAGAGGTTTTGCAACATTTCCGGTTTTGCTTTTGAAAAGATGCTTATATTTCTTTTCGAACACATCCCACGGGATCATATCTGCCATCTTGATCCAGCGGTTTTCGGGATTCATATGCAATCCCATCGGCTGATTGAAATCGAGGAAGGAAGATTGTAACTTGTTGTTTGATTTATACATTTTTTCAGCTCCTGTATGGTAGTGATTTTCAAAATATTTGCGCGAAAATCGAATCGTGGAATTCGATTTCTTTACAATTAATTTTACCATACATAACGAAAGAATGCAGTAAAATCATTGGTTTTAGGCTGTATTTTTGTTAATCAGCAGACACTAATTA
>Ga0129310_1001487_pt1 | contig 20330 bp, 18 predicted proteins | sample Go1ome_2_FD_94433 | JGI IMG/M metagenome (GOLD analysis project Ga0129310, IMG submission 94433) | Western lowland gorrila individual fecal microbial communities from Wisconsin, USA - Go1022A metagenome | ecosystem: Host-associated > Mammals > Digestive system > Large intestine > Fecal | place...
GATATAGGGAGCCATTTTAGGGTTCCATCTTCTTGTCTGGTGACCGAAATGTACACCTGCTTCGAGAAGCTGCTTCATAGATACTACTGCCATTTGTTTTTCCTCCTGATTTTGGTTGATAAAAGTGATTTTCCTCCACGGCTGAACGTCCCGGACGCGTGAGCGCACCGACGGAACGGCTGCACCGTGTGTGTATTTGTGCATAGTATTCCGCACACTTACCTAAATATTATATCACATTCAGGCTTTTTTTTCAATAAATTTCTGTTCGGCTATTTTAACAAATTTCCCAATCCCTTGCCGCGCTTTCTAGGTGATATTGACGGCGTATCACAGGATACAAGTATCGTATCCTCACCGATCACCTCGATATCGCACCATTTGATACAGATATCATCTTCTCTGCCGAAGATCCCGAAGAATTTAGCCCTGCCATACACGACAAGTCTGCATATCTTAGCCGTGCAGCTGTCGAACTCTATATCGTCCGGGAAGCCTATCCTGCACCCGTTGCGTACGTTTATTATCTCCTTGCAGCGGATATCGTTGAAGCTGTACACCATACTATCACCCCGTTGCAGGATATGCAGGCAATTGCAGAATTATGCAGAAATCCGCCGGACAAGCGCCGCGGCTCACGCGAAAATCGCGTTGAATCCGAACTGCACTGCGAGCAATACGGCAAGCACGACAAAGTTGTACACCGTGAACTCCAGGAAATATCGTCCCCTTTTCGCGCCGTCGGACGCGCAGTAAAGCTTGAACGATATCAGACTTGCCAGGGACGCTATGAGCGTTCCAAGTCCGCCGATATCAACGCCGAGCATCAGCTGCCCGGCATTCTGCGTAAATCCCGACAGCATGACCGCGCAGGGCACGTTGCTTATCACCTGGGACAGAGCCGCTCCGACAAGCATTTCCTTGCCGGACACAGCCCCGCTTATAAGCTCCCTCACCGCCGGTATCGCCGAAATATTCCCGACGAAAACAAAGAAACACACGAACGTGCCGAGCAACGCGTAATCCACCCGCGCAAGCACACGGAAATCAGCAATGATAACGCATACCAGCGTGACAGCAAGCGTGATACGCCAGTCAAGCAGCCTTACAACGGTGCACAGGCTGGCAGCTGCGGCAATGCTGAAAAGTACGACCTGCAATTTGCGGGGGTTCTCTGCGGCTTCCGTCCGGGTTGATTTTTCAAGCGGCTCCGACGGAATAAGCAGCGCGGAAGCCGCCACGATAAGCAGACTCAGAACAGTAGGCGGCAGCATTGTGCCGAAGAAATCTCCAAGCGGCATTTCGTAATGCGAATAAATGTACAGGTTCTGCGGATTTCCCATCGGCGTAGCCATCGAGCCGAGATTCGCCGCGGCGGTCTCCAGGATTATAGTGCGCACCGTGACCTCCGGGCGTCCGCGGAACATCGTTATCGTCAGCGGCACGAGCGTGATCAGCGAAACGTCGTTAGTCACGAGCATCGCCAGGAAAAAGCACATCAGCGACAGCGCCGCGCCCAGGGTACGGGTATTGTGGAAGCGCCCCGTCAGCGCTCCGGACAGCTTACGGAATGCCCCGACGCTCCCGAAGCCCTGCACCGCCGCCATAAGGCAGAAAAGAAGCCCCAGGGTTGACCAGTCCACGTATCCAAGGTAATCCGCGTTCGGCGGAACGAATATCATCGAAATGAGCGCCGCCGCAAACGCTATGAAAAGTACGGCTTCCTTTTTTATGAACTTTATTATTGCTGTCATATTTCCCTCTCAAATCAAGCGCCGGCTCAATTACGAACCGGCGCTTGCTGTCAGTCAACTATAATTATATTCTTTCCGCTTGCCTTGCCCTTGTAAAGGCGCTTATCGACTGTATTCAGTAGGTCGTCCACGACTGCGCCACCCTCGCGGCTCTCGGCAAATCCGAAGGTCATTGATACATTGACCGCCCTGCCTTCATACACGATCCTGAGCGAATTTATACCGGATTTTATCCGGCTGATGAACGGCAGGCAGTCGTCGGCTGTGCCGTGCATTATCATCAGTATCTCCTCGCCGCCCCAGCGGCATGCGGTGGCGTTTTCCGGCAATCCGTTCATGATGGTCTGCGCGACGGTTTTCAGCACGATATCGCCGCATTCATGTCCGTAATTATCGTTTACTTTCTTGAAATCGTCGATGTCGCCCATCACTATGCAGAACGGCTCGCTGCTGTCCTTAAGCTCGTTCAGCATTCCGTTTAGGCTGTGGCGGTTGTACAGCCCGGTCAGCGCGTCGTGCGTTGCGGTGAAATTAAGGCGCTCGTTGGTTTCATTCAGCTTCTTGATAAGGGAATGTATCTCAAGAATGAACAGCGTTGAAAATCCGAACAGCAGAACAAGATTGAATACGATATTGACCGCGCGTATCATGTCCACCTCACAGCTTTCAAGCTCGCGGCGCGTTGTGTAATAAACAGGTGTACTGAAGTGATCCGTAAGAAGTCCCGCCGTCAGAAGCGCCAGCGAAACCAGCGTGAAAATTATCGTCCAGCGCTTGAACACGTCATTGCTGCACGTAAGGAACAGGTAGTACAGCACCACCGGTATCGTCATCATCGTATACAGGAAGAAGCATGTATCCGCGCCCAGTAACAGCGTGCACAGGAACGCATGTACGCTTATTTCAAAGTACATCGCGCGTATCCATGCAAGAGCGTGCTTTTCAAAGCTGTCCTTGGTGCATATCCCGCCCATGACTATGTAAAGCGTAACGCTGAACACATTGAATATCGTCATGGTGTACAGCTTTATGATAAAGAATATCACAAGAAACGTCAGGTGCATGAACGCGCCCGAAAACGCAGCCGCCTTGTATTTCAAGGATTTGTCGATACGCAGGTTCAGAATATCGAATTTATTTTTTTCCCCGCTCATTTTCCCCACTCCAATTTTGTAGTTTTCATATAATAATTTACCATATCACATTTAATATTATAAAACGATTCGACATAAATTTCAAGCCTTTTTTAAGAATATTTAAACTTTTTCCCAAAACATAAAAAAATTTTGCTTACCCTCTTGAAAATTTGGAATAAGTATGATAGAATAAGAACATCGGGTGTGTAAACGATTACCCGCCCATCACGGAGAAATAATTTACGGAGGATTACACCAATGAAGTATGCAGACGGATTATGGCTGAACAAGCCCGGCTACGGCGTAAACTACGCAACACAGATGTACGAGGTAACAGCAGACGAGACCTCCATCAACGTGCTTGCCACCAACCAGTGGATCGGCAACAGAGGCATGACCCTTGGCGGCCCTGTTCTTGAGATCACATTCACTTCCACTCTGGAAAACACCATCAAGGTCTCCATCGACCACTACAAGGGCAGGGTACATAAGTCCCCGGACTTCAACCTCAACGAGGACAAGAACTTCAAGCCCGTCATCAAGGAGACTGACGGCGCATACGAGCTTATTTCCGGCAGCACAAAGGTTGTTGTCGCAAAGGGCGGCGCATGGGATATCAAGTACTACTACAACGACAAGCTCCTCACCAAGGAGGGCTGGCGTACAACTTCCTATATCACAGAGGATCAGTGGAAAACCAACGAGCGCATGGCTAACGACCAGATGAAGCCGTTCTTCTCCCACGACGAGACCGCTGACGGCGCCGTAATGCGCGAGATGCTGAACATCTCCGTCGGCGAGAATCTCTATGGCTTCGGCGAGAAGTTCTCCACATTCGTTAAGAACGGTCAGACCGTCGAGGTATGGAACAACGACGGCGGCACAAGCTCCGAACAGAGCTACAAGTCCATTCCGTTCTACGTATCCTCCAGAAACTACGGCGTTTTCGTAAACCACCCCGAGAAGGTAACATTCGAGGTTGCAAGCGAAACAGTTTCCAAGGTGGCTTTCTCCGTTCAGGGCGAGCACCTGGAGTACTTCGTTATCGGCGGAGAGAAGCTGACTGACGTAGTTTCCACCTACACCACGCTGACCGGCAAGCCCGCTCTTACACCGGCTTACACATTCGGTCTGTGGCTGACCACTTCCTTTACCACCAACTATGACGAGGCTACAGTTTCCAGCTTCATTGACGGTATGGCTGAGCGCGATATCCCGCTGGAGGTATTCCACTTCGACTGCTTCTGGATGAAGGAATTCAACTGGTGCGACCTCACCTGGGACAAGAGAATGTTCCCCGACCCCAAGGCTATGCTCGACAGACTGAAGGCAAAGGGTCTGGAGATCTGCGTATGGATCAACTCCTACATCGCACAGCGCTCCTCCATGTTCGACGAGGGCGTAAAGGGCGGCTACTTCCTCAAGACCAAGGACGGCAGCGTATGGCAGGGCGACATGTGGCAGCCCGGTATGGCTATCGTTGACTTCACCAACCCCGCTGCATGCGAGTGGTACAAGGGCAAGCTCCGCGCACTCTGCGAGATGGGCGTAAATGCGTTCAAGACCGACTTCGGCGAGCGTATCCCCACCAAGGACGTTGTTTACTACGACGGCAGCGATCCCTACAAGATGCACAACTACTATACCTACCTCTACAACAAGTGCGTATTTGAAGTACTCGAGGAATTCTACGGCAAGGACAAGGCTTGCCTGTTCGCACGTTCCGCTACTGTAGGCGGTCAGCAGTTCCCGGTACACTGGGGCGGCGACTGCTTCTCCAACTACGAGTCCATGTGGGAGACTCTCCGCGGCGGTCTGTCCCTCTGCATGAGCGGCTTCGGCTACTTCAGCCACGACATCTCCGGCTTTGAAGCTCAGGGTACTCCCGACCTCTACAAGAGATGGTGCGCATTCGGTCTTATGTCCTCTCACTCCAGACTGCACGGCAACAGCTCTTACCGCGTTCCGTGGAACTTCGACGAGGAGAGCTGCGACGTACTCCGTCACTGGACAAAGCTCAAGGGCAAGCTGATGCCTTACCTCTGGACGCAGGCTCACAAGACCCACACCACCGGCGTTCCGATGATGAGAGCCATGGTTATGGAATACTCCGACGATCCCGCTACCCTGTCCCTCGACCGTCAGTACATGCTCGGCGACAACCTGCTGGTTGCTCCGGTATTCAATGAAGAGGGCATCGCTGACTTCTACGTACCCGCAGGCAACTGGACCGATATCCAGAGCGGCAAGGTATACGAGGGCGGCAAGTGGTACTCCACCAAGAACAACTACTTCGAGATGCCTGTACTCGCTAAGCCGAACAGCATCGTGGCTTACGGTAACTTCGAGCGCGCATTCACCTACGCTTACGGCGACAAGGCTGACATCGTTATTTACCAGCTCGAGGACGGCAAGTCCGCTGAAACTACCATCTACGACGCTGACAGCAACGTAGTGCTGACTGTAAAGGCTGTACGCTCCGGCGATACCATCAAGGTAACAGCAACCGGATCCGCTAAGGACTACACAGTAAGAAGCGCTGAGGGTCTCAAGATCGAGATGTAATTTACTTACACGCAATGTTCAAATCCCGCCTTTCAGCGAAAGGCGGGATCAGTTTTTATCATAAGAAAATTGCTGCGCCTTTTGACGCAGCAATTTATTTTATTTATCGTCGTCATCGTCAAGCAGTATCGACGGAGCTTTCTGGCGCTCCTTAACCGCCTGCTTTTCAAGCCACTTGGGTATATTGATGAGCAGTGAAATGACTATCGCCAGGACTGTCAGCGATATGCTCGGCATATAAAGCTGCGTAGGTCCTACGGAAAGATCCGGGTCGGCGACATTCGTGACGAACAGGTAGTAAGTCACCAGCATTCCCGCCATCGCGATGATATCAATTACCGACGCGATCTTCGAATGCCCCAGCATGATAACGAACGTCCCGACGATGTAAATGCAGGAGCTTATCAGCCAGGTGAGTATCGCGGGATTTGCGTCCGCGCCGTCGGTTATGCCGCTCGTCCAGACTACAATCGGGCCGAAGATTCCGAACACCAGACAGCATATCGTCGTGATTATCAGCATGAGGACTTTCAGCGCGATTACAACGCCCTTTGCAGCGCCCTCGCCCTGGTCCGGAACGAAGAATATGAACTCCCCGTGCTTCTTGTTTTTGTTTTTCTTACTCATTTACTTTATGACCTTTCCGCCCTTGTCCTGCTTCTTGATTACCATAGGCGCTTCCTCGCCGCCGCGGTCCTCGAAGATAACGTCCTCGTCCTCTTCGTCGTCCTCCTCGGGAAGCTCCGGATTACGAAGTCCCTGCTGCTCGTAGAACGGGTTGATTATGAACTTCTGGATAGCGGGATAGCAGTTGAACACCGACAGGAAGCACAGCCATGCCAGCGGCAGTATCGGCAGCATGATGAGCATGGGGATAGTGAACAGCCCCAGCAGCGCCAGATAAATCATGAAGAACGACAGAGTGATGAGGTTTCCCTTTATGTTCACGAATGCAAGTATCAGTGAATTCTTGAGTATCTGCGGCATTTTGAGGTTGAGCGCCGCGATCTGCGGGAAGATGTAGAAATTCATCATCAGCACGATTATCTCAGCCGCCATGACAAGCGCGTAATAAAGCCAGTATGGCTGGTCGGGGTTATCCATGTTGGAGCTGAAGAACAGGAAGCTGAAAAATCCCAGCGCGATGCACCACACGTCAAATACGCCTATACCCAGGGACTGCCAGAAATTCTTCTTGAACGCCTGCCAGAAATCGTGGAAGATGAACTGCGGTCTTTCAAGGTAGATGTTACGCATGAGCGTCGTCATTGCCGCAGTTGCCGGACCGAAGGTAACTATCGGAATGCAGAAAACCAGGTAGATGAAGTTTATCTGGATAAACACCCAGAACTTGTTCATGAATATCTCCCAGAAACGGAAGAACGGCTTTTTCTGCTTGCCATGCTTTGCTACGCCGGAGCCGGCGACATTGTTGTTATAAAATAATCCCATGTTTTTCCTTTCTCTGTCGGATCAGTATAAGAAGCCCTGAAAGATTATGCCGATCACCATGATAACCGCCATGACAAGTGCGACTACCCGGAATATCTTCATCAGGCGCTCGCGTTTCTTCTCGTTCATAACATTTCCTTTCACTCTGCGGATACCACGCGGTATTCGCCGTAATCCTGGAGCGAATAAACAAAGCCGTCAGCTATTTCCGGCACCGGTACACTCGCAAGGGTCGTGCCGCCGCTGTCGGTCAGTATCAGCGTTTCGCCCTTCTTCAGGCTGAAATTCGACTGGAGCTGGTGAAGCGCCTGCTGAGTTTTATTGTTATCGGTGACTATCAGCAGCGTGCCACCCGCCGGAACTGTTTCCGCGGGTATCGCCCAGCGCTGGGTGTCCTCCGGCTTGTCCGTGAGGTACAGCCCGGCGGTGGATATCGCCTCGCTGTTCGGATTATACAGAACTATGTACCCGGCTTTCGGCTCGGTGCAGATAGTCTTTATCTGCAGCGGAAGCCCGTCCTCCTGCTTTCTCTGGGTGAGTAGCTTCGCGGACACCCTGCCGTTTTCGTCCGCCATTTCAGCGGTTATCTCAACGGACGTCTGGTCGTAGGTCGTACCGTTTATCTCCCAGCCGAGGAACTCCCAGCCCTCCGCGATGTCTGCGGAAAGCGGGACCGTTACCTCCCGGTTATATGAAGCCCACAGGCTCCCCCTGCCCTTTTTCATCTGGGAGCTGAGGGTAATCACCGCACCCTGCGAGCATGTCACGGATACGCTGTACTCCTCGCTCTCCCACTCGAAAAGCTTATACATATTGTTGAACACGGAAGTCTTGCGCACCGACGCGAAATCGCGTATCTGCTGGCGGCTGTCCGCGAATGTGTCCCGGTTCGCCCATTCGGAGGTTATGCCGTGGTCAAGCGCGTAGAACTGCTCGGCGTCGCTCATTTCGCAAAGCTCGTCGAGCGTTTCGGTTATGTGGGTCTCCTCGAATGCGTACGCCACAAGGTCGGACATCGTTGCGGCGAACTTCTGCTTCATGTCGTCACGCTGTAACAGCGCGATAAGCGCCTTGCTCTCGCCGCTCATGTGGGTGCCGTTCAGCAGGTCGCGCAGGGTGTTCTGATTCGGACGGTCGCCGTAAAGGCTCCAGGCGTACTCCGCGTCAAAGAACATGAACCGCCACTTTCCGTCCCGGAAGCCCGTGGCTTCCTCGCCATCGCTCGGATAATACCGGAACGCCTTGTAGTTGTTCCCCGGCCAGTCCTTGTTCGCGATGAACACTTCCATTGCGTAATACTGCATGAAATTGTCGATGTCCACAAGCTCGCAGAACTCCGCGAACGTCTTATCGTCCGTCAGATCCTTGTCGTAATATTCAACGACCTTTGCGTAATCCGCCAGCGCACGCTCGCTCCCCTCCTCCGGGGACTCGGTGTTGCTGACTATCTCGTAATTCTCCTTGTCGCCGCCGAAGTAGGTCGCAAGGTAATCCTCGTTGTAATTCTCGTGTACCCAGGAGAAACCGTAATACTCGCCGTTAAGGAACACCGCCGCCGGCGTGCAGTGCTGGGTCACGGGATATCCGTAATCCTGCGCGAGCTTCTGCGAAAGCTCGTCGCGCACTCCCGCGAACTCACGGTCGTTGGCACCGTTGCGCAGCACTATTCGGTCGTACTCCGAGACTGGGACGCCGTCCTGCGTTTCCGCGCCGCTGAAGAACGCATATTTGAACTTCCCGTTATCCGGGTCGTAGCTCTTGCGCGCTATCAGTCTCAGCGACTTCTGATCCGGGACTCTGGAATAGCCGCCGGACAGCCTTACGCCCGCCGCCTGGTCGATGACCTTATCGCCGTCGCTCTCGAATACCTCGACGTATATGGGGCGCTCCCACTCCCTGCCGCTCATGTAATAGTTGCCGGGGGCGTTATAGGGTATCTCCTCGCCGGGGTGCTCCCTGACGTAATCATCGTAGATCTTTCCCGGGACCGCAATTCCGTACTCATAGTCATACAGATTGTAGGGGTCGGTGCTGAGCACGAATATCAGCGTATTATCGCCGAAGCGCTCGTTTACGTCCTGCCCGGTGACGTAGCTTGTGGTGTAAATACTGCCGCAATCGCCGTCGGAGGTCACGTTCACCGCCTTTATCGTGTTTGCAGTGACCTCAGTGGAGGCGTTCAGCTCTATGGGAGCCGTATACAGCGTGCCGCTTTCCGGCGTGGGGTCTGAGCCGTCGGTGGTGAAGTAGATATCCCCGCGGTCCGCGGAAAGCTCCACTGAAATATTCTCGGAATAGAACCCGGACGGCAGCGAAAAGTTCACCCGGTCTGATATCTTTTCACTGGCGGGCTTTTCCGTAAACGTCAGCTCGCCGTCTATCTCCGCGGACGCCGTGATGTCCGGCTGACGCTGCGGAAACAGCGTGAACATTAATGCAGCCGCCGCTCCCAGCAGCACGACGCCGCCAAGTATGATAAATCGCTTCATGTTTTCTCCGTATGCGGTCTGTCAGTCCGCCATGTCCTTTGCAGCCTCGGTCTCAAGCTTTGCGTAAAGCTCCGGCATCGCCTTTTTCAGATTGAGCGGACGGAACGTGCTGGAATCCACGAACGCATGCGCGCTTGTTCCCTCGCAGCGGATATCCGTTTCGCCCTTTTTCACGGCGGTGTAGCTGAACTCCACCCGCGCCGGTGAGAACCGCGTGATCTTTGTGGTTATAACGAGCGTATCGTCGTAGCCGGTTGGCAGCCGATACTTACATGATATCCCGGTTACGGGTATCATCACTCCGTGCTGCTCCATTTCGGCGTAGCTCATTGCCGCGTTCCTGATATAATCCGTGCGCGCTATCTCGAACCATATGGGATACACCGCGTGATGGGTGACTCCCATGCGGTCGGTCTCGGCGTAGCGTACCGTTATCTCTGTAGTTGACGCCATATCACAGCCGCTCCCGTCTGCTCTGGATCATTCTTGCGAAGTACGCCAGAACGAAATCCGGAAGCGCTCTGCCCAGATATATCCCCGCCTTCATCATCGGAGAGGGTACGATGGTGAGCGTACCTGCGAACATCTCGCGCACCGCGTATTCAGCGACATACTCGCTGGACTGGGGCGGCACTGAGAAATTCACCCGCGCCTTGTCCATGAACTCAGTCTGCACCGGCCCGGGGCACAGCATCGAAACGCAGACATGGCTGTGGTCTGCGCGCAGCTCCTCGTGGACCGCCTGGGTCATTCTTACCACATACGCCTTGCTTGCGTAATAGGACGAGAAGCAGGGGCCCGGGAAGAATCCCGCGCTGCTCGCGGTATTCAGTATAAAGCCGTAATCGCGCTTTCTGAAATCCTGCAAAAACAGCTTGAACAGCGTATGGAACGCCTTGATATTCACGTCTATCTCGTCAAGTTCGCGTCCGAGGTCGGTGTCGGTGAATTCGCCGAATACTCCGAAGCCCGCGTTGTTCACGAGAATGTCGATGTTATACTTCTTAACGCGCTCGTGAAGCTCTATGCACTGCCTTGTATCGGATATATCCGCGGCGATGATGTGCACCTTTACGCCGTATTTTTCTACAAGCTCTGACTTCAGCTCCTCCAGGCGGTCGCGGCGGCGCGCGGTGATTATAACGTTTATGCCGTGCTTTGCCAGGGAGCGCGCTATATCTCTTCCGATTCCGGAGCTTGCGCCGGTTACTAATGCTATCATTTCTTATCCTCCGTATTCACGCCGGGTATCTTCACTTCGCCCTTTACTGCCTTTACAAGGCTTCCGTCCGGCATTTTGTAGTATACGTTATCAAGGTGCTGGGCAAGACCTTTCTTGAAGCCCGCGCGGTATTCATCGCGGAGTGCCTGCTGCTCTGCCTTTTCCTCTTCGGTAAGTCCGTGCTCGCGGTGCTTGCGGGCAAGGTGATTTATTCTGTCTATCTTTTCCTTTTCCATGAAAATGCTCCTTTATCAGCCCTGGTAACCGGGCTTTGTGAGAATGAACGGCGGCATGGGAACATCGTTCTCGCCGTCCCTCAGCGGGATATCATCGGTATAGTTCGTCCAGAGGTAACGCACGCCGCAGGGATATTCAACGCCAGTGACGTGAAGTATCTCCGTACCCTCGCCTGCATTCCACAGTTCTTTGTCGGAGAGCACTGCGGTGGCGCTGTGCCACTCGCCGTCGCTGTCCATCAGCTCAAATCCGCTGACCTGCTCAGCGTCGTCCTTTACCTCCAGACAAAGCCCGGTGGATACGAACACGTCAACGCTGTCGGTATTCCAGCAGACTTCATATGCTTCCGGATTGAAAGTGGAATATCCGCCCTCCTCTTTGCCGTCTTCGGCGTCAACGAACTGCACCTGATAGTATCCATTGAGCGCCGCCAGGCAGAAGCGGTGTCCCGGTGTCTTTTTGTCCTTGGGATGTATCTCACTGAACTCGCCGCAGTCGATGAGTACGGCAAGCGCCGTGCCTGCGGTCTCGCGGGTGGTCTTTGCCTGTGCCTCGCGTATCTTACACCAGTGCTTGATGTCCTGGTCTGCCTCCCAGCGATGCATGGGCAGCTGACCGATAACGAAGAACAGTTCGTCGTTCCAGTCATCGCGCCAGCAGCGTATCATCTGGTTGAGCAGCTTGTAATACATATCCGGACGGTGGTCATCGCTCTCGCCCTGGTACCAGATAACTCCGGTCATGGTGTAGGGCGCGATACGCTCTACCATACTCTTGTGGAGCACTCCCGGTGACATGGGGTTAAGCGGAGAAGCCGGGCCTGGGTACTTGTTCTCGCCGCAGTACTCAAGGCAGCCGTCCCAGGTGGGATTCGGGGTGTTCGTATAGTATTCCGCGCTCTTGCGCTCCCATTCAGCATGGTACGCCTGGTAATCCAGATAATCCTGGCGGAGCTGCTGCTCGGATTTTCCCTCTATAGCCTTATCGTACTCATCGAAGTATACCGCGGTCTCGCCGTCGGCGTACTCGCGCTTTATCCACGCGCTGGCGGAGGTTCCTCCCCAGTTACAGCCAATAACTCCGACCGTCATGTTGAGCTTCTCGGACAGCTCCTTTGCGAAGTAGTATCCTACCGCGCTCCAGCACTTTGCGCTCTCCTTGTTGGAGAAATCCGTCCAGCCCATCTGCTTTTCGCTCTCAAAGAAGCTTTCGTCCGCAATGGATTTCTTCATCGTGTAATAGAAGCGCACATTCGGAGTATCGTCGTTTTCAAGGCTATCCTTGCCGGTATTGCAGTTCTGAAGCTCCAGCTCCATGTTGCTCTGACCGCCTGCAAGCCAAACCGCTCCGACAGCAACGTTGCTGAACTTCACGGTGTCCGCGCCGTCGGTTACGGTAAGCTCAACGCAGTCCTGCGCGGGCTGCGGAGGGAGCGTTGCAAGCCATCTGCCGTTCTTCACGATGGTGGAGGTCTGCGCGGCTTCCGCGCCGGTTATGCTGACTGTCACGACAGTGCCGTCTGTGCCGGTGCCGAATACGCTCAGCGGCTTGCTGAACTGTAGCACCATGTTGTCACTGAATATTCTCGCTGTCTGGAAGTTGCTCATATCTATGTTTCCTTTCGGTTACAGAATTACGAATAAAAAAAGGGCGCAGGAACAAACACTGCGCCCTATTATATTTTACCTCTAATGCGCCGGAATGTCAAGCATTTTCACCCATTTATCAGTCAGCGTCGGGGTGATTTTTGCGCCACGCGAGGTAGCCGTCGAGAATTACTGCCGCCGCTGCGGAGTCCAGCACTTCCTTGCGCTTCTTGCCGCGCTTGTTCACGTCGTTCATGAAGCCGATAGCCGTGACCGTCGAGGAACGCTCGTCCCACATCACGACGTCCACGCCGACAAGCTCGCGCAGCTTATCCGCGAACAGCCTGCACTTCTCGGAGCGCGGGCCCTCCGTGCCGTTCATGTTTATCGGATTTCCGACAACTATGCGCTCCGCCTTGTTCTCCTGCGCCGCCTGCGCCACCATCTCGGCGCAGCGGTCGAAGTCCTTCATGTTTATCGTGTACAGCGGGGAAGCAAGTATCTCGCTCTTATCGCACATCGCAAGCCCGGTGCGGCTGTCGCCGTAGTCTACTGCCATTATCTTCATCAGATATCTCCTGTCAATCTTATTTACTGCGATTTATACTGATAAAATCACCAGGGCTTTACCTGACCGACTATCTCCGAGAGATCCTTTATGCCGTTCTTGTCCATGTAGTCGTTAAGTCCCTCAATGACCTTTATCGGAGACCACGGGTCGGTGAATATCGCGGTGCCCATCTGGATAGCGGAAGCGCCCGCGAGCATCATCTCTACGGCGTCCTCCCAGGTGGAGATTCCGCCCATGCCGATTATCGGTATCTTTACCGCGTTGTAGCACTGCCATACCATGCGCACTGCCACCGGGAATATCGCGGGGCCGGAAAGTCCGCCGACGTTGTTATGGAGTATCGGGCGTCTGTTGCGGATATCAATGCGCATGCCAAGCAGCGTGTTTATCAGCGAAATGCTGTCAGCGCCCTCGGCTTCCACTGCCTTTGCTATCTCGGTGATGTTGGTGACGTTCGGGGTAAGCTTTACGATAAGCGGCTTGCTGGTGGCTGACCTTACCGCCTTTGTGACGGAGGAAGCGCCCTCGCAGGTAACGCCCCAGGTCGCGCCGCCAGCCTTGACATTCGGGCAGGAAATATTCAGCTCGATCATGTCAACGTCGGTGGAATCAAGCGCTTCCGCGGCGGCGATGTAATCGTCGATGACTGCGCCTGCTACGTTGGCTATAATTACGTTGCCCTCCTCCTTGAGGGTGGGGAGGTAATACTCGATGAATCCATGAACTCCGATGTTCTGGAGACCCACGGAATTCAGAATGCCTGAGGGAGTTTCAGCTATTCTCGGGGGGATATTGCCCATCTTGGGTTCGATGGTCATTCCCTTGCAGGAAACGCCGCCGAGCCTTGAAAGAGGGTACAGGTCGGTGAAGCACTCACCGTTGCCATATGTGCCGGAAGCGGCAATGACCGGGTTAGGGAATTCCACGCCGGCTATCTTAACGGACAGATCAGCCATTGAACTTTACCTCCTTTGCGTCGAATACGGGGCCGTCCTTGCAGACTCTCGCGTAATGCTCCTGACCGTTGCGTACGGTCAGGCAGGAACATACGACGCACGCTCCGACGCCGCAGCCCATTCTCTGCTCCATGGAGATCTTGCAGGGCACGTTGTTTTCCGCGCACACCTTTGCGATGGCGTTAAGCATGGGCATAGGACCGCATGCGCACACCAGGTCGGCGCCGGAATTCTTCAGCGTGCTCTCCAGCGGAGATGTCACCATTCCGTTGTAGCCGACGGAGCCGTCGTCGGTGCATATCGCGGTGTTCGCGCCGTACTTCTCGAACTCGTCCGCGAGGATTATGCGGCTGTAATCCCGAAAGCCCAGGATAGCCGTAGCGCGGTCGCCGAGCTTCTTAGCAAGACCCAGCAGCGGAGGAACTCCGATACCGCCGCCGACCAGCACTACCTTGCGGGCGCTGTCGGGTACCTTGAAGCCGTTGCCGAGCGGGCCGAGTACGTCCAGGTTATCCCCGGGGTTGAGCCTAGAAATGGCCTCGGTGCCCTTGCCCCTTACCTCGAACACAAAGCGGATAGTGCCCTTGGAACGGCTGAACTCGCATATGGATATGGGACGGCGCAGCGTAAATCCCGGCGCAGTGATATTTGCGAACTGACCGGTGTGAGCGGCTTTCGCAGCCTCCGGTGCAAGTATCGTGATTGAATAGGTGTCCCGGGAGAGGGTCTTTTTCTCGATTATCGGGTACCTGTCGCAGTAGTAGCTCATGTTAGCTCCTTTCGGTATCGTTTGTATTTTCGGACGCTGGCTCCTCCGGAGTTTCCTCCTTTACCACCGCCCGGACGTGCACGGCGCTGTCCTCCGCGGACTGCACCGGCTCGGCAGCTTTTGCCATAAGGTGGCGGAACACGCATATCAGCAGCGCCAGCACCACAAGGTCAAGCACAAGCTGCACGGATATCCAGCTTTCATCGGACATCAGCATCTTGTTGTGCGTTATCATCATCATCTCGCTGATGAACATAAGCGCGGGTATCTTGCACAGCGAAACGCAAAGCGCGTACATATCCCGCAGCTTCTGGGCGCTGCGCTTGGTGATGTTCAGCCAGCTCATCTTGTGGCTGGTCAGCACCAGGATAACATAGACGGCAAACACCGCCAGAACAGCTGCCGGGAACACCAGGGTTATCCAGTGCTTCCAGCCGATCGTAGGGTCAGCCAGTGCCAGCTTGTCGATATTGTCGCCGATGTTCTGGCGCAGGTTGTCCTCGTACACCGTCATGAACATGTACTCGACGGAGAGGATAAATACTGCCAGTCCCGCCGAAAAAACGTCGGTGATGAACCGCGGTATCTTGTAGCTGTGTTTTACGGGGTATTTGCCGAATTTCATTCAATTTTCCTTTCGCGGGGTCAAATAACACTGTAGGGGCGGGGATCCCCCCGCCCGGACAATCTGCTGATCTTCTTTGACCAGATATAATTTATGCGCTGAGATTATCAGATCTTGGTGATATCCACAAGCTCCACGTCGTTGATGGTCTTGTGCATCTCCAGGCAGTCGAGCAGCGCGTTCGCGGTGTCGATGGCTGTAAGGCACGCAATGGAGCGCTCAACAGCCTTGCGGCGCATCTTTACGCTGTCGCGGGACGGCTGTCTGCCGGTCTCGGAGGTGGAGATAACGTACTGAATCTTTCCGCTCTCCAGAAGCTGGATAACGTCGGGATCGCCCTTGCCTATTCTGTAGGCGTGGCTTGCCGCGATCATATTTCTGTTGAGCACGGAAGCAGTGCCGCTGGTAGCGTAGATCTTGAATCCGAGAGCCTCGAAGCGGCTTGCAATCTCGATGATCTCGTGCTTGTCGCCGTCCTTGACGGATATCAGCACGCCGCCCTCGTGGTACAGCTTGTATCCTGCGGCGATAAGTCCCTTTAACAGAGCCTCGCTGAATGTCTTTGCGATACCCAGGCACTCGCCGGTGGACTTCATCTCCGGGCCGAGCTGGTTATCAACGTCGTTGAGCTTTTCAAAGCTGAATACCGGCACCTTGACTGCGATGTAATCGCCGACAGGATACAGACCGCTCTTGTAGCCCATGTCCTTGAGCTTAGCGCCGAGGATTATCTTTGTCGCGATATCCACCATGTTGACGCCAGTTACCTTACTGATATACGGAACGGTTCTGGAAGAACGCGGGTTGACCTCGATAACGAATACCTCGTGGTCGTAAACGACGTACTGGATATTCACCAGACCGACTACGTGCAGAGCCTTTGCGAGCTTCTCGGTGTAGTCGATGATAACGCGCTTGATGTGCTCGGAAAGCGTCTGCGCGGGATAGATGGAGATGGAGTCGCCGGAGTGGATACCAGCGCGCTCAATGTGCTCCATGATACCAGGGATAAGGAAGTCCTCGCCGTCGCAGATAGCGTCTACCTCGACCTCGGTACCCATCATGTACTTATCGATGAGCACGGGGTTCTCCAGCTTGTGGCTGGTGATTATCGTCATGTACTCGGTGACGTCGCTGTCGCAGTGCGCGATTATCATGTTCTGACCGCCGAGAACGTAGGACGGACGGAGCAGAACCGGATAACCAAGCTCGTTGGCTGTCTTGAGCGCTTCCTCTGTGGTGAATACTGTGCTTCCCTTAGGACGCGGAATGTTGCACTTTTCAAGCAGCTCGTCGAACAGCTCTCTGTCCTCTGCTGCGTCAACGTCAGCCGCGGAGGTACCAAGAATGCGTACGCCGAGCGCGGTGAGGTGCTTTATCAGCTTGATGGCAGTCTGTCCGCCGAACTGTACCACAACGCCGTAGGGCTTCTCGGTGGCGATGAGCGCTTCAACGTCCTCCTTTGTCAGCGGGTCGAAATACAGTCTGTCGCCGGTATCGAAGTCGGTGGAAACGGTTTCCGGGTTGTTGTTGCAGATGATTGCCTCGCAGCCCTCTTCCTTAAGAGTACATACGCAGTGAACGGAGCAGTAGTCGAACTCGATACCCTGACCGATTCTGATAGGACCGGAACCGAAAACGATGACTTTCTTCTTGTCGGTGGGGTGATGCTCGATGAACTCAGCCGCTTCGTTCTCGCGGTCGAATGTGTTGTAGAAGTACGGTGTGCTTGCTGAGAACTCAGCCGCGCAGGTATCAACCATCTTGTACACTGCAAGGCGGCGCTCCTTTATCTTCTGACCGGAAATGCGCTCGATGGTGCTGTCAAGGTAGCAGTACTTCTTCGCCATGTCGTACTTTTCCTGGGTCAGCTCGCCATCAGCCAGCCACTTTTCGAGCTGTACGAGGTTGTTCAGCTTGCTGATGAACCACTTGTCTATCTTTGTGATGTTGTGGATAACGTCGATGGAAATGCCGCGCTTGAGCGCCTCGAATACGCAGAAGGAACGGTCAACGTCGATGTCCTCCAGCTTCTTCATTATCTCTTCGTCGGTGAGCTTTACGAAATCCTCCTTGGTCATGGTGTCCATGCCAAGCTCGATGGAACGTACGGCTTTCATCATGCCGGCTTCAAAGCTCGGAGCGATTGCCATTATCTCGCCGGTAGCCTTCATCTGGGTGCCGAGGGTCTTTTTCGCATAAACGAACTTATCGAACGGCCACTTCGGGAACTTTACTACCAGGTAGTCAAGCGCAGGCTCGAAGCACGCGTAGGTCTTGCCAGTTACCTGGTTCACTATCTCGTCGAGGGTGTAGCCTACGGCGATACGCGCAGCAACCTTTGCGATAGGATAACCGGTCGCCTTGGAAGCCAGCGCGGAGGAGCGGGAAACTCTCGGGTTTACCTCGATTACGGCATAATCAAAGCTGTCGGGCTTGAGCGCGAACTGGCAGTTGCAGCCGCCCTCTACCTTGAGTTCCTGAATGATATTGATAGCCGCAGTACGCAGCATCTGATATTCCTTATCGGCGAGAGTTACGCAGGGAGCGACAACGATGGAGTCGCCGGTGTGTACGCCGACCGGGTCGAAGTTCTCCATGGAGCAGACTGTGATAACGTTGCCCTTGCTGTCGCGCATTACCTCGAACTCAATTTCCTTCCAGCCGGAGATGCACTTCTCGACCAGTATCTGTGTGATAGGAGAAAGGCGCAGACCGTTGGTCGCGATCTCGTGAAGTTCCTCGGGAGTCTGCGCGATACCGCCGCCGGTGCCGCCCAGAGTGAACGCAGGTCTTACGATTACCGGGTAGTGGATAACCTCGGCAAAGTCCATTGCGTCCTCGACGGTCTCAACGACCTTGGACGGAATGCAGGGCTGACCTATCTTCTCCATAGTATCCTTGAACGCCTGTCTGTCCTCTGCCTTGTGGATAGTTTCGGGATTGGAGCCGAGCAGCTTTACGCCGTGCTCAGCCAGGAATCCGCACTCGGCAAGCTCCATTGAGAGCGTCAGACCGGTCTGACCGCCGAGGTTGGAGAGCACGCTGTCCGGCTTTTCGATCTCGATTACTCTCTTTACGACGTCCAGGGTCAGCGGCTCAATGTAAATTTTGTCCGCCATGTGCTTGTCCGTCATGATGGTAGCAGGGTTGGAGTTTATAAGTACGACCTCCAGACCCTCCTGCTTGAGCGCGCGGCACGCCTGTGTGCCCGCATAGTCGAACTCCGCAGCCTGTCCGATGACGATAGGGCCGGAGCCTATAACCAGTACTTTCTTGATATCACTTCTTAACGGCATGACTTTTTACCCTCCATCAGATCAATAAACTCGTCGAACAGGTACGCGGTATCCTTGGGGCCGCCGCATGCCTCCGGGTGGAACTGCACTGTGAACGCAGGCGCGTTATGATAGCGCACGCCCTCGCAGGTGCCGTCGTTGCCGTTGATGTGACTTACCTCGCCCGCCTCGGCAGGAACGCTGTCGCTTACAACTGCGTAACCGTGGTTCTGGGAGGTTATGAATGTTCTGTCAAGCGCGAGATCCTTTACCGGCTGGTTGCCGCCGCGATGACCGTATTTCAGCTTCTCGGTCTTAGCGCCGTTCGCAAGAGCCAGGAGCTGATGTCCCAGGCAGATTCCGAATGTGGGTATCTGAGCCGGGATAAGGTCGTGGAGTGTCTGGATAGCCTCGGTATTGTCCGCGGGGTCGCCGGGGCCGTTCGAGAGCATTATGCCGTCCGGATTCAGCGCCTTTATCTCGTCTGCGGTGGAGTTCCACGGCATTACAGTCACATTACATCCGCGCTTTACCAGCTCGCGGCGGATATTGAACTTGTAGCCGTAATCCATCAGCACTACGTTATATTTTGCGTTCTCAGCGGGATAGTATTCCTTAGCCTTTACGCTGACTTTCGGAACTACCTTTCCGACATTATACGCGCGGATCTGCGCAAGGAGTGCTTCCCTGTCGAAATCGCCGTGAACGATGGCGCCGTTCATTACGCCGCTCTCGCGGATTATCTTCGTGAGGTGGCGGGTGTCGATGTCGTAAATGCCGATGATGTTGTACTTCTTGAGGTAGCTGTCAAGGTCGCCCTCGCAGCGGAAGTTCGACGGATCCTCGCAGTGCTCTCTTACGATGTAGCCGCTGACAACGCTCCCGTTGGACTCAGGGTCGATGGAGTTCACGCCGTAGTTTCCTATCAGCGGGAATGTCTGGGTGACGATCTGTCCGCAGTAGCTGGGGTCGGTCAGTGTTTCCTGATAGCCTACCATCGCGGTGGTGAACACTATCTCACCGACAACTGAGCCGTCCGCGCCGAACGCCCTGCCCTCGAACTCTGTGCCGTCCGCAAGAATGAGCGTCGCTTTCTTTTTGTTCTCGAATATCATTTGTTTTCCTCCATGTACTGGTTAATTAACTGTATCACGGGACTCCCTTTATCCCTCGGCACTGTGCGCCGAGGGGGTATATCTCTGTATGGGTGTAATTACTTGTTTATGCTGATCTTTCCTACTATGCCCATGATCTCATCTCTCATGCGGATAGCTTCGCGGCGCGCTGCCTCGGCGAATTCGTGCTCGTCGCACTTCTCCTTCTGGTAAGCGCACATAATTCCTCTGGAGCTGTTTACGATGCCGCCCAGACCGTTCTTGTCGAACGCGCCCGCGATATCCTTAGCGCCTGCGCCCTGTGCGCCGTAGCCCGGAATAAGGAAGAATGTTGTCGGGAGCTTTTCGCGCAGGTACTTCAGCTGCTCGGGGTATGTCGCGCCGACTACCGCGCCTACGCCGGAATATCCGTAAACGCCGGGGAGATCCTTGCCCCATTCCTCGCACATATGACCCATGGTCTCATAGATGGTCACGCCGTCGATCTTCTTGTCCTGAAGCTCGCCGGAGCTGGGATTGGAGGTCTTTACCAGTACAAAAAGGCACTTGTCCTCCGCCTTGCAGGTCTCGATAAA
>Ga0129310_1001488_pt1 | contig 20272 bp, 17 predicted proteins | sample Go1ome_2_FD_94433 | JGI IMG/M metagenome (GOLD analysis project Ga0129310, IMG submission 94433) | Western lowland gorrila individual fecal microbial communities from Wisconsin, USA - Go1022A metagenome | ecosystem: Host-associated > Mammals > Digestive system > Large intestine > Fecal | place...
AGAACGCAAGATGAAAGGTATTTTTTCTGTACTTGTAGAAAATAAAGACGGTGTTCTCTCCCAGATATCCGGTCTTTTCGCGAGAAGAGGCTTCAACATCGACAGCCTTGCCGTAGGTGAGACCGAGCGCCATGATATTTCCAGCATGACCATCGTCTCCACCGGCGACCAACGCACCGTCGACCAGATTGAGAAACACTTAAACAAGAAGCTGGACGTAATCAAAGTCCGCCGCCTTGAGGAGACAAGAAGTGTCCTTCACGAGCTGATGCTCATCAAAGTCTCCTACTCCGCGACAAACCGAAGCTCCCTGATCGAACTCTGCAGCGTCATGGGCGCCAAGATCGTCCACGTCTCCCCGAAGAGCATGGTCATCGAGTTCCATGCGGCACCGGATGTGATCACCGACTTTATCGAGCTTGTGAGAAGCTTCGGTATCCTGGAGCTCCAGAGAACGGGTACGATCTGTATGTCGAAAGACTGAACTTAAAATCACCTGCTGAACCTGCCACCGGCAGCTTCTTCCAGCTGCATGGCACATAAAAAAGAGACCGGAAATCGTCTGCCGCATATTTTGCGGAACGATTTCCGGTCTCTTTTATTATGCATAAATGCCAACAGAGATCAGAATAAATACTACCTGCAGCGCGCACATGATGAGGAAAAGCGGCGTCAGGAATTTATACCACTTTAAGAGCGGAACTCCCATAAGACCGCATTCCAGCGAGCAGGCCGTCGGCCAGAACATATTGGAAAATCCATCGCCGAAACAGAAAGCGAGGACCGCTGTCTGACGGCTGATTCCAACAATATCCGCTACCGGCGCCATGATCGGCATCGTGATGGTCGCCTGGCTGGAGGAACCGGTGATAAAGAAGTTGATAATGTTCTGCAGGACCAGCATTCCCACCGCGGATCCATAGGAACTCAGACCATTCAGTAATCTCGCAAGATAATAGACGATCGTATCAGAGATCTTCGCCTCCTGCATAATGAGAAGAATTCCCCTCGTAAATCCCACTACCAGGACGGACGAGATCACACTCTGCGTCGACTTTATAAATGTCTTGCAGATCTTTGTCGCCGAATATCCGCCGATCACACCGGTTATGATCATCATCATCAGAAACATGGCCGCGATCTCATCGATGTACCAGCCAAGTTTCATAGTTCCGTAGAGCAGAAGCGAGATCGTAAATACGAACAGCACAATGGCGATTCCCTGTCTGAATGTCATTTTTCCATCCGCGTCCCTGTGCCGTGCGGCCACTGTGGTTTCTTCTCCGAAAACGACAGAAAGCTCCGGTGTCTTTTTCACCCGAGCCGCGTACCACATGACATAAGCAATGGACACGCACTGAAAAACAAGGAATATTATGATCCGAAAACCGATTCCCGAAAGCATCGGAACTTCCGCGATACTCTGGGCGATCCCCACGGAAAACGGGTTCGTCGTCGCTGCGGCAAATCCAGTCGCCACGCCGACAAACACGATCGCTCCCCCGACAACGATATCATATCCGAGGGCTACGGCGATCCCGGCAAAAACCGGGACCAGTCCGTAAACCTCCTCATAGATTCCCATCGTGGATCTTAAGATTCCAAACAGCATCATGCTGACCGGAATCAAAAGCCATGTCCGTTTTCCCATGATCTTGATAAGAACACTGATAAGGCTGTCCAGAGTTCCATTATCGATCAGCATATAGACATATCCGTAAGCAAACACGATCAGGAATAAAATATTTGCCGCGCTCACATATCCGCGCTGAATGGCCAGGAAAATTCCAAAGAATCCGGGTCTCTGACCTTCCACCAAATGGAAGGATTCTACGGCTACAACCATTTTTCCGCTGGCTTCGTCAAGAACTCTCTCATATTCCCCCGCTGGAATCACATACGTGAGCGCCGTCATGATCAGTAAAATGATGGTAAGCAGCACATATGTATGCGGCATCCGGATCGATGTCAGCTTTTTCTTCCAACTTTCCATGAAATGCCCCCTTTTTCGTCTTCTAGTGTTCTGTCACCTCGACGCCCTCGATATAGGTCTTTAATACCTTCGTATCATACGCGAACGGATGCTTGGACCAGAGAACGATATCCGCGTCACGGCCAGTCTTCAGTTCACCCTTGCGGTCAGCAATTCCGAGAACTTCTGCCGGGTTCTTTGTGATGGCCGCAAGTCCGCCAAGCTCTGACATTCCCGCGCGCACAGACTGGGCTGCATAGACAGAAAGATAGTAGATCGGCGTCACATCGTGGTCAGCCGTGATACAGCATTTTAATCCTGCTTTTTCGAGCACGCCCGCAGTCTCAAAGCAACGTCCCATGCTCTCAAGCTTTGATCTCGGATACATGGTCGGTCCGAGGATCACCGGATAATCGAATTTCTGAAGATGATCCGCGATTCTGATTCCGTCTGTGCAGTGAACGATCACAAGATCGATATCGTATTCCTGGGCGATCCGGATCGCTGTGCATACGTCATCAGATCTGTGGGCATGGGCGTGCAGCGGGATCTTCTTTTCCAGAACCAAGAGCATGTGCTCCATGCCGATATCTTTTCTGAAATACGCGCCGGACTTCTCCGCCTCTTCCTTTGCGTGGCGGTAGTCGATGGCATCCTCAAGGCATTTTCTGAGAAGATACGCATTTCCCATTCGCGTCTTGAAGCTGTAGCCGGCACGTTTCGGGTTCTCGCCGAAGCTGCTCTTCATCGCGGCTTTTCTCACGATCGTCATCTCTTCCGCAGTATTGCCTTTCAGGCTGATCACGCTGGCTACGCCGCCGATCACGCTGTCACTGCCCGGGCATACGCACGCCGCTGTCACACCGTAAGATACAGCAGTCTTTACAGCAAGATCAAACGGATTGATTCCATCGATGGTCTCGAGATACGGCATCAGCGCGTCACTGTAATCGTTGCAGTCATCCGCGATCGCTCCCATACCTTCCTCGCTGATGCAGATATGGCTGTGGGCATCGATCAGACCCGGTGTCACATACATTCCTGCCGCGTCGACGATCTCTTCCCCGTCCGCCGCCGCAAGATTCTCAGCGATCTCCTTTATTTTTCCATCGCAGACACGAATGTCGCGGGATACAAATCCATTTTCCTCAAAAAGAAGGACATTTCCATTTTTTATTAACATGAGCTTTCTCCCTTTTTCAATTTCCTTAACAGTATCCGATCATAACTGCGATCGTCATGAACACGATCTCCAGTACGAAACAGATTCCAAAGAACGGGGTGATAAACCGATACCACTTGTTAAGCGGCATACCCATAAGTCCGCAGTACAGGGCACAGGATGTCGGCCAGAACATATCCGCAAGTCCGTTTCCGAACTGGTATGCAAGGATCGCGATCTGCTTGCTGAGACCGATCAGTTCTGCTGTCGGAGCCATGATCGGCATTGTGATGGTCGCCTGGCTGGAGGAACCTGTGATGAAGAACTTGATAATATTCTGTAAGATCAGCATTCCGTATGCGGAAACATATTTGCTTGTTCCGGATAAGAAAGATACGAGGTAATAAACGATCGTATCGGAGATCATTCCGCTCTTCATTGTGATCAGGATACCGCGGGTAAATCCTACGATCAGCATAGAAGAAACCATTGTCTTTGTGGACTCAATAAATGTCTTGCAGATCTCAGTTGCGGAGTAACCGCTGACGATTCCCACGAAGATCATCATCATTAAGAACATAGCTGCGATCTCATCGATATACCAGCCGAGCTTTAATGTTCCGTAAAGAAGACCGCCGATCGTCGCGAAGAAGATCAGGAGACAGATCTTCTGTCTTGTATCCATCTTTGCCCCTGTCAGCTCGTCCATGCTCTTTGCCTTGATATAGCTGCTGTCCTCTCCATACATGATGGACTTTGTCGGATCTGCTTTTACTTTTCTCGCGTAGTTCATGACATAAATAATTGCCGCAAGTTCAAATGTAAATAAGATAACAACACGAAGTCCTAAACCGGAGTAAAGCTCCACACCAGCTACATCCTGCGCGATTGCGATCGTATAGGGGTTAAACGTTCCGCAGCCATAACCGATGATAACGCCGAGGCACACGATCGCGCCTCCGACTACCGCGTCATATCCCAGTGTCACCGCAATGCCGACAAATACCGGGAATAAACCGTAAAGTTCCTCAAAGATTCCCATTGTGGAACTCAGTAATCCGATGGTGATCATCATGATCGGAATCATCAATTGGACATTTTTTCCGACCAGGCGCACCAGCGTTCCCAGAGCCGCGTCCATCGTTCCGTTCTTCACGAGGACATACACGAAACCATACGCGAAGATGATCAGGAACATGATATCCGCCGCGTCAACATAGCCCTTCTGAAGATTCAGGAAAATGTCGAAGAAGCCAGGAGCGTCTGTATCAACAAACGAGAAGCTTCCCGGAACAACTACCATTTTTCCGGAAACCGGGTCTTCCACTCTCTCGTACTGTCCCGCCGGGATAATGTGTGTCAGTAATGTCATGATCACAAGAATCGTGATCAGGATCACATAGGTGTGCGGCATCTTGATCTTCTCAAACCACCGCTTTTTTTCTTTTGTTTCTGCCATAATACCTTCTCCTTTTTTAATATTCCGATCCGACCCCCATCGGATCATTTTTACGATTCTATTCTAATCCCTCAAGCGGCTTGAAGGTCAAGGTGATTTCTGGTATAATCAGAATATTGCGAGAACACAAGCTTTTTTGGAGATTTTGTATGAATAACTACTTGACGATCCATGAGGTCTCACACCTACTCAATATTCCCGAATCGACGCTCCGCTACTGGCAGGATAAGGAGATCTTCTCGATCCGCCGTGCGGACAACAACTACCGTCATTACACGCTTTCCGATGTGGTGGAAATCGCGGAGATTGCCTTTTATCGAAGGATGGGGATCCCCACAAGAAAAATGGGAAATTTCACGCAGCTCGATTTTGAGTCATACAGTTCGATGCTCGCAGAGACTTCAGCCGCTCTGGAAGATGAGATCGCATCCTGCCAGTCCATGCTCTCACAGTTGAAATTAAAATCCCAGCATGTAAAGACCATCGAGTTTTTAAAGACATGCAGTTATGTCCGGGAACAGGTTCCCTTTGACCGGGTGATTCCATTCTCTTTTGAGGACCGCAGGCAACTTCTCCGCTATGCGGAAACTCCCTCCCTCTATGTCCGGGTCGTGCCCAGCGATGACTTAAACGGCGACATCCGGGGGATCATCGCCGGTCCGGAAGACCAGGAAATTCCAGCACTCTGGGAAAAGAAAACCAGCAAACCATTTGCGGCTTTTCTCATCGAAGAAAACGTCTCCAACGGCTACACAAACAATATCGAAGAAAAATTAACACTGATCCAGAAAAAATATAAAACAGGCCTGATCCTCGCGAACTATCTCTTCGGGGTTACAGTCGACGGACAGAGGATCGACTATCTGAAAGGCTATGCAGAATTGCTGGATGAAAAGATCTGACCGTAAAAAAATGTCATGGAACCGGATTTCCAAAAAGGGATCTGGTCTCCATGACATTTTTACTTATTCCCCGTATTCCTTCAGCGTCTCAACGAGCAGCTTCCAGAACCGTTTCTTATCAAATTCCATCGCCATCTCGACGTTCGGCTCTTTTCCTGCCGCGTCAAGCTGCTTTTCATGGGAAAGGTCCTGCTTCGGGTCCTCGCCCATGTAGCTTCTCCAGTCGCAGACCGTCATTCCGCGGGTGAATTCGCCTTTTGTCTCCACATCGATGTGGACCTTCAGGCTCTTTCTTACGACCTCCGGATCGATGAGCCAGCTCACGGTGCTGGCATCGCAGAGTTCGGAGTGTCCGTACATCTTCGCCGCGAAGGAGAGGAGATCAGCGCACACATCAGCCACCTTATTTCCGATGGTGCGGAGCTCTTTTACCTGCTCCTCTCCCATCCAGTTTTGTCTTGTGGCGTTTAAACCGAACATGCGGATCGGAATTCCTGATTCCATAACGATCTTTGCGGCTTCCGGATCGGCGGCGATATTAAACTCCGCCACCGGGGACTGGTTTCCGCAGAATGCTGCCCCGCCCATGATGAGGATCTCCGGGATCCGTTTCTTTAATTCCGGCTCCTTTAAGAGTGCCTGGGCCACATTCGTCAGCGGTCCGATGGTCACGAGACTCACATCGTCCTCATTCATGAAGGTGCGGATCAGGAAATCCACACCGTGCTCTTTTTCCAGCTGTTTTTTCGGCTCCGGAATATCGAGATCCCCGAGTCCGCCCACACCGTGGACGTACTCCGCGCGGACCGCGTTTCCGAGCATCGGCTGGTCATAACCCGCGTAGACCGGAATATCCGTTCTTCCCGCAAGTTCTGTCACATATCTTGCGTTTCTTGAAGTGAACTGAAGTCCTGTGTTTCCTCCCACCGCTACGATTCCTGCCACATCAAGCTTTTTGATGCAGAGGAGCAGGGCAAAGGTATCATCGATTCCAGGATCACAATCGATCACGATTCTATTTCGCTGCACTTTCTTTTCCCTCCTGGATCTTCTTTAATTTCATCATGCGCAGGCAGCTGATCACAACGAGCGCGATGATGGTGGATGCGTACGGGATCATCTCAAGGAACTCGGACGGGAAGCTTCCCTGGCTCTTAAGAGTCGTCGCCGTCGCGTCACAGAATCCGAAGAATACGGAAGCGATGGCAGAACCGATCGGGTTTCCGTTTGCGATGTTCGAAGCGGAAAGACCGATGTAACCACGTCCGTTGACCATGTTCTTCATGAAGAAGCTTACCCAGCCCATGGACATGAACGCACCGCCGAATCCGCAGAGGATACCGGACATGAAGAAGGAAATATATCCGATCTTCGTCACGCTGATACCAACGGAGGAAGCTGCCTTCGGGTTCTCACCCACCGCGCGCAGGCGAAGACCAAGTCTTGTGCGGTATAAGAAAAGCCATACAAGGAAAATACTGATAAAGGACACATATGTCAGGATATTATGTCCGGAAACGATCTTTCCGATCAGCGGGATGTCCTTGATCAGCGGGATCACAACAGACGGAAGTGTATACGCCTTGATCGCAGCGGATGTTGTGGACTTCTCTCCTGTAAGGAGATACATGACAAACACCGTGCCGCCGGAGGTCGCAAGGTTGACCGCGATACAGGTCAGATACAGGTCTGTCTGTCCTGTCAGGTTGGCAAAGGCAATGATCAGGCTCACAAGAACGCTGAGGACGATAGCCCCCGCAAGGCCGACCCAGACATTTCCAGTCATTCCGGCAAAGACAACACCGCCGAGGGCCGCCGCCAGCATCATACCTTCAAGAGCCATGTTCATCATTCCGGCCTTTTTACTGATTACAGCCGCAAGTCCTGCGAAGATCAGCGGAGTAGACAGTCTCAGTACGGAAAATCCAAAATTGGCAAACCATTCGATCGTAAACATATCTATTTCTCCTTTCCGTCTGATTCTTCTAAGATCTCTTTGACTTCTTCCTTCTTATCCTCAGCGAGGGATTCCTCCGCAGCTTTGTAGATCATGTTCTTCTTGAACTTGCCCATGAACTCTTCCGCTGCTACCAGAAGAATAACGATACCCTGGATAACGGTGATGAACTCGACCGGGATATCGCCCTTGGAGTTAACAACGTCAGCACCGATTCGGATATAAGCTAAAAGGAAAGCTGCCACCGGCACGAGAGCCGGATTTCTTCTCGCAAGTACGGCTACCATAAGTCCGTCGAAACCGTGCTGTGTGCTGGCTACCCATTTATAACGGTCATAGTTTCCTAAGATCTCGCAGCTTCCGCCGATTCCGGCAAGAGCGCCGCCGATAAGCTGTGCGGCAACGATGGTTCCAACCATGTTGATTCCGCAGGCTTTCGCGAACAGCGGGTTGTTTCCTACCACGCGCATCTTGTAGCCGAAGATCGTCTTGTAGAACAGGATCGCCACTAAGATCACCGCGATGACTGCCACGATGAGCCCCGCCTGGATTCTCATCTTTCCGAGAATGCTCGGCAGAAGGGCGTTCTCCGGAAGCAGGTAGGATCCGAGAGATCCGATGGACGGATCACGCATCTTGTATTTCAGGATCCAGATGGCAAAGAATACAAGCATGCTGTTTAACATTAAGGATACAACGACGATATTGGCGTTGAACTTGATGTCCAGTAAAGCCGGAATCGCGTTGAGGATGACTCCCACAAGCGCTCCAACACAGATCAGAAGCGGGATCATAACTGCCGGCGGAAGTGTATCGCCGATCTTGATCGCTACGAGAGCTGTGAGACAGCCGGATACCATGAAGGTTCCCTCACCTGCGAGGTTGAACTTGTTTACCGCGTACATAAAACAGAAGCAGAGTCCTGTAAACGTAAACGGGATCGCAAGGTTGATGACACTTCCCAGACGTCTCATGGAAGAGAACGGTCCAAGGATGAACTGCTGGATAATATAGACCGGCTCATCGCTGAATACGACCAGAGTCAGAAGCGCGATGGCGTAAGCGATCGCTACGGCCGCAATGATTCGGATCAGTTCGACTGTAATTTCAATTTTTCTCGTTTTGTTCATAACAGGCCTCCCATCTGCTCGGCGGTCATTGCCTTAAGGCCCAGCATATATTCACCCAGTTCTGATTCAGATACTTCGTTTGCTTTCGGGAACGCCGCCACGATCTTTCCTTTTCTCATGACGAGCAGGCGGTCGGAACACTCCAGAACCTCGTTTAAGTCCGCGGAGATCAGAAGTGTTGCGGTTCCCTCTTCTCTTGATTTCTTTACGATCGTCTTTCGGATCATCTCAGCCGCGCCGACGTCGATTCCTCGTGTCGGCTGGTTTGCGAGAATGAAGTTCGATCCAGACGTGAACTCTCTCGCTACGACGACCTTCTGGATATTACCGCCGGAAAGCATGCGGACCGGCTGATTTTTATCGTCACAGGCGATCTCAAAATCTTTAATATACTGATCGACGATCTTGTCGATGTATTTTCTGTTTACAAAAAATCCTGACCGGTACTCCTTCTTGAAATAACGGTCCGCAATAATGTTGTCGCGGATGGACATATCGCCCGCGCATCCGTATTCCATACGGTCTTCCGGAATGTAGGCAAGTCCCATCTGGCGGATCTCATGGACTGTCTTTCCGGCGATACTGCTGCCGTTTAACTCCACAGTTCCGGATGTGAATCCGCCCATACCGGAGAGTACATCGGAGAGGTCACTCTGTCCGTTGCCCTCGACACCGGCGATTCCCACGACTTCACCCTCGTGGATATTTAAGGAAATGTCATCCAGAACCGTCTTTCCGGATTCATTTACCTTCACAAGATTCTTGATGGAAATGATGGTCTTTCCGACATGAGGCGCCTCTTTTTCGATCTTTAAGATAACGTCACGTCCGACCATAAGTCTTGAGATATCTGCCTCGTTCATATCCTTTAAGTCGTAACTTCCAAGGCAGTATCCGTGGCGGAGCACTGTAACTCTTGTACAGATCCGCTTTACCTCCTCCAGTTTATGGGAGATGAAAATGATGGAATGGCCGTTTTCCCTGAGGAGGATCAGCTGCTCGAACAGTTCCTCCGTCTCCTGCGGCGTCAGCACCGCTGTCGGCTCATCCATGATAATGATCTTTGCGCCTTTGATCAGAACCTTCATGATCTCGACCTTCTGCATCTGGCCAACGGAAAGCTCCGATACCTTCATGAGCGGATCGATATCAAATTTATATTTCTCCGCAACTTCTCTCGTCATCTCAACGGCTTTTTTGAAATCAAAAAGTCCGTTCTTCATCGGTTCAATTCCAAGAACGACGTTTTCAGCCACCGTCAGGGATGGCAGCAGCATGAAGTGCTGATGGACCATTCCGATTCCTTTACTGATCGCGTCCAGAGGATTTAAGATCTTCACCGGCTCCCCGTCCATATATACCTGACCGGACTGCGGGTTCTCAAGACCGAACAGTACCTTCATCAGTGTGGTCTTTCCTGCTCCGTTCTCACCTACTAACGCCAGGATCTCTCCCTTGTTGAGCCAGAACGTAACGTTCTTGTTGGCGACGAAACCGTTGCCGTATATCTTTGTGATTCCTTCCATTCGCAGCACTTCTACCGCCATCGTCATTCCTCCTATCTTCACCTGAAGAAGCTGCCATCGGCAGCTTCTCTCAGATGCCTGGCATTGGAAACACAGAAAACGCGGTATTTCGCGCGTTTTCTGCATCCCCATTCAGCTTCCTGTTATAAGGACCGCCGCTATATGCGTTTTTATTACGGAGCTACAGAATCAAGAAGTTTCTGGTACTCGTCCTCGTTTGCGAAATCATAGTAGGATTTTGCTTTGAGTTCGCCGCTTGCGATCTTCTCTTTAGACTCAGCCATAACTGCGCGTAACTCTTCCGGTACGGTTGCCTCGAAGAAATCGTTGTCTACATAACCAACCGCGTTGTCTGTAAGACCAAGGCTGTTCTGTTTGCCCCACTCAGCTTCGCCGTTCTCAACTTTATCGAAGAAAGCGACAACAGAGTCACCAACGTTCTTTAACATGGATGTGAGGATGATGTCTGCAAGTTCCGGGTTCTCGGACTCTTTGTAGTATGCGTACTGGTCAGAGTCAACACCGATCGCCCATGTTCCGAGTTCTTTACAAGCCTCGAAAAGACCTGCTCCGGATGCGCCCGCAACCTGGTAGAATACGTCTGCATGTTTGTCTCTTGCCTGTGTTAAGCAGAGCTCTTTCATCTTTGCCGGATCTGTCCAGGAACCAACGGCTGCCTTAACGATCTTGATATCCGGATCGTATGCCTGTGCGCCATCGATGAATCCTGTTACGAAGTCTGCGATAACCGGTGTGTCCATACCTACGTTGACTGCTACAACGCCTGTCTCAGACATGCCTGCTGCTAACTGTCCAACAATGTAGGAACCTTCGTTCTGTGCGTAGAAGATCAGAGCCATGTTGTCCGGGATATCAGCCTCGTCCATGCTGTCGTCTACGATGATGAACTGGTTCTCCGGATACTCTTTCGCAAGTTTTAACATTGCGTCACGGAATGTGGAAGATGCTACGATGTAGTGGTAACCTTCGTCGATGGCATCAAGCATCATATCCTCATACTTATCAGCCTTTGTCTCGTCACCGCACTCGATCGTCTTGCAGTCCCATCCTTTTTCGCGGAGAACCTTCATGCCGCCCTCAAGGGAGTCACTGAAGGACTTATCGCCGAGTCCCTGGCAAACGTGTGCGACTTTCTTGATGATCTCGCCGTCATCTGCCTTCTTGTCTGTCTCTGCTGCAGCCGCTGTTGTTGCGCCAGCCTCAGCTGCCTTTGTCTCTGTGCTTGTGCTGCTTCCGCCGCCGCATCCTGCAAGGGATAATGCCATTACGGTCGCTGCTGCTAATGCTGCCCACTGTTTTCTCTTCATAAATCTTTTCCTCCTGTTTTTTATTGTTAAGCTGCCGTGAGATTCCGGATCCATTTCATCGAGTGGATCCGCCAGATTCCCACCAATGCTTCCAATACAATGTTAAATTTGATAATTCCAATGATCACATACGGGGAGAAATCCCACATAAATGCCCCTGCTGCCGCAAGCGGGATCGTAAAGATCCACATGGTGAAGATGTCGGAAATAAATCCCGTTTTTCCATCTCCGCCCGCGCGGAGCACCGCGATCATTCCTGTCATTTCCATTCCGGAGAATGGCCAGATTGCCGCGAATATCGCGATAAATCCTTTTGCGAATGCCCTTGTGGCGTCTGTCAGCGCATAGAAGCTGATAAACAGATCGCCGCCGAGAAGTGTCAGGATTCCGAGGATGGAACCGCCCGCAAGTCCGATGAGGATCAGGCTGTATGCCTCCCTCTGGATCTCGTCTCTCGGTGCCCCGGAACCGATGGTCTTTCCGATCGTTACGGAGCAGGCGTGGAGAATTCCATTCATCGTGCAGGCCATCAGCTGGTACATGGCGTTTGCCACGTTGTATCCGGCAACGATGGTGGTGCTCATCTGTCCGGTAATGGAACTTCCGGCCGTGGTTCCCGCTGACCAGATCATCTCATGGGCAACGATGGGAAGTCCCACTTTCAGGAAGTCCTTTGTGAGCTTCCAGTCTTTTCTGAGGAAATCCTCAAGCTTCATCTGAAGCGTCTTCTCTTTTCTTATAATAAACCAGAGAAGGATTCCAAACTCTACGAGTCTCGCGATCACTGCGCCTACCGCGCTGCCCCGGATCCCAAGTTCCGGAAAACCGAATTTTCCGAAGATCATGCAGTAGTCCAGGATCAGGTTGATCGGATAGGACACCGCGTTCACCGCAAAGGAGATCTTCATCTGCTCGATTCCCCTGCAGCACGCAAACAACATGGAGCTTACTGCGCACGGCGTGTACATCCATGCCGCGATCCTTAAATAGGATGCCCCCAGGGCGATCACTTCCGGATCGCTGCTGTAGATCCGCATGACCTGATCCGGCCGGATCAGAACGATTGCGGATACGATGATCGCAAAGACCGCGATGATCTTTGATCCGATGGCGAACAAGGTCTTGATCTCTTCTTTTCTCTGAAGTCCCCAGTACTGGGCGATCAGAACGCTGCATCCCACCGCAAATCCGTTGCAGACCGTGTAGAACACGAAGAAGATCTGCTGTGCCTGGGAGACCGCTGCCATCTGGACCTGATCGATCCGCCCCAGCATGATGCTGTCGCACAGGTCTACGCTGACTCTCAGAAACTGCTGTAAAATGATCGGGATCGACAGCAGCATGATATTCGCGTAAAACGAAGGTTTTGTTACAATGCGCTGTTCCATATTCTGTTTATCCTCTGCAGTTTCCGATGCTCTTTACCAGCCATTTTCTGAATGCTGGAATATCGATCTCAAGAGCAACTTCCACATTCGGGATATGGTCTTTATTCTTTCTGGACTTCATTTCCACCATGGTATGACCCGCAGTGTACTCTCCCTCACACTCTACATCCACGAAATATTTCGTGCATTTCAAGCATTCCGGCGCAAATGCCGCTGCCAGGGCTAAGGAGTCATGCATCATCGCATCCTCTCCGCCTTTCGCGCATCTGTCAAACATAAACTGTAAAAGATCCGCTGCGAAGGTTCCGGCTTTTGTTCCGAATCCCCGGAGCTCTTTCTCGTCCTCCGGCAGCATGATCGCCTTTTCTGTGACATCCAGCCCCACCATCGTCATCGGGATTCCGGATCCGATCACGATCTTAGCAGCATACGGGTCTACCCAGATATTGAACTCCGCTGTGGTGGATACGTTTCCGCCGACTGCCGCGCCGCCCATAAACCAGATATAGGAGATATGTTCCTTGAGGTCCGGATGCAGGCTCAGCGCGATCGCGATGTTTGTCATCGGACCTGTCACGAGAAGTTCGATCTTTCCGTGTTCGCAGGCCAGCTTGTAGATCAGCTCCGGAGCCGTCTCAGAAACGAAACTGCTCTTTACCGCCGTCGGAAGTTCACAGTTTCCAAGTCCCGTGGAACCGTGGGTATCACTGTAATAATCGCCTCTGGTATACAGCGGAAGCGCTGCGCCTCTTGCGACTTTCGTATCTTTTCCGAGGTACTCTACAAGGTTTAAGTTGTTTGCAGATGTATATTTTTCTGCAACATTTCCGTTTACAGATGTAATTGCCAAAATATCCATGTCCTGGCAGCCATACGCCGCCAGGATCGCAATCGCATCATCTGTTCCCGTATCGCAGTCGATAATAAACGGACGTTTACTCATGCTTTCCTTCCTCCATAAATTGTAAATGTGCAGGTCTACTGATTTACCTTGAGGAACTCTTTGACTTCCTCATATGTTGGAATGCTCGGTGCGGCACCTTTTTTGCTGACCGCGATGGCGCTGGCCGCGCTGGCTGTCTTCAGGATCTCGTGCATTTCCATATTTTTCGTAATTCCGGAGAGGAAATATCCACAGAAGGTATCGCCGGCGGCTGTTGTGTCCACCGCTTTTACCTTGTAGATCTCCTGGCGGATGCACTGGTCTTTGTCAAAATACCAGGAACCTTTGTCTCCCAGTGTCAGGACAACTGCCGCGTTCGGGAATTTCTTTTTCAGACCTTCCATAACTTCTTCCGGTTCTTCTGTCTCTGCCCCGGAGATCTCTTTTCCTTCGATCTCATTTACCAGGAAGTAATCCACCAGGTCCATCGGAATCGAGGCGAGATTTTCATTGATCGGGGACGGATTCAGGGCGACTTTCGCTCCGGCTTCTTTCGCCGCTTTGACTGCGTAGCCGACATTGGAAATCTCATTCTGGAAAAGAACGATATCTCCTTTTTCGATCTTCTTTACAGCCTCATCGATCATCCCTTTCGACACGGAGTCATTGGCTCCGCCGCAGATGATAATGTTGTTCTGTCCGCTCTCATCTACCTGGATCACTGCATGTCCGCTGGCTCCCGGAAGTGTTTTGACGCCTTCCGTGTGAACGCCGGAAGTCTTTAAGACATCCAGAAGCATCCCGCCGTCCGCTCCGACGGCGCCGACATGATAGACTTCCGCTCCGGATCTCGCGAGGGCGATCGACTGGTTCAGGCCTTTTCCTCCGCAGGCTTCCGAATAATGCGTTGTTTTGATCGTTTCACCAGGTTTCACAAAATGTTCCACATCGTACACCCGGTCGATGTTCAAGGAGCCGATATTTAATACCTTCATGCTACTCCTCCATTGTGTTTTTGTACAAGAAAATATTTCCGAAATCTTTTTCTTAAACAAAATATAGCACAGCAGCCCATGTAAGTCAACAGACGTTTTTGCATTTTCACTAAATATATTTCATTTTTTTATGAGATAGTGTATAATATTATCAATTTGTATCTGTCCTGTATTTCCGAAATCTTTCTGCTGACAGTACAAAGGCCGGATCCCCCGGTCCGGCGCTTATTTTGGAGTATTATATGAAAATAAAAGATCTCGCCAGACTTGCCGGTGTTTCTCCTTCCACCGTCTCAAAGATCATGCACCAGAAGGATGACAATATCAGTGCTGAGACACGAGAGCACGTTCTCTCTATTGCAAAACAGTATAATTACGTTCCCGCCCAGTCCCTCGCCTCACCGGATGTGAAGACGATGACCCTGGGGGTGATCTTAAAAACATTAATGAACCCCGCGCCTTTTCTCTCCGGTATTTTGGACGCAGCCAACCGGGCCGGATATTTTGTCATGGTCTGTGAAAGCGGAGGTTCTGAAGAAAAAGAACGCCGGAATATCCACCGGATGATCTCCGCCCGCGTGGACGGGATCTTATGGGAACCGGTACTCCCGGTCTCCGGGGAAAATCAGGAGCTTCTGGAAAACAGCCAGATCCCATATCTGTTCTTCCGTTCCCCGTCCGCGGATTCCATCCGCATCGACTACACAGCGCTTGGCTACCAGGCCGCAAAGGTTCTCGTTGAAAACCACCATACTTCTATCGCCTGTGTATTAAAAAAGAAAGATCCCAATGAAGATTTTCTGAAAGGGTACCGGAAATGCCTGTTCGATCACCAGATCAAGCTGGACAACCACCTGATCCTGACACCAGAAGATATGGATCTCTCCAATCTTCTGACAAGACGCACTTTTACCGGTCTTGTCGTCAGCGATTACCAGGATGCCCTGCTGCTCTATGAAATGTTCGAGAAGCGAAATTACAGGATCCCCTACGATTTTTCAATGGTTACGCTGATCGATGATTTCCTGCTTCCAAAGACATATCCGCCGATCTCTTCTATCCCGGTTCCGCATACGGAATGCGGTCGGTATGCTCTTCGGTCTCTGGTGAAGCTCATCGAGACGAAAACCTGGAAGCCGGAGCGATTTTCCATGCAGCCGATACTCTCCGACCTCTCTTCCGTGAGCGTACCTTACCAGTCCGGCTCCCAGAAGGTGGTCGTTGTGGGCAGTACAAACATGGACCGCTACCTGAATTTCGATCAGCTGCCCCACACCGGAAAAGCGGTCCGCACCGCAAGTTCCGCCACATATCCAGGCGGAAAATGCTTGAACCAGTCGGTCGGTCTCTCCCGCCTCGGCCACTTTGCCGTGCCGATCAGCTGCATGGGGGATGACGTTGACGCGGATACGATCTTCGATTATCTCCACGGCTACATGATGGATAAAACAGGGTTAAAGCGCTGCCGGAACGAGCAGACCGGACAGGCATACATCTTTGTCCAGCAGGACGGAAACTCCATGATTTCCATCATGTCCGGCGCCAACAACGCTCTGACTCCGCAGATCATCGCACGCAACGAGGAACTCTTCGCGAATGCACGTTTCTGTCTGATGCAGACCGAAGTTCCGACGGAGACGCTTCTCGCCGCATGCGAGATCTGCAAGGCAAAGCACATCCGGACAGTTTTAAAGCCAAGTGCCTGTTCCATACTTCCGGACAAGCTCCTCTCCATGATCGACATGATCATTCCGAACCGCAGCGAGCTGTTTGAGATCGTGCCGGACACGGAAGATATCTATGAAGCGGTCGACCGGCTTCTGGACTCCGGAATCGGAACGGTCATCGTGACGCTGGGTGCCGACGGTTCCTACATCAAGAGCCGGGAATTTGACTGCGAATGCCGGATCCCCGCCCGGGACATCATCTCCATCGACAGTTCCGGTGCCTGCGACGCATTTATCAGCGCGCTGGTCTCCTACATGATGTATGGATATGATCTCGCCGCCTCCGCAAAGATCGCCACCTGCTCCGCCGCACTGGAAGTCACCCGCCAGGGAACCACCTCCTCGCTTCCGGACAGACATACGCTGGAAGCTTATATTCACCAGGTGGAGCCGGAACTTTTAAATAAGCCGATAAATTAGTATACGAAAAAAGTCCGGATATCCTTTTCCTACAGAATTAATTATGATCTGCGTAAAAGAATATCCGGGCATTTTCATTTTTCTATGATCTGCATAAGCGCGCCTCTGAAAAAAGCGGTTCTACTCTTTTATTTCCCCGTTTCCAGCACCCATTTTCTGCCCACCGTCATCATTCCTTGTTTCTTCAGACAGGTTCACCTCCGAATGCTCTGCATCCGAAGGTTTTTCCATCTTTTCATCTGTCGATTCATTTTTCTCTGCCTGGCTGTTGGCTTCTGTCCCGTGATCGGGCTGCGCGGTCTGATTCTCCTGTTCCTTATTTTCTTCTGTCAGTGCGGATTCTGGCTGCTGATTCTTCTTATCCAGCGTTTCACCAGTCTCCTTTCCATTCTCCTCTGATGTCTCTTGGCTATTTACACTTTCCGACAGTCTGCTTTCTGATTCCTTCACAGATGAATTCCAGGATTTTTCACTTTCCTGTTTCGCACGTTCTCCGCTCACCTGCTCCGATCCAGCTTGGACATTCTGTCTTCCCGGATCTTCCGGTCCCTTCATATCGTCCTGTTTTTTCGGGACATTTCCAGCTTCCAGATCATTCTTTCCAAATCCGCTCTGTTTTCCGTCAGATGTCTCTCCGCTATCGTTTCCTTCGTTTGTCTCTTTTGGCGGTTCCAAACCATGCGGATCCTGCTCTTTCCATTCAGCCCCTGGAATATCTCCAGTGACTTCCAGCATTTCCCGTACTTCCAGCTTTCCATATTTTTCAATATCATCCTGGGTGATGATCTGGATATCCTGCTCGTCTTTCTGCGGGTCTTTTGCCTCTCCCTCCGCGTCTTTTTCTTTTATTTCCTTTATCTTCTGGTATTCGCCTGAGGAGATTCCCAGTGTTTTCGCCTTTTTGTAGTCCGCAATCGAAGTTTCCTCAAAAAACATGTGGATATCGCCATCGGAAAACGCGCTTTCTGCCGCGTTTTTCAGTTTTTCCATATCTTTTTCCCGGTCAGAAGACACACCGATCAGAATATAGTGGTCCTCTCCATCCGCAAAATATCCCTGTTCTGTCAGAACATCCGTTGTCTTTTCCAGGACATCCGCAAGCGGCTGCTTTCTGATTCCATTATTTTTCAGTGTCTCCACGATAGACTCGGCATCTGTGTTCAGCGCCTTTACATCGATTACACAGTTTTTCCGGTTTAAAGCGTACTCGATCGACGGATTCACATCCATGGACACATAGGAACATGCGAACGCTGTATTATAGGAGTACGTTCCGGTCGCCGCAAGGATCAGGGCCGCCGCGGCTGCCGCGGTACCATACTGTCTCACATGGGCGATAGACAGGATCTGGTGGTCCCGGATCTCCATCTCTGGCGTGAATTCGATCGTATCTCCTACCTGATATTCTTTTTTCTTGATCTTTATGACCTGACCATCCTCACAGAGGATCGCCGCTTCCTTACCTCGGATCTCCAGGATAACTGCTTTCATTTCTATGTCTCCAATGCCTTTCTGATATATGCCATGTATTCCCGTAAAAGAGGATATTCCCCGTTCATGATCTCCGCCGCCGCGATAATATATCTCCGGTGGCGTTCCAGCAATTTCTTCTGGATCCTGCTCTTTTCCAGAAGTTCCTTCATCGGGAGTGTGTGGGTCGTCCGCATTTTCTCTAAAAGCGCCGGATCCTTAAGCAGGATCGCAACGGCCTTTGCGCATGCTTTTTTCGTCTTCTCTGCTTTCGGAGAACATTCCGTGAGGTCAAAAAATGAAAATCCATATGGACGGAGCAGATCCTGCACCGCCTGAATCTCGTCCTGCATCGGTGTGGAACCCGGTGTTCCATCGCCTGCCTCCTGCTCGGATATTTCTGCCATCCGGCTCCGCACTTCCAGCTGAAGCGGCGATACGTCCTCGCCCTGTTCCCCGTCTCCATCCATATCGTCGGCCTCGACGGGGATCTCCGCCTGATGGCGGGACTGGGCGATCACGTAATCCGTCAGACGGCGCTTGATCACAAGCGCCGCAAATGCACGAAAATTTCCTTTTGATCCATCGTAAGTCCGCACTGCCTCATGGAACGCGATCAGCGCAATGGACCATTCGTCATCACTCTCGGAGACGAAATGTTTTACCGTCTGAAATGCCTTCATCAGGATAAATCGCTTATTCTCTTTTATAAATCCATTGAGATATTCCTCGTCCTCCTGCGCCCGAAGCACACGGTCCGAGACATCGTCATTCCATACAAACATGCGTACCTCTGATCTGTCTTATCCTAATTTAGCTTTCAGAAATTGTGACACCTGCCGGGAGCTCCGGTGCGGAATTTCCTTCTTTTACAGCGTCTTCGTCAGACTTCTTACCCGGCTGTTCTTTTGCCTCGTCTGTTGTTCCATCGGACGGCTTCTGACCATTCTCGAATTTCTGGTCATCTGTTGGTCTCTGGCCGTTGACAAGGTTCTGGTCACCCATCGGTTTCTGACCATTTGTAAGGTTCTGATCGTCTGCCGTTTTCTGATTATCCGCTGGTTTCTGATCCTCGGACGGCTTCTGGCTGTCCGCTGTCACTCCCTCCGGGAGCTCCGGGGTCGGATTGCCTTCCTTCATTGCTTCCTCGTCGGATTTTCTTCCCGGCTGCTCTTTCGCCTCGCCTTTTGTCTCATCGGACGGCTTCTCTCCATCTGCCGGTTTCTGATCCTCGGACGGCTTCTGGCTGTCCGCTGTCACTCCCTCCGGGAGCTCCGGGGTCGGGTTGCCTTCCTTCATTGCTTCCTCATCGGATTTTCTTTCTGGCTGCTCTTTCGCCTCGCCTTTTGTCTCATCGGATGGCTTTTCTCCGTCTGCCGGTTTCTGACCGTTCTCTGGCGCCTGGCTGTCTGCAACTTCTCTTACCTGGGCTGTCGTGTTTCTCTCGCTCTGGCGTCCTGCCGGATTTGCGAGTGCTGTGATTCCCATCGCTGCCGCGAGTGCTGCTGTCATACCTGCTACTGCTAATTTTTTCTTAATCATAATGAATTCTCCTTTCAGAATCAACTGTTTTTTCCTTCTGACACTATATAATTCGGTCATGATATGGAAAAAAGTGGGGTAAAGGAGAAAAAAATTATTTTTTTACACATACCAGCCAGCCAAAAGTAGCTTTCCCAGGGCGCACAGCGACAAAAAGGACCCCCAGGGAAATATCCCCAGGGGTCCTCTCTATGATCTTACGATCATTATCTCGTGATTGCATCACTCAATAACTTCGCCGTTCGCCAAAAGTGAGCAAGCTCCCTATGGCTCTCTTGCGCTCGTTATATCCTATTTGTAACCTTTCTCATGAAGAGCAGCCTGTGCAGCAGCAAGTCTTGCGATCGGTACACGGAACGGTGAGCAGCTTACGTAGTTTAAGCCAACCTTGTGGCAGAACTCTACGGAAGA